>WPCI01191421.1_pt1 | contig 12333 bp, 11 predicted proteins | sample 5399871 | NCBI WGS metagenome assembly WPCI01 (sample SAMN12869469, study PRJNA574797) | sludge metagenome | isolation source: wastewater treatment of pH7 | place: China:Beijing | collected 2019-05-20
AGGCAGTCGAAGATCCAAGGCACCTGAGCTGCCAGATCGTCCTCGACGACCTCGAGGTCGCAACTGCCACCTTCGGCGACCACCTCGGCGGCTTGGCCTGCGAAGACCTCCGGCGTGGCCACTCGGTGCAGTTTGTAGCTGGGCACCAGCAGTTCCAGGCCGATCTGCTGACCGATCATGATGCGGAGATCTTCGGCCTCGAACTGGCCAAGTGGCGTGCGCCGCAGCTCGTAGCAGGTGTGTTGCACATAGGTGGCGTCCTCAGGCGGGTCTCCCCAGGTGGTGTCTTCGAACTCGTCCAAGGTCATCTGGGCGAGCGCAAGCACCTCGGGCGGGATTCCTCCGGCGGTCGGCATCTTCGCGGCGGGCTCTTGTGGAGTCATCGGGCTTCCTGGAGATCTGCTGGCTGGTGAGTACGACGGCCTCATCGTGGCACGATGTTGAATATGCCCGGATCGCCGACCCTCATCGTGGATACCGCGTCCCTCTACTTCCGCGCATATTACGGCGTCTCGGCGAGCCTCGTCGACGACTCCGGACGTCCGGTCAATGCCGTCTACGGCCTGCTGGAAATGCTCACCCGGCTGATCGGGGCCTACTCCCCCGCCGTGCTGGTTTGTGCCTGGGACGACGACTGGCGGCCCGCCTGGCGCGTCGAACTGGTGCCCAGCTACAAACTGCACCGAGTGGCCACGCCGGAGGTCTTCGCAGGCCAAGCCGCCGAGGTGGTCGCCGAAGGTGGCAGTTGCGACCTCGAGGTCGTCGAGGACGATCTGGCAGCCCAGGTGCCTTGGATCTTCGACTGCCTGACGGCCGTCGGACTTTGCGTGGTCGGTGCCCCTGACCATGAGGCGGACGACGTCATCGGCACGCTCGCCCGCACGACTGCCGCAGCGGGCGGCGAGGTGGTGGTCGTGACGGGCGACCGCGACCTGTTCCAATTGGTCTGCGATCACGTGAAGGTGGCGTACGTCGCCCGGGGCGTGGCGCGACACGAGTTGGTGGACGATGACTGGCTGCGTCTGAAGTACGGCGTCGTCGGGCGGCAATACGCAGACTTCGCCACACTGCGTGGGGACGCCTCCGATGGACTGCCGGGAGTGCCCGGAGTCGGCGAGAAGACTGCGGCCACCCTGCTGAACGCCTACGGCGACCTGGACGGCGTATTGGCGGCGGCCGCCGACCCGGCGTCCGGTTTGCCCCTGAGGCAACGGCTGCGATTGACCGCAGCCGATGACTATCTGCTGCGGGCACGCCTGGTCGTCGCGACCGCCCAGCTCGACCTGCCAGCGTTGGACGCCGAACTGCGGCCTGGCCGCGCCGACCTCGCACGGTGCGACGAACTGGCCCAACGGCACAACGTGACCGGGCCGATGACACGCTTGCTGAGCGTGCTTGGCGAGATTCCTCACTGACCAGGTCACCTACGCGCAATCTGGCGGTGCTGCGATTCGGTGCAGCGTCCAGCCGGATCGCTGCCCATCATCGTCGCGCTACGAGGTGGGCGCGCCGCGCTGCAGGACGTAGATCGCCGAACTTGCCATCAGGTTGGCCGCCAACTGCCCGAACGTCCGCGGCCGTCCGGAGGCGGTGAGCGGAATCCGCTTCTCGACTACCAATCCGACTTCGGCGAACAACGGCTCCAGGTCGACCAGCGTCGTGAAGTGCAGGTTCGGGGTTTCATACCAGCTGTAGGGCAGGTCACGTGAACGCGGCATGTGGCCGCTGAGCAGCCGCAGGCGATGCCGCCACAGCCCGAAGTTCGGCATCGTCAGGATGATCCTGGGCGCGATGACCCGAAGTTGACGCAAGACGAGATCGGGCCGAAAGAGCGCCTCCAGGGTGCGGCTCAGCACCACCACGTCGTAGGAGTCCGGCGCGAACATGTCCAGTTCGTCGTCGATATCCAATTCGATCAACGGGACGCCGCGCGCGATCGCGGCCAGCACCGCGTCGGGCTGGCGTTCCACGCCGGTGCCGGTGCATTCACGGCGCCGAATCAGCCAGTTCAGAAGTTCACCGTCACCACAACCGAGATCAAGTACCCGAGACCCGGCGTGAATGTGCCTGGCCACCACCCGCAGGTCGTCGCGGATCGTCATCTGGGTCATGTCCGCTCCCAACTGGTGCCGCGGTAGTCGCTTCGCGATTCGAGGAACGCCCGCACGGTGTCCAGGTACGGATCTATCTTCAGCAGGAAGGAATCATGTCCCCAGGGTGACCGGATGTCGCGGAAGGTGACCGGCAGTTGCCCGGTGGCGAGGTGCCGCACGATCCGTCGGCTGTGCTCGGTGGAGAACCGCCAATCGGAATCGAAGCTCACGACCAGGAAACGCACCGGCTCCTCGATCACCGCAGCCAGGGCGTTCTCGGCGGCGAATGGATCGAAGTAGTCCATCACGCGGGTCAAGTAGAGGTAGCTCAGCGCATCAAAGCGGGCCAGGAACGTCTCTCCCTGGTGCTGCAGGTAGCCCTCCACCGCGAAATCGACGCCGAAGCCCGGGAACGACTCCTCGCGCTGCGGGTTGCGTCCGAACTTGGACTGGAAGCCCTCCTCGGAGGTGTAGGTGATGTGCGCCATCATGCGGGCGATCGCCAAACCCACGTCCGGGTTGGTCTGCTCGGACGCGAAGCGGCCGCCCAGGAAGTTCTCGTCCCGCATGATGGCCTGCCGCCCGACCGCCGAGAATGCGATGTTCTGTGCGGTCAACCTGCTGGACGCGGCGATCACCACCGCGTTCGTGAGCTCCGCCGGGTAGGTCAGCGCCCACTGCAACGCCTGCATGCCGCCGAGCGACCCGCCGACCACCGCGTGCAACTGCGTGATCCCGAGGTGGGCGACCAGCGCCCGATGCACGGTCACGAAGTCGGCCATGTCGAGCAGCGGGAAGTCGAGGCCCCACGGTTCACCGGTGGCTGGGTTGGTTGAGCTGGGGCCTGTGCTGCCCTGACAACCGCCCAGCAGGTTGGACGAGACTACGAACCAGCGGTTGGTGTCTATTGCCTTGCCAGGCCCGATCATGGTCTCCCACCAGCCGGGCCGGCGGTCGCCGGGGCGCCAGCCCGCCGAGTGCGCGTCCCCGGTCAGTGCGTGGCAGATGTAGACGGCATTACTGCGGTCGGCATTCAGCCGCCCGTAGGTCTCGTAGGCGACCACCACCTCGTCCAACCGTTCACCGCTGGCGAGCACCAGCGGGTGCGTCGGGTCGAAGAGCTGGACGGAGTGGGTGGTCGTCAGGCCCACACTGTCGCCAAGGTCGGCCATCACTTGACAGTCTGGGCCAGCGCCTGGTCGAGGTCGGCGATGATGTCGTCCACGTTCTCGATACCGATCGACAACCGGACCATCTCGGGGGCGACCCCGGCCGCCATTAGCTCTTCGTCGTTCAGCTGCGAGTGTGTGGTGGACGCGTTGTGGATCACCAGCGACTTCGCGTCCCCGATATTGGCGAGGTGGCTGAACAGCTGCAGCGCCTCCACGAAGGTGGCGCCGGCTTCGCGTCCGGCCTTGAGCCCGAAGCTGACCAGGCCTCCGTAGCCCTTACCGGTGAGCACCTTGTCGGCAAGCCCGTGGTAAGGATTGTCGGCCAGCCCCGGGTAGTTCACCCACGCCACCTGCTGGTGGCCATTGAGGTACTCGGCAACCCTGGCGGCGTTCTCGCAATGCCGCTGCATGCGCACGTGCAAGCTCTCGATCCCCTGCAGGATGATCCACGCATTCATCGGCGACAAGACCGCACCGGTGTTTCGTAGCAGGACCGTCCGGACGCGGGTGATGTAGGCCGCCGGTCCGGCGACATCGGTCCAGACGGTGTCGTGGTAGGACGCATCCGGGCCCGCCAACATGGCGAACCGGTCGGCATGGGCCGCCCAGTCGAACCGCCCGGCGTCCACGATCGCCCCGCCCATGGTGGTGCCGTGCCCACCCATGTACTTGGTGGTCGAGTGCACCACGACGTCGGCACCCTGCTCGATCGGTCGGCACAGGTACGGGGTGGGCACCGTGTTGTCCAGGATCAGGGGCAGACCTTGGGCGTGGGCGGCCTGCGCCCACGCGCCGATGTCGATGATGTTCAGCTTGGGGTTGGCCATAGTCTCGCCGAAGACCGCCCGGGTGCGATCATCAACCAAACCGGCCAGGTCTTCCGGGCGGTCGGGGTCTACCAGCCGGCACTCGATCGCGAACTGCTTGAGGGTGTGGGTGAACAGCGCGAAGGTGCCGCCGTACAGCGTGGACAACGCGACGATGTTGTCCCCCGCGCCGGCGAGGTTCAGCACCGCGTAGGTGACCGCGGCCGCACCGGTCGAGGTCGCCAGTGCGGCCAAGCCACCCTCCAGCGCCGCGATCCGCTGTTCGTAGACGTCTTGGGTCGGGTTCATCAGGCGTGAGTAGATGTTTCCGGGCGTCTTGAGTGCGAACAGATCGGCGGCGTGCTGGGTGTCGTCGAACGTGTAGGCGACCGTCTGGTAGATCGGCACGGCACGTGCCTTGGTCACCGGATCGGACTGTTCCTGGCCGGCGTGCACGGCGAGCGTCTCGAGTTGGTACTTCGGGCTATCGGGCATCGGGGCTCCATCGATCGAAGGGGGCCGTTCGGGCTGCGCTCAAGGCTACCCAAACCGATGCCCGCAGCGCGGGCTGATCACGCCGTGATGTCGGTGGTGTACGCGTCGGTGGCCGACACCGGTTGGGAAAGCAGTCCCTGGCTGGCGAAGAAGGTCGCCATCGCCTCCCAACGCTGCGAATCCTGGCGACCGAATTCGTCGCCGAACAGGCTGGTGGTCGCCTTCAGCACCGCCAGGGCATGCTGCTGTTGGGCGGCCTCGGTCAGCGTCGGCACATACTCCGCGGCGATCTGGACTGCCTGTTCCGGGTCGGACGCGCAGAGCTCCGCGCCTCGCTTCACTCCGCGCAGCATGGCGGCCAGGTCGTCCCGCCGGCCCGAGATGGTCGTGTCGAGCGCACCGAAACCGACACTGACCAGCGGCGGGTCGTCAAGCGCCAGCGTGCGGATCGGGAAGTCAGCCTCCTGGAACCGGATGACGTCGTTGTTGACGAAGCCAACCACCGAGTCGACCTTGTTACCGGTCAACGCGGCGAGTTGCGTGTAGCCGATCGACTGAATGTCAACGTCGTCGCGGGTCAGCCCAGCGGCACCCAGCACTGCGAGCAGATAGAACCAGTTCTCGCCGTACTCCCCCGGCAGACCGATGCTGTGTCCGCGAAGGTCGGCCAGGGACTGGATCGACGAATCGGTCGGGACGACGATCACGCACGGATACGTCTGGTAGACAGTGCCGAAGTTGCGGACCGGGATCTGTTCTGCGCGGCCCTGCAACATCTCGCCACCGCCGGCGAAGACGACGTCCTCGTCACCGGTCTGGAGTGCGCCCAGTAGCTTCTCCTGGGCCCCATGATGACGGGGGGTGACTGAGACGCCTTCCTCGTCGAACCAGCCGAAGTGGTGGGCCACATAGACAGGCGCGAACTGGATGTCGGGCACGTAGGTCAACCCGAGCGTCAACCGAGGGAGCTCACCCGACGGGCTGGGGCTCTGGCCATCTGACGAAGTCGGGTTGGCCGGCGCGCAAGCTGCCAATCCGGTCAGCAGTGCGGCCCCGAGCAGGCTCCGGCGAGTCAACGTCGACATCGATTTCTCCTAGGTGTTTGGTGGGTAGGTGAACCGCAGCAGGCCGCGTGGCCTTGACGCGAAACGGATTTACCAGCCACTCGATGGCGGTCATGGCGAGGAAGATGGCGATGGCCAGTGTCATCAGCACGATCAGCGTGGTGAACAGACCGGTGGTGTCGCTGGACTGTGACTGGACTGCCAACAGCTGACCGAGCCCATCACCACCCATCACCAGTTCGCCGACGACCGATCCGGTGATCGACAAGGTGAAGCCGTTGCGGATCCCGGTGAGGGTCGCGGGCAACGCCAGCGGCCACTCGATCCAGCGGGCCAGCTGGCGCGGATCGGCGCCGTCCACCCGGGCGGCGTCCAGGACCTCCCGATCGATACTGCGTAGCCCCAGCGCGGTGGACAGCACCATCGGGAAGAAGACCATGATCGAGCAGAGCAGCACCACCGGGACAGTCCCATACCCGACCCAGATCACCAACAGCGGAGCGATGGCAACGGAGGGGATGGCCTGTGAGGCTGCCAGGTAGGGCGCGAGAGTGGCCTGGGCCAGTTTTCCATGGGCTATCAGATAGGCGATCGGCAACGCCACGACGGTGGCGAGCAGGCAGCCGAGCAGCGACTGCTGGATCGTGACCAGCGTCGGGGCGAGCAGCCGTCCGGAGGACAGCTCGGTGCCCAGCCGCGCCAGCACGGCACCGGGAGTGGGCAGCAGGTTACGTGGGATGGTACCGCCGTGGGCGAGGGCGGCCCATCCGGCGAGGATGAGCAGGCCTGCGACGACCGGGGCGATGATGCGTACGCTCAGCGGTGCGACTCTTCGTGACATTGGCATCAGCTCGTCGTCCTTCCCGGTCGTTGCCGGGGTCGACGCACGCAATCGACGAAAGCCGCCCTCAACCTAACGACAGCGAATCGCCGAAGCGCGACGTGCACCTCCCATCCGGACTTTAACCGTCGGTACCGGAATTCCACCGGTTCAACCATTCGCTGTGGCGAGTGGGTCGCGGACTGTCACCGCCGGCTCGGAATTACACCGACCCCGGGCACGTACGTTCTTGCTTGCTGCGACTATAGCAGGCGGTCGTGAGGGTAAAGCACCGCCACCGCGATGAGAGCGATCAGGACCGACGCGGCACTTGCCGCCAATGACAGCTGCATGCCGCTGATGAAGCCGAGCTGTGCCAGATCCTCAAGCCGAGCGCCCAGATCGGCCGGCAATTGACCAGCCGCTTGAAGCGCGCCCGCCACGGACTGCAGGGCCGTTTCCTGCCACTGACCCAACTGGTCCCAGATCTCATTCGAGGTCAAGACGCCCCGATAGCGGGCAGACAAGATCGATCCGATCACGGCGACACCGAGCGCACTGCCGACCTGCATGTTTGCAGTGTTGGTGGCCGATCCGGCGCCCATGGCGTCCGGGGGAAGCGCGTCCATCACGGCCTGGGTGGCGGCGGGCACCAGGACTCCGGCACCCAAGCCGAACAGCACGGCGCCGGGCAGCAGGTAGGCGAAGGTGGATTCGGTGGTCGTGGTAGCCATCCAGCCGAAGCCGATCGTCACCTGGGCCAGCCCGACCAGCACCGTTCGCTTGAGATGCAGGGCCGTGATCAGGCGCGGCGCAGCCAAGGCGCCGATCAACATGGCTGCGGCGATGGGAAGTACCCGTACGCCGGTCTCCAGCGGAGTGAAGCCCAGCAGGAACTGGAGATACTGGGTCAACACGAACAATGCTCCTGCCCCACCGGCGGTCACCAGCCCGGAGACGGCAACGGCGACACTGAAGCGGCGGATCCGGAACAGCGAAAGCCGCAGGATCGGGTTGGTGACGTGGGACTCCCAGCGGATGAAGGCCACCATGAGAGCGACGCCTGCGGCGGCTGCCCCCAAGACCAGCGGGGAGCCCACGCCCAGCCCGGGGGCCGAGATGACCGCCCAACAGACCAGGGCCAGCGCGAGTGTCGACAGGATCGAGCCGGGCACATCCACCCCGCCGGGGATCGGCTTGGGGCGGGTGTGCGGCAGCACGAACGTGCCCACCACGAGGATACCGACCGCGATGGGCACGTTGATCAGGAAGATTGCTCCCCACCTGAAGTGCTCCAGCAGGATGCCTGACAGAAGCGGGCCCGCCGCCCCCCCGGCCCCGTTGGCCCCCGACCAGAGCGCGAAGGCGACGGTTCGCTCCTTGCGTCGGGTGAACGTCATGGAGACGAGCGCCAGCGTGGACGGGGCGAGCAGCGCCGCCCCGATGCCCATCAGCGACCGAGCTGCGATGAGCAGCCCGGTCGTGTTGACAAGGCCCGCCATCAGCGAGAAACCGCCGAAACATGCGGTGCCGACCAGGAAGGTTCGCGACTTGCCCCAACGGTCGACCAAGGCGCCGGCGACGAGCAGCAGCCCAGCGTAGGTGACCTGGTAGGCGTCCACTGTCCACTGCAGTTCGTCGGTGGAGGCTCCCAGTTCGCGGGCCAGGGTCGGCAGCGCCACGTTGAGGATGGTGTTGTCGAGGCTGGCCATGAACAGCCCGAATGACAACACGCCAAGGGCCCACCATCTTGTCCGGTAGGCCCTCGACGAACCGATTGCGCAAGTCGCCGGCATGGATCACTGGCGCTTCGGTGCAGGCATGGAAGTCAGGCTACTGCCTCGGCGCAATAGCTGGGCCGAGCCAAGCCCACTACGTGATTGATGCCTGGTAGATCGATTCGATGGATTCTGCCAGCAGGGCGTCGAACTCCACTTCGGTCTGCGTGGCCGTTAGCCCCTCGGTGAGTGCCCGCGAGAAGCTGGCGATCAGGCCATGGTTGCGCGCGAGCAGCGCATTCGCCTCGGCTCGGCTGTAGCCGCCGGACAGTGCCACCACCCGCATTACCCGTGGGTGCGCGATGAGGTCGGCGAACAGGTTGTCCTGGCTGGGTATGGTCAACTTCAGCATCACCTGGGTGGGCTCGGGCAGCGCGTCCAACTGGGCGAGGATTCGGTCGTGCATCAACTGCTCGGCCTCGGCCTTGTCGACGGCCTTGATGTCGACCTCGGGTTCGATGATCGGCACCAGCCCGGCGTCCGCGATCTGCCGTCCGATCTCGAACTGCTGGTCTACCACCGCGTTGATGCCGGTCTGGTTGGCCGACGCGATGAACGAGCGCATCTTGGTGCCGAAGACGCCCTTGGCCAGCGCGCGCTGAAGCAGCTCAGCCAACTGCGGTATCGGTTTCATGAGCTTTGCGCCATCGACTTCGTCGGTCAGTCCCTTGTCGACCTTGAGGATCGGCACGATTCGCTTCCTCGTCCACAGATACTCGGCTGTGCCGAGGCCGTCGACTTCCCGGTCCATGGTGTCCTCGAAGAGGATCGCCGCCAGAATCTTCTCGCCTGTGAAGGAAGGGCTGGTCATGATGCGAGTGCGCATTTGGTGCACAAGATCGAACATCTCGGCGTCGGTCTTGTAGGCGTCCTCGCTGATGCCGTACAGCCTCAGTGCCTTGGGTGTGCTGCCACCGCTCTGGTCGAGGGCCGCGATGAAGCCTTTGTCGTTGCGCATCCGGTTGGCCTGTTCGGTGTTCATTCCTACCTCCTGATTGAAGAAACCGTGGGTATGGCCATGAGCCCATTCTTGCCCACCAGGAAGGCGATTGTCGCTGAATCAGAGTCGAGCGGGAACCTGCGGAGTCTAGGGGTGCAACCGGTCCTGGAGTCTGCGGCCACCGCTGATCGACAGGGCATAACCGGCCACTACCACCACCGACAGCGCCCAGCACCACCTCATGGCCCAGCGATAAAGTTGCCAAGGCTGCTCTGGATCGGCACTGATCCGGCCTGCCTCGCTCCACAGCACCGAGCCGAAGGCCAGACCCATCATGTAGGCGGTGCCGAGCACGCCGAAGATGGCCGCAAACTGGCGCTGCCCGAACGCCATTGAGCAGACCAACGGTGGGGTCACGGTGCCAACGGCGAAGCCGGCACCCACCAACGCGATCACCAGGTAGGTGTACGCCGGCGCCGGGAACCGGACGCCGGCCAGCACGCTGCGAGGTCGGTTGGGACGGGTGACTGCTTCCGCAGAATGCGGTTGCCTCGGCATCGTCGCGGCCTCCTAACCCGCGAGTCTAGACTGGCCGGAAGCGCAGGCCACGGCGAGGTGGCCGCAGCAGGGATCGAGGAGGCCAGGCATGAACGTCGTTTCCGATGCCAAGGACCGCATCGTGGTTGGTACCGACGGCTCGCGACGCGCAGACCGGGCGGTGGACTGGGCTGCCGGACGAGCTGCAGCCTTAGGACTGCCTCTGCTCATCCTTCACGTGGTGCCGGGCAGACCTACGCCGAGCACCCCACTGACGGCGGTGACGGCCAGCTTCGAAGAGGGCTTCCATGAGGAGGCACTCGAACGGCTGGAGCGCGTGGTGCGTCGGGCGCATGAGTTGCACGACGACCTGGATGTCACCGGCGAGATCGTGGAGGGCAACGCCGCCTACGTGCTGGCCCAAGCCTCGAAAGAAGCCGCCCTGGTGGTGGTCGGGGCACGTGGTGAATCCGCCCCCGTAACCGTGCGCCTGCTCGGTGGGGTCTGCGACCAAGTGACGGCCTACGCAAGCGGCCCGATCGCGGTCATCCCTGATGAGGAGCACGCCTGTCCCGACGGACCGGTGGTACTCGGCGTCGATGAGTCCCCCGAGGCTCGAGCTGCGATGTGGTTCGCATTCCAGTCAGCTGCCGAACGGGGTGTTCCAGTGGTTGCGATCCACGCCTGGCAGGATCGCGACAGCCGAGAGATCGTCGCCCGCGTCACCGACATCGTCGATGGCATGCTCACCGAAGCACGCGCCGAGTACCCGGAGGTGCCGGTTGAGGTGCGGGTCATCCACGGCAAGCCACACCACGAATTGGTTCAGGCATCCAAGGGGGCTGGACTGGTCGTGGTCGGCTCGCGTGGCATCGGCGGTTTCACCGGGCTGTTGCTCGGTTCCACCAGCAAGCGGGTGCTGCGGGACTCACACTGTCCGGTGGTCGTCACCCGCGACTGAGCGCGGGTGACCGATCAGTAGTGGCTGACCACCACGGTGCCCATCGGCGCCCAGTCGTAGATGAACTTGGACCCTTCCAAGGTCATGTTCACGCAGCCGTGCGAGCCGCCCGGACCGCTCCAACCGAACGAGTCACGCCAAGGCGCACCGTGGAAGGCGATCGACCCGGTGAAGTAGGTGACCCAGGGGATGTCGGGAGCCACGTAGGTTGTCCCGTCCAGATTCGTGCCACGCATGGTCTGTGACGCGTACTTGAGGTAAACGTGGAACGTTCCGGTCGGGGTCTCCATCCCCGGCATGCCGGGCACGATGTAGGCCGGCCCCATCGCCACGGTCGCCCCTTGATAGGCAGTGACGGTGTTGTTGCCCAAGTTCAAGTCGATCCACTTCTCGCCCGGTGCGGCCTGGTAGACGAGGTTCTCGGTACCGGCCGCAATCACGCGGGTCTCGTAGGTCGGTTCGACGGTGTCGTAGGTGAAGGTGCCGGTGTAGGGCTGGCCGGCATGCAGCGCAGCCACCACGGCCTCGGCAATCGTCGCGGCATTGTTGACCTTGTAGCCCTTGGTGCCTTCTTTGGCGGTCGACACCACGGTGCCGTTGGAGTTGACGTTCCGGACGCCATTGACGGCGTCCAGTTCGGTGGCTTGACCAGCAGAAGTCACCCACTCGGTAATCGCGGCATCGTTCAGTACCGGCTGGGCGAGGCCGGCCTCCGAGACCGGGATCGACACCCAGTTGGCCTTCTGCACGGCCGAAGGAGCGTGCGAATCGAGGCGTCCGCTGATGTTGATGTCGAGCGCCACCAAGGCGTTGGCGGCGTCTGCGACCGACTGGGCCTGCTCGGTGCTGATCACAGGCTGCACTTCTGCGGTCACCAGTTCGACGGTCGTCGGCGTGAGGGTTTCGGCGGCTGCGGTGGCGGCCTTGACGACCGTGGACGCGTCCACGCTGCGTCCGGCCTGTGCGGGTGTGACGGTGAACCGACCGTCTTCGGCGACCGTCACTGCCGCGTCGTGGGCCGGGACGCCCGTTTCGGCGATCAACTGGTCGACCACTGCATTGGCCTTGGAATCGTCCGCCACGATTACGATCGGAACCTCGCGGTCGGTGTACAACGCCTGCATCTGCGATCCGAAGTGGTCATTGTTGCTGAAGGCGGCATCGGCAGTCGCCTCGGCGTCCACCTCGATACCCAACTCATCGAGGGAGTACTTGGAGGTCTTGCCGTCCAGGTTCACGTTGACGGTGACTTCTGCGGCACGGTCGGAGACCGATTTCACAATCGCGTCGCGAGATTGGCCGGTCACCGACTCGCCGAGGATGGTCACCCCGGGCAGGGCATGACTCCTGAAATGCGCGGCGTATGCAGCCGTGGCGCTGCCGAGGACCACAATGAGACCCGCCAGGATCCAGATGACCAGGCTGATCCGTCCACGCTCTTTCTGCTTCACAGCCGGATTATAGGTTTTCGCCGGCGGGAACGCGATTCGACGGGGCCTGCCGGTTGCCATGTCAGATCAAGATCAAGTGTTACTGCCTAGAATTGTGGGAACCGGACAACACGCTCAGGTGGTCGCTGTGACAAGGAGGTGCACGATGGATGTCGAACTCAGAACCGGTGGCCGTGTCGTGGTTGGAACCGACGGCTCCGAACGCGCCGACAAGGC
>WPCI01441953.1_pt1 | contig 12323 bp, 9 predicted proteins | sample 5399871 | NCBI WGS metagenome assembly WPCI01 (sample SAMN12869469, study PRJNA574797) | sludge metagenome | isolation source: wastewater treatment of pH7 | place: China:Beijing | collected 2019-05-20
TGCAACCAAAAACGCATCGCAAAAATCTCGTTCACCTGCTGCAGTAAGCTGCCGAAATCCAGCATCTTCCATCGGATGATAAGGTGGAGGCGAAGCCGAGTTTCCTACTTCTGCCGTCTTCCGCAGTAAACTGACGAAGAACCCAGCCGTTTGGAATCGATGTGGCCAAAGGCGTATGGTTCTCTGCATTTCCGGGTGCAATGCCACGCCATCCAGTGTAGTCAGCCCAGGTGCCGCTTCAGGCAGCGCTTGTTGGGCGTCCATCAATTCGATGCAGCCGGCGAAATCATGTAAGGCGGCATCAATTACGAGTTCGTTTTCGCGAGGCAGCAAGGTACAGGTGGAGTACACCACCTCACCGCCTACCCGCAAAGCGCGAATGGCGCTCGCGAGGAGCGAACGCTGGCGGCGAGAAAGCTGCTGGCTCTCTTTGGTAGTAACCGGGCGCACAGGGTGAGAGTCGGCTGTGCGCAGCCCCTGCATGCTGCACGGTGCATCCAGCAGCACTTTGTCAAACACGCCATTGTACCAATCGCCGAAACGTTCACCGGGAAAGTGAGTGATGCCTACATTTACAGCACCCCATTGCTGCAGCACAATCCGCAGCGCCTGGATACGCCCCTGGCTGGCATCGTTGGCAATTACCAGCCCGGTTTCTCCAAGGCGGCTGACGAGGTGAGTAGTTTTTCCCCCGGGCGAAGCTGCCATGTCCAACACCAACGGACTGGTTTCTGCGGTAAATGTGAAAAGTTCGGCAGGCAGCATCGATGCAGCTTCCTGAATATAATACATTCCCAAGCGGTGTTCCAGCGCTGCACTGACCTCGATTCCACCGCGGCAATCAACACGGAAACCCTGACTGCAAAAAGGAATAGACTCTATGCGCCAGCCATATTTTTCAGCCAATCGCTGTGGTAAGTCAGCCGGTGCTTTGAGCGGATTAATTCGCAGCGCAGGCAGCAGTGGCTGCTCAACCTCTTGCAGCAAACGTGCAAATTCATGCGCATCAAGCATCGAGCGGTAAGCCTCCGCGTTTTCCTGCGGAGTAGATTGTGGAGAAGGAAGATCGGTCTGCCTGACTCGTTTTCGTTTCATCTTGTTTTCCTGCGAGAGGTGTTGGTTCTGTCAATAGAAAAATCAGTTACCCTGGATTGTGTGGGAGTGGTGTTTTTAATCATCGGCATTGTTTACTATTTTTGAATCAGAAAGGCAAGTTCGCCGGGGAATTCATACCGGCTGATTCGCCAGTGTTTTTCTGCCACCAGTTCGAAGAAATGGCGTTCGTAATGTTGCGCCATTCCCTTTGATTTGCCGCCGAGGCTGCGTACAGGAAACGACAGCAGAATGTTTGGTGACGTGATCTTTTCGAGCAAATTGCGCCCGGAATTTTTATCCAACTGCTCAAGGCAGGGCACGGTTTTTAATACCAGGGCGAGGTCTGCGGCGACGTTTGGAAGTTCGTGGGTGATATCGCACACGAGGGCGGTTCCATTGAGGTTAAAACGCTTGAAAAAGGCGTTAAGAAATTCAACCATGTCTGCATAGATGTCGCAAGCGGTATAAGTAAAACCGGGCTGCAGAGGCATCCAGGGAATGGAAAGTGGGTTGAGACCGCTGGCGAGGTCGAGTACGGAATGGATATGACCAAGCGGTTCGAGGCAGCGTTGATAAAACTCGGGCAGAATAGGCGCGCGTTCACGTGTGGAGGCGTGAGCAAGCATGGCGCGGGAGAGAAATGTGCGTACTTGACCGTCGGTCAGGTCGGCGGGCAATGCATCCATCTCCACTAGGTAATCGGCATATGGGATTGGTTTTTCTTGATAGGCGGCTGCGACCTGATGCAGTTTGCTGCGCACCGCTTTCACCGCTTGACGGTTGTTTTCCCGTTTGGCGAGTTCCACAGCCAGCAATGAAGCAATTAAATCCGTGGAAATGGATTGGTATTTGGCGCCTTTACGAACCTGTTCCACCAGGGTTGAAATGCTCTCGTCTGGCGCGCTCATGGTGTGCTTCGCAGCCGGTCGGTGAGCTGAACCATGAAGCGCAGATTGTGCAGGGTAGCGAGACGCATGAAAAGCGGGTCACCCTGTTTGAATAGGTGATACAAATATCCTGCCGGGTAATGGCTGCAGCAGGGGCAGTCGCAAAACGGACTGATTGGCTGCCGGCTGCGAATATTGCGTTCGTTGTCGACATAGAAATATGAGAACCACTCGCCGTGCAAACCGCTGTCACTGGGCTGTTGGGGATTGTTGAAGGTATAAAGCCTGCCATGGCGCGCGTCGCGAGTGGGCATGGCGCTGTCAAATAGCGAGTATCCGAGTTGGTAAGAGGCAAGTATGTTTTTTGGATGTCCGATGCCGAGCGCATGCATAGGAAATTGCAGCGGGATGACCTCTCGAGTGTAGCCGATGATCTCTGTGAGGAGTTGGTTTTCTCCATCCAGCGGCCAGCCGCCGAAACCGTAGCCATCAAACCCAATTTCAAGCAGCTCATCCGCGCAGCGCTGACGCAGGTCTTTGAAACCGCCGCCCTGTATCACGCCGAAGATCAAAGGGCGCGGCTTGCCGGCGTCGCTGGTTTTTGCAGTCAGCTTCAAATACTCTGCCTTACACAACTTTGCCCAGGCAATGGTGCGCTCAACGGAGAGGCGTTGAGCGTTGTAGTCTTCATCCACATGAGTACAGTCATCCAGACAGATGACAATGTCTGAGCAATAACCGATTTGTAATTGAATTGCTTTTTGCGGTGTGAGCTGAAACTTCCGCTTAGACCCCTCAGGATAAAAAATGATACCGCGGTCGTTGATGCTGCCGTATTTGTTGTTCTGCCGAATGAGTGAGTAAGCCTGAAAACCGCCGGAGTCGGTGATGATAGGTTTATGCCAGCCGCTCATGTGGTGTAAGCCGCCCAAAGCTTGAATTACCGCGGAGCCTGGTTTTTGCGTCAGATGAAAGGTGTTCATCACCAGGGCTTCTACACCAACCTGCTCAAGGTCTTGAGCATCTACCGTACGCACTACGCCATAAGTGGCATCCGGCAGGTAGATGGGAAAATGAACCCGCCCATTGGGGAGGTCAAGATATTCAGCCTTCATATTTGCTCTGACCCAAAGCTGGGTTGAACAGATTGATTGGCGTTTGGAAGGATAAGGTTTTTATTGAAACAAATTCACTTTTCACAAGCTTATTATAAAGGATGAAAGCGCGGCTTCAGCGTTTGCGCGATTCTGGAACCGGCAGCAGCGCCAGTGCTGAGAGAAGCATCAGCACACCTGAAAAAGCAAATAGCGCCGTCCAGCCCCACCATTGCCCCGGCGCGGCATTGTTAAGGATGTCGGTAACTGGTCCTTCCAGCCTGGCAACCGCTGCAGAACCTGCGGTGGCGATGTTAGTAAGCCCCATATACTTGGCGGCTTCTGCTTTAGGTGCCATGTCGTTGGCGATTGCCCAGTTAACGCTGAGGAAAATTCCCAAACCGATGCCCATAAAAGAACCGAAAATGAGTAATTGCGCCGGCGTGACCGCAAAAATGAGCAGCCCTGCTCCAATGGCGCCGATGACGGAAGATAGAATCTGCAGCTTCTTGCGACCAACCTTGTCGCTCAGAGCGCCGGCGACGAGACTGAAGATGACGAGAACGGTCACAAAAGTACCCATTACAACTTGGGTGAACATGATCGGGTCTTGTTCTGGGAATTTGTCACGAATGAAATATTGAGCAAAGGATTGGAAGCCGTAAATCCCCACCAGGAAGAGGAATCTGCTGAAGAGCAACTGCCAGAAATGTTTGTTTTCTACTGTCTTGAAATCGAAGGTTTCTTTGATGACCTGCCAAAGGTTGATTGATTGTTTTTTGTCACTGACAGAGGATTTTTCTTTAGTGAATAACAGGGTGATCAAACCAAACACGACCAAGACGGCGATAATAACGCTAATTGCCAACTTCGGGTCAGGGTCTTTCGAGGAGATGAGGAAACCCATCAGCAGTGACGAAAGAACCACGCCGACCATATCCATGGCTGTCTTTACTCCACTTGCCAACCCAAGCTTTTCTGCGGGCACCTCATCGGGGATGATGCCCTGAGCCGGACCATGTGCAATGTTCGAAGATGTTTGCAGGCCGATGTAGCCGATGAAAAGCGCCGGCAGACCGCCGATGAAGCCCATAATCGTAAGAAAAATCAGATCACCTGCAGTTCCCAACCAAATCAATGGGCGGCGGCGTCCGATTCGCGCCTGCCAGCGGTCGCTCACTGCACCAGAAACTGGCTGAACAACCATGGCGATGATGAGCCCGAAAAAGGTGAGCAAGCCCAGCCAGGTGTTCTTTTGCGTGTCGGGAATATACTTGAGCAGAACAGCCGGAAGGATGGTGACATGCAAGCTGTTCCACATGAAGCCAAGCCCGATCCAATAGGCGTTGATCGCAAACAAATACCAGGTGCTCATTTTTTTCATGCGCATCTCCAATTGAAGATTAAGCCCGTGAGGTTTGAATGGTTATTCAGGTTTTGTATTGAAAACCATATCCCAAACAGGTGAACTTACCCCAAAGCGTTTTTCAGGGGTTTTGTAATGGTGCTGCATATGGTAGCGTTTGATATATTTTGCATAGCCACTGCGCATGGGGAAATGATGAGTGGCATAATGGGTGAGGTCATAGATAAGATAACCTACGGCAAACCCTGAAAAGACCGGCCCCACCCATTGCGGCGATTTTAAGAGGGTCACAAACAAAAGTTGAAACAAACCGTAAAACAGCAGTCCGAGCGGTATAGAGACCACCGGTGGCATGACGAGACGACTTTTTTCCTGTGGTTGGGCATGGTGGACGCCGTGGAATAGGAATAAAACCCGCTCTGCTCTATCTCCTTTTACGTGCATGTGAAATACAAACCGGTGAAGCAGGTATTCTGCCAGTGACCAGAAGAACAGACCGACGATGAAGCCGATGGGGATGTAAAATGCAAAACCTGCACCGGTGGCTGTGACGATGGAGCGGATGAGAAAAAACAACGCCACTGGCAGCCAGATAATAACCACAACGATAGGATTGATGTGTGAAAAGAATTCAAGAAAGTCTGACTTAAACAAACGAATGGGAACATCACTGTGGTCGGTAGGCAGGGGTGACATAAAAATCCTCCGTGAGATTTCAACAAACGACTTGTTGATAGAATAATTATATTCTGGATTCCTGAATTCAGAATGGCTGACAATCTCCCCAAGAATTGCCAAATCCGCGGAAGAGGACTGTTTCTTGTCCGCGGGCTTTTAGAAGAACCTCAATCGCTGGGTGGATAGCCAGTGATGTCGCGAATTTCGTCATAAAGCGGCTTCAAGCGGTCGTACATCTTCAGGTATACACGATTGTAGAGTTCATCATACATCTTTTGGTGTTCTTTGTTTGGCTCAAAGGTTTCGCCTTTGTGAGTCATTTCTCGGATCGCGGTGGAAAAATCAGGGTGCAGCTTTAACCCGACTGCAGCGTCAATCGCGGCGCCGAGTCCGCTGGTTTCGTAAACATGGGGTTGTGAGGCTGGAAGACCAAAAACATCTGCAGTAATCTGCATCGCGGCTCTGCTCTGACTGCCACCTCCGCTCACTCTGATCTCATTAATTGGGATGCGCGTTCTTCTGACCGTACGCTCTGCGCCTTCGCGTAGTGCGTATGCCAACCCCTCGAGGATGGAACGATAAAAATGGGCGCGGGTGTGTACATCCCCAAAACCGATGATTGCACCTTTGGCTTCGGGACCGGGCACCTTTAAGCCTGGAGACCAATAGGGCTGAAGTGTTAGGCCTAAGGCTCCCGGCGGAACTGCGTTAACTAAATCGTCAAAAAGGTCTTCTGTGACAACCCCGCGTATTGATGCCAGTCTTTCTTCATTCATACCGAACTCACGCTTAAACCATGAGATCATCCAAAATCCACGATAGATTTGCATTTCAAGTGAATAAGACCCTGGAACAGCGGCGGGATAAGGCGGAATGAGCGGAATGACTTCAACATAGCGGTTGAGTGTGGTGTTGATGGTGGCAGTGGTACCGAAAGAGAGGCAGGGGATGGCGGGATCAAGGCTTCCTGCTCCTATCACTTCGCAGGCTTTATCAGCTGCGGCGGCGATGAGCGGCAAGCCTTCCGGGATGCCGGTCATTTCGGCAGCTTCAGTTGTGATTGAGCCAATTTGCTCCGCAGGTTTGACGAGTTCAGGCAGAAGGTTCTTATCCATTGGCAGGGCTTGCCATTTCCAATCTGTCTTACCGCTCCAATCATGTTTCTTATAATCGAAAGGTAAATACCCTACAATGCAGCCAACAGAGTCGGCGAACCTTCCTGTCAGGCGCATGCTCAAAAAACCTGACAGCAATAAATATTTGTACGTTTTCGCCCAAATTTCAGGCTGGTATTTCTGCAGCCAATTTGCTTCGGCTTCAGATTGCAGGTAGGAAACTGTTTCGCTCATACCGGCGATTTTAAAGAGCACTCCCCACATCCCTCCAACCGGTTTGAGGCCGCTTGTGCGGCGTTGATCAAGCCAGTGGATGGCGGGGCGCAGTGGGTTTCCATCTTTATCCACGTTAACCAAGGTAGAGCGTTGAGTAGTCAGTGCAACACCGGCGATGTTTTCTTTCTTGACGCCGGGTTTTTCCCACAACATTTTGCAGGCTTCGCAAAGCGCCTTCCAAAAAACTTGTGGATCTTGTTCTGCCAGCCCTGGGGCGGTGGAATAATAAGGTTCAATTACGACACGTGCAATCGCAACTTGATTGCCCTGCAGGTCAAAAATCATCGCACGGGTGGATTGCGTTCCTACATCGATCGCGAGCAGGTGTTCAGCTTTCATTTTATTCCTCCAGGTTCTTGCTCCAACGCATCTCTTTCTGCTCGGCTGACATGTCCAATCCAAGGGTGCCGCCGGGGTTCATAATGTTCTGTGGGTCAAAGTGTTTCTTTAGAGCACGAATAACGTCCATTTGCGCGTTGCCTATTTGTCCTTCGAGCCATGGGGCTGATTGTTTGCCAACGCCATGGTGATGGCTAATGGCAGCGCCGCTCTTTTGAATTTCAGTTAGAATGCCGTATTGTAAATCAAGATATTCATTAATTGTATCGATTTTTGAAATAAAAATGAAATAAAGATTCCCCCCTTGCGGGTATGCGTGCGAAAGGTGGGTCATGCAGATTGTGTTGGGGTGATTTTTAATAAATCCTCTGACCCTGGCATGAACCTCTTTCATTTGTGACCAGGTTACTGCACATTCAAGCGTGTCTGTGAGAATTCCAAAATCCTGCATTGCTTCGCGCATATATGGGTCCCTGAAGCGTCCTTTTTCCCACTGGCTGGTGGCTGGTGCAATACTGATGTTAAATGCGCCATGGGCTCGGCAGATCCGCCTGATTTGCCGATTAACATTGCGTGAAAACCCTTTTTCACCATCGGTAAGACCCAATAAGAGGCATTTTTGCATTGGCTTGTAACCAGCGACTTTGAGTAAGGAGTCTGCTGGCGTGCCTTCAATATGGTAAAGCTTCATTGCAATATCGGTTTCTTCGGGGTCCGACAGGCGGAAAACTGAAGGGTATCCACATTCAGACTGCATGATTTCACGACAGGCAGCCATTGCTTCATCCCAGTTTTTGAACATATAGCTGTATCGGCAACGGTTCTCAGGCTGCCAGCGGAATATTCTCAGTGTAACTTCAGTGAGCACGCCGAAAGTTCCTTCACTGCCGATCATGATCTGGTCAAAATCAGGGCCAGTTGCGCTGCGCGGGTGCGGGCATGTCTTGAACTCGCCGCGAGGGGTGATATAACGCTGAGAAATGACGATGTCCTCTATCTTGCCGTAATAGGTGGAGTTCTGCCCTGCGCCTCGCGTGACCACCCAGCCGCCGACTGAAGAATACTCAAATGACTGGGGGAAATGTCCGCAAGTATAACGGCGCTTCGCCCCCAGCCGTTCAGGTGCGTTGTTGAGCAATTCTTCCAGCTCTGGGCCAGTCATACCGGGTTGAACGGTGATGGTTTGATCAGTCTCATTGAACTCAACCAGACGGTTCATATGCACACTCAAATCGATCGTGATGCCCTTGCAAACCGCTTCCACTCCGCGTGTAACGGTGGATCCGGCACCGAAGATGTTAACGACGATATTGTTTTCATTACAGTAATTGATTACTTGTTGAACTTCTTCGCTGGAGTTTGGGGTCACTACGAGTTCCGGCAGATTTTCAAAAATATGCCGGCGCAGACGCAACGCATCGATCATTCCGCTTCCATATGAACGGCTAAGCCTGGTGTAGGTATCGGTATGGAGATTAGTTTCGCCGCAAATGGCACGCAATGCTTCAACATGCTGCGGCTCCATCCTGATGGGTTGATTATCAGGCACTTCTTCGAGGCCAAGGTCGAAGGGTTTCAGCAGGTCATGTTCTTCGAGTTTGAAAGTTTCCATCATGAGTTTTACCAAACCGCTATTCGGGTGTTTAAACTCAGCAGATCCTCCCCATTTGAAGAGCGAACGGTAGGTACCTTTAACGGCGGGTTCTTCGTACCAATTGGGTATAAATTTTCTCTTAGTTGCCATAATCTCCTTCTCCTATCTACTGCCATCTGGTGACGGGCTGTAAGCCTGATTGTAAATATCACGATAACGAGAATATTCTGCTTGCCAACGCTCATCATCCCAGCCCAGTTCAGGTTGAGCAATCTCACGCACTCGCTGAATGATGCCGCTGGCGCCATCAGGCTGGAGAATACCCAGCCTGACCCGGCGCAGCAGCAGATCGTCGAGGTGCTCAACTGCACCATTGCGGGCTGCCCAACGCAGTTCAGACCATAAATTCACTAAACCGTTAATTGGGTTGTTCTCACCTGCAGCAGCGCCTTCTATTATCTGGTTGGCATCAGCGCCATAACGCCCGCAGAGGTGATGCCAGGACGCCAGGTCAACCTCTTGTGAAGGCTTGTCAGTCGAGAGCGAGGCGAAGTATGGCTTTCTGCGTTCTAACCCTGCCAGATGCGGTAATGATGGCTGTGCAATTTGCAGGGCTTCTTCAGCCATAATGCGGAAGGTGGTGTATTTTCCACCTGTCACGGTGATCAAACCGCTTTCTTGCCAAACTACATGCGCTCGAGATTCTTTAGAGGGGTCAGCTTGACCGGTGTTAATCACCGGGCGCAAGCCCGCAAAGGTGGAGATAATATCAGAGGGATTGAGTTCGAGGCTGGGGAAGGTGGCGTTTGCGGCTTCGAGGATATAGCTGATTTCAGCCTGAGAAATATAAGGCTCACTTTGAGACGGCGACCAAGGGTGATCGAGGTCTGTGGTGCCAACCAGGCTTACGCCTTCCCATGGAATGGCGAACATGGCGCGATTGTCTTTTGGATGCAGCAGGGTTACGGCATAAGGCAGATTCAAGCGCTGACGTGAGAAAACCAGGTGTGAGCCACGCAGCTTACGTAAGCGTTCAGGGGCTTGAATACCTGCGCGCACTTCGTCACTCCATGGACCGCTGGCGTTGATGACCACGCGCGCTTTCACTTCTTTGTCGCCCAGTTTTTCAATGCTCTGGTCGCTCACCAAGGCACCTCGAACCTTGCCGGATGTGTCTTTCAAGAGAGAGGTGGCTTTTGCATAGTTGATGGCGCTGCCGCCTGATGCCACGGATTCCTCGATCAAACGCAGCACCATGCGGGCGTCGTCCATTAATGCGTCATAGTATAAAAATCCGCATTCCAGCCTCTCGGCATCGAGCGTGGAACATTTCTGTAGAATCTGAGATTTACTCAGGCGGCTGTGCTTCCACTTGGGTGCGAGCAAGTCGTAAATCACCACTCCCAGGGCGAATTGTTGGATTTGTTTGTCATCATTTGGGCAGGGCATGAGAAAACCCAGCGGGGTAACCAGGTTTCGAGCTTCTTTCAGCAGCCATTCTCTTTCTCTGACTGACTCACGGGTTACACTGAACTGTTTGTTGCGCAGGTAGCGAAAACCGCCGTGAATAAGTTTGGATGATTTGCTGGAAGTGCCGCTGGAAAAATCAGCCCCCTCGACCAGCAAAGTTTTATACCCGGCGTGTACTGCGCGCCGCAGAATCCCCGCGCCGGTGATTCCGCCGCCAATTATCAAAATATCCCATTCCTGATCTAACTCTTGCCAGACTTGCTGACGCCAACCTTTTTTCCACATAAGCAAACCCTTTCAGTTTCAATTATTCCTTGTTGAAAAGCTCGTTCCAAAAGTGTAGACTCTCGCGCATTATGCTGCGCGTCAATTCCTCAGCCATGAAAACATCATTAGATAATGCGGCAGACAGTAGTTTTTTGTAAAAAGACCTGGAATGGTCGCGGGTTTGTGATGAGGCGAAATAAACCAAACCTGAATCGCGATTGAGGGTGGTGAAACCATTGAGAATCAGGGTGAACACAGGGTTGCCTGAAAGCACAGACAGACGATAGTGAAGTTCGATATCGACCCGGGTGAAATCTCCGGCGGTGTCAGAAACGGTCTGCATGGATTCGAGCAGGTGGATCACCTCAGCAGGTGCGTTGAGGATTGCTTTACGGGTATATTCAGGCGCGAGCAAAACCCTGATCTGCAGCAACTGGGAGATGAAATCTGATGGTAAGTGTTGTTGGTGGCGGGCGATTGTGGAGAGGATATGCAGATTGCCCTCATGCCAATAGTCACGCACACGAGTAGACTTGCCATGGTGAATTTCAAGCCAGCCATCACGCGAGAGGCGCTGCAACACTTCACGCAGCGTTGGGCGGGTGACACCCAGCATGCGCGCCAGTTCACGCTCTGGCGGGAGTGTGGTGTTAATCGGAAAACTGCCGTCGAGAATGGAGGCGATAAGCTGATTTTCAGCCATCTCAGCAGGCTTTTGCGGTGTTGTCCACTCGGTCATGGTTCACCTTGGTTGTCGTTACAGGATAACTGGTCAGACCAGTTAAGGCTATTTTAGCACTTTTTACACAAAATTCAAGTGCTAATAACGAGTTATCCACAGCTATATACGCAATTTACCGCAGATGTGGCGTACCACCGTCTTAGCACCCCCACACCTGCCGAAGATGAAAACATTTGGCATGAATCCTGCCTATTGCAGCGGCTGAGGATGCCTCTATAATAACCATATGCAAAAGCAATTAAACAGCACGAAAATTTGGATTGCCAGATTGTTGATTGCGCTCGTAACCGTAATGAATCTTCAGGCAGCGTTTCAGTTTATGCTGCGGCCGCATAACTATGCCTGGGGCTTTGAGCTGAGTGGGACACCCGGCTCTGCCATCTTGAAAGGAATGGGGTTGTTATTTTTGATGTGGAACATCCCCTACATTTTTGCTGCCGTCCACCCGGTGAGGAACTTCGTCTCGCTGATCGAAGCGCTGTTGATGCAACTGGTGGGTGTTGCCGGGGAGACGATTCTGCTTTTGCAACTGCCAGGCGGCCACCCAATAATCCATGCCAGTGTGATGCGTTTCATAGTTTTTGATGCTGCGGGGTTGCTGTTGTTGCTTATCGCGTTTTGTCTGTGCCTGAAACAAGCGCGTCAACGGAAAAAGACGGTCAAGGCTGAGATGTGATTTACGGTACTTTTGCGGCCTTCTCAAGAATAATGTAGCCGTCACCTTCGAAAGCTAAAGAATAGTTTTCTGCGAGTAGCTCCTCAAGTTCAGGAAACTCTCTTGTAGTATCTACACCCGATACCCAGGGTTTGTTTTCAATAACCTGTATGATATAGCGCGGTTGGGCAGTTTCCAATTCTTTTATGAAAGTTTCTCGTAATCCCTGTATGTAAGGGTTCGAAACATCATGATAAAAGTGGTAATCATACATAAAGCGGGTTGCCAATTTAGCCTCGGCGATCAGCATCGCGTGAATGCTGCCTCCTGTCCAATCCAGCGGTTGAACGGTATCGCCTTGCGGCAGATTTGACTCGAGCCACTTGGCAAGCTCATCCACCCGCCCTTGTTTTGGCGCATGGGCTGCTGCGTCAGGGGTGATGTCAGCAACCACATTTTGTGTGTATTTTACGGGATCCAACTCCAAAAACAACGACCCGAGGAAAATAGCCAGTATGAGCAGTGCCAATCCATTACGGTTGTTGGATTGCAGCTCAAAAAATAGGGTTATACAGAGCGTCGCGCTCAGGCTGACGAAGAAGGCAAAGGGGAGATAGTGGTAGCTCCAAAACTTTCCCCCAAGAATTGGGTAAATCATGTATGCTGCGGTGAGCGCCAGCAGGAACCAGATAGATGCAAACTTTCCGCTGGTTTCCTTGCGTTTTGTGATCAGCCAGCCTGCTAC
>WPCI01107197.1_pt1 | contig 12318 bp, 10 predicted proteins | sample 5399871 | NCBI WGS metagenome assembly WPCI01 (sample SAMN12869469, study PRJNA574797) | sludge metagenome | isolation source: wastewater treatment of pH7 | place: China:Beijing | collected 2019-05-20
TAACAGAGTGCGTGCTTGGCGCCGCCCTGCTGGATATGTCGGCGCAGGATAGTGACAGCGAACGAGAACAACTTGAGAGTGCTGACCAGGGGTGACTCTTAACAGGTAAAGCAAGTTGTGCCCGGCATTCCCGGGTTCATCGTCCCTCCTTCATATCGGACTTCCAGGCGCGCAATGACCCTGGGCTGATGTGTGGGAAGTGCTGAGAGGGGCCTTGCCTTCAGCAAAGGCTTGAAGGAGGTGGCTGCGCGCCCGCAAACCACGGCGTTCTTGACGTTTTCGTGACGTCCGAGACGGCTTTCTTGTCCCCGCCTTGATGCGAAATCGCGTACGATAGCTATAGAGGCACGCAATCCTTTCCCGGAGGCTTTCCCATGGCGGATGCTCTGTACATCGTCTTGACCCTATTGTTTTTCGCTGCCAGCATCGGGCTGGTGACCCTTTGCCAGCGTCTCATGGAGGAGAACGCATGAATGTCCTTTATGCTCTGGCCTTCATTGTCGCCCTTGCTTTGTTGCTCTATTTGTTCCTGGCCCTCTTGAAACCGGAATGGTTCGGATGACTACCAACGCCTTGATCCAACTCACACTATACGTCGCGGCCCTACTGGTTCTGGTCAAACCGTTGGGCGCTTACATGGCCAGCGTTTATCAGGGTCAGCGCACCTTTCTCCATCCGATCCTCCAACCGGTCGAACGGCTGGTCTATCGCGCTGTCGGAACGCGCCCGGATGGCGAAATGAACTGGAAGACGTATGCCATTGCCATGTTGGTCTTCAACATGCTTGGACTGATCGCCGTCTATGTCCTCCAGCGCCTGCAGCACATTCTGCCGCTCAACCCGCAGGGGCTGCCCGCGGTGACGCCAGACTCCTCCTGGAACACGGCCGTCAGTTTCGCCACCAACACGAACTGGCAAGGCTACGCCGGCGAGGCAACCCTGAGCTACCTTTCCCAGATGCTCGGTCTGACAGTGCAGAACTTCGTGTCGGCGGCGACCGGCATGGCCGTGCTTGTCGCCTTCATTCGCGGCCTCACCCGGCGCCAGGCCGAGACCATCGGCAACTTCTGGGTCGACCTCACGCGCTCCGTCCTTTACATCTTGCTGCCGCTGTCGCTCATCATGGCGCTGATCATCGCCTCGCAAGGTGTCGTGCAGAATTTCAGCGCCTATCAGACGGCGACGCTCGTGCAGCCGGCGACAGACGCCGCTGGCGCCGTCGTGACGCAGCAGGTGCTGCCGATGGGGCCAGCGGCATCTCAGGTCGCCATCAAACAGCTTGGCACGAACGGCGGCGGCTTCTTCAACACCAATTCGGCGCATCCCTTCGAGAATCCCACCCCCCTCTCCAACTTCGTCGAGATGTTGTCGATCCTGCTTGTCGCGGCGGCGCTCTGCCATACCTTTGGCAAGATGGTGAAAGACACCCGCCAGGGTTGGGCCATGTTGGTCGCGATGACGATCATCTTCGTGGCGCTGCTGGGCGTCGCCTACTGGGCGGAGCAAAGCGGCAACCCGTCCCTGCAAAGCCTGGGAGTAGATCAGACAGCCGGTGCTCTCCAGGCGGGCGGCAACATGGAGGGCAAGGAGGTTCGTTTTGGTATTGCCAATTCGGCCCTCTGGGCCACAGCAACGACAGCGGCCTCCAATGGCTCGGTCAATTCCATGCACGACTCCTTCACGCCCCTGGGCGGACTCGTCCCCATGTGGCTGATGCAGTTGGGCGAGATCGTCTACGGCGGCGTGGGCTCCGGTCTCTACGGCATGCTTGCGTTCGTGATCGTCGCCGTCTTTGTGGCCGGACTGATGGTTGGCCGTACACCCGAATACCTGGGCAAGAAGATCGAAGCCTACGAGATGAAGATGGCCTCGCTGATCATCCTGACCCCTGTCCTTCTGGTGTTGGCAGGGACCGCCTTGGCCGTGTCTACGACGGCCGGGAAAGGCGCGCTGTATACGCCAGATTTCCCCATCGCCACCATCTACAACCCCGGCGCCCATGGCTTCAGCGAGGCGCTCTACGCGTTTTCGTCAGCCGGAAACAACAATGGCAGCGCCTTTGCCGGGCTGGGCGCCAACAACCCCTTCTACAACACCGCGCTCGGTGTCGCCATGCTGTTCGCACGTTACTGGCTGGCCATCCCGGCACTGGCGATTGCCGGTTCGCTGGTGCGCAAGAAGCATGTCGTCGAGGGCGCCGGGACGCTGCCCACCCACACCCCCCTGTTCGTGGGCTGGCTGATCGCCGTGATCGTGGTTGTGGGTGCACTCAGCTTCCTGCCGGCGCTGGCTCTGGGGCCGATTGTCGAGCACCTGTTGCTAGCGGCCATTTGATCGAGGGACGAGGTTATGATGAGTCCAACAAGTAAGCAACAGGTCGAACCCCGCCGCCAACTCTACGGACGGGCTGTTATCGACGCCTTTCGCAAGCTCAATCCGCGCTGGATGGTGCGCAATCCCGTCATGTTCGTGGTTGAGGTCGGCAGTATGCTCACCACGATCTTGTGGGTGCAGGCAATCATGGGCCAGGGCGAGGCGCCGGCAGCATTCATCGGCGCCGTGACCTTGTGGCTATGGTTCACAGTGCTGTTCGCCAACTTCGCCGAGGCATTGGCCGAGGGCCGCGGCAAGGCCCAGGCTGAAGCCCTGCGCCGCACGCGCCAGACCACCCAGGCCAAGCGCATGCGCGAGCCTCGCTTTGGCGCCGCTTTCGAACTGGTGCCGTCGACCTCCTTGCGCAAGAACGATGTCTTCCTGGTCGAGCCCAACGACATCATCCCTGCCGACGGCGAGGTGATCGCAGGCATCGCCTCAGTGGACGAGAGCGCCGTGACCGGCGAAAGCGCGCCGGTGGTGCGCGAGTCCGGCGGCGACCGCAGCGCTGTCACTGGCGGCACGCGCTTGCTTTCCGACTGGCTGTTGATCCGCGTGACCGCCGACCCCGGCCAGGGCTTTCTCGACCGTATGATCAGTCTGGTAGAGGGCGCCAAGCGTCAGAAAACCCCTAACGAGATTGCCCTCAACATCCTCCTGTCCGGTTTCACGATCATCTTCCTCATCGTCTGCGTCACCCTGCTGCCCTACTCTATCTTCAGCGTAGAGGCCTCGGGTCAGGGAGCCCCCGTCACGATAACGGTGCTGGTAGCTCTGCTTGTCTGCCTGATCCCCACCACCATTGGCGGCTTGATGTCGGCCATCGGCATCGCCGGTATGGACCGCTTGATCCGTCGCAACGTCATTGCTCTCTCAGGCCGGGCCGTTGAGGCGGCGGGCGACGTAGATGTCTTGCTGCTGGACAAGACTGGAACCATCACCCTCGGCAACCGCCAGGCTGTAGCGTTTATGCCCGTGCTTGGCGTCGATGTGCGCGACCTGGCCGAAGCGGCGCAATTGGCTTCACTGGCCGACGAAACGCCGGAGGGGCGCAGCATCGTCGTGTTGGCAAAGGAGCAGTTCGGGCTGCGCGGGCGCGCCGTTGGCGCCGGTCATGAGATGCACGACGGCATGCATTTCACCCCCTTCTCAGCCCAGACCCGCATGAGCGGCGTCGATCTGAATGGCACCTCCATTCGCAAGGGCGCGCCCGACGCCATCGCCAATCTGGTACTCAGCGCCGGACACGCCCTACCGCCCGACCTGACGGAGGCGGTGAATGAGATTGCTCGCAACGGCGGTACGCCGCTGGCGGTGGCGCGCGACGGCCAGCCGCTGGGCGTCATTCATCTCAAAGACATCGTCAAGGGTGGAATCAAGGAACGTTTCGCACACCTGCGACGCATGGGCATCAAGACGGTGATGATTACCGGCGACAATCCACTAACGGCAGCGGCGATTGCCGCCGAGGCAGGCGTCGATGATTTCCTCGCCCAGGCTACGCCCGAGGCCAAGCTCAAGCTCATCCGTGAGTATCAGACTGGCGGCAGGCTGGTGGCGATGACGGGCGACGGCACCAACGACGCCCCTGCCCTGGCTCAGGCCGACGTGGCGGTCGCCATGAATACGGGTACCCAGCCGGCGCGCGAAGCCGCCAACATGGTGGACCTTGACAGCAGTCCGACCAAATTGATCGATATCGTCGAGATCGGAAAGCAGCTATTGATGACGCGTGGGGCGCTCACTACATTCAGCATCTCCAACGACGTCGCCAAGTACTTTGCCATCATCCCTGCTGCATTCGCCTCCATCTACCCGGCTCTGGACGCGCTCAACTTCATGCGCCTGGCTACGCCCCAAAGCGCCATCCTTTCCGCCGTGATCTTCAACGCCTTGATCATTATCGCCTTGATCCCGCTGGCGTTGCGGGGCGTCCCCTACCGGCCGCTAGGCGCAGCCCAGCTCCTGCGCGACAACCTGCTCATCTACGGCGTCGGCGGCTTGATCGCGCCCTTCATTGGCATAAAGCTGATCGACATGCTGCTTGTCACGCTCGGAGCCGCCTAGACCAGCCACCCTCTCGAATGAGTACTGCCAGGAGGACTTCCAGATGAAACAAATCTTGTCGTTGGTTGTGCTTGGGCTCGGCCTGGCGCTATGCGCCTGCATGAGGCCCGCCGCTGCGTCACGGGAGCTATCCAGCCAGGACCTGATCGGATTGACAGTAGAAAGCAGGGATGGCGAGTTGGCAGGTTCCCTGGCGAACCTGCTCGTTGCCCCTGCAAGTGGCCAGATTGAATACGGCGTCGTCAAGTTGGCTCCCGGGCCCCTGCAGTTCGGCAAGATGCCGCTGCATTCTCCTCCGAACCGGGTGTTGAGTCCCTGGCGCCTGATTGCGATAGCCCAGTCCGAGTATGGAACCCACCTGGTAGTCGATTCTTCGATCGGGACGATCAGGAATGCGCCGGCCTTGCCAGGAACGCTCAATGCAGATCAACCTGGCTGGGATGCCGCGCAGGTCAAGTACTGGTCGTCACCCAACCCATAGCGGGTGCAACTCCGAGGCACTCCGTTTCTTTCAGGCCACCCTGTTCGCTCGCAAACACAAGCAACCCTTGGTACCGAGGAGGTAGTCCGTGTTCAAGCTCTTAAGACCCGCGCTGGTCATTCTGTTCCTGCTTTCCCTATTGACCGGTTTGATTTATCCTCTCGCGGTCACCGGCATCGCCCAGCTCGTCTTCCCCGAACAGGCTGATGGCAGCCTGATTGTGCAGGATGGTCAGACCATCGGCTCGGATCTGATCGGGCAACCCTTCGATGACCCGGCCTACTTCTGGGGCCGCCTTTCAGCCACTGGACCGGCACCCTACAATGCCGGGCTTTCGTCGGGCTCGAATCTGGGACCGTTGAATCCAGTCCTGACCGACGCAGCCCAGGCCAGGATTGACGCACTCAGAAACGCCGATCCCGGCAATACCCTGCCGGCGCCCGTGGATCTTGTTACAAGCTCCGGCAGCGGGCTGGACCCGCATATCAGTCCGGCTGCCGCGGCCTATCAGATCGGGCGCGTGGCACGCGCGCGGAACCTGAGTGAGGACCAGGTGCGTGTTCTGGTCGAGCAGAATACCGAAGGCCGGTTTCTGGGCTTGCTTGGCGAGCCACGCGTCAATGTACTGAGATTGAACCTGGCGCTCGATGCGCTACAATAGGGGCGCCTTCGCAGACGCTTCGTATATCTGAGTGACAGGTTGCAAGGGGCAGGTCGCACGTCCCTTCGTCTCCCTCACTCAGTGTCATCTTACGGCAAGATGCCGAACTCACAAGGCCGGCCCGATCCCGATAGACTCCTGGCAGCCATTCAGGCCGAGGAAAAGCAGGTCGCGCGTGGTAGGCTCCTGGTTTTTCTTGGCTACGCCGCTGGTGTGGGCAAGACCTACGCCATGCTTCAGGCTGCGCAGTTAAGAAAGCTTGAGGGTATCGATGTTGTCGTGGGTTATGTGGAAACCCACGGTCGGGCTGAGACAGATGCGCTGCTGGCGGGGCTGGAAGTCATCCCGCGCCGAACCGTCGTCTATCGCGACACAACCTTGAGCGAGATGGATTTGGATGGCGTGCTGGCGCGACGCCCACGCCTGGCATTGGTGGATGAGTTTGCGCACAGCAATGCGCCGGGTTCCCGCCATCCCAAGCGACACCAGGATGTCGAGGAATTGCTGGCGGCTGGCGTCGACGTCTACACGACACTTAACGTCCAGCACCTGGAGAGCCTCAACGACATCGTAGCCCAGATCACCGGCGTGGTGGTGCGAGAGACAGTGCCGGACAGCGTCATCGATCAGGCGACCGAAATCCGCCTGGTCGATCTGCCGCCAGCTGAGTTGGTGCAACGCCTGCAGGAGGGCAAAGTCTACGTGCCCGCGCAGGCGCAACGAGCGATCGAGAAATTCTTTCGCCTGGGCAATCTTACGGCTTTGCGCGAGATCTCGCTGCGTCGCGCGGCCGAGCGCGTCGACGACCAGATGCGAGTCTACATGGACGCGCGCGCAATCCCTGGACCCTGGCCTGCGGCCGAGCGCCTGCTTGTGTGCGTCAGTCCAAGCCCTCTCAGCGAAAGACTGATCCGCTCGGCGCGACGGCTTGCCGATGAGCTCAATGCCGAGTGGTTTGCCTTGTATGTAGAGACGGCAAGCTTCGGGAGGTTGGGGGATGCACAACGCGATCAACTGGCTCGCAACCTGCAATTGGCCGACGACCTCGGCGGCAAATCCAGCACCCTACCCGGCCAATCAGTAGTCGATACGTGTCTGCAATTTGCCCGCTCGCATAATATTACGAAGATTATTGCCGGCAAACCATTACGACCGCGTTGGCAGGAACTGATCCACGGCTCGGTAGTCGATCAACTGATCCGCGAAAGCGGTCCGATCGACGTCTATGTCGTGAGCAGCTCAGAGGATCAACCCGCAATTTCTGCACCACCATGGACATCCGCTTCCGCAGAACGAAGGCGGCCCTGGCGCCACTACCTATACAGCGCACTCCTCGTGGCCGTCGCCACCCTGCTGGGACATCCGCTACGCCCGGTGCTCAGCCCAACCAATCTGGTCATGCTCTACCTGGCGGCAGTGGTGGTTGCGGCTGTTTACCTCGGCCGCGGTCCGGCCATTTTCACTTCTATCCTTGGCGTCGTGGCGTTCGATCTGTTCTTCGTGCCGCCCATTGGCACCTTTGTCGTCAGCGACACGCAGTATGTCCTCACCTTTATCGGCCTGCTCGTGGTCGGCGTCATCATCACGGCCCTGACCACACAGGCCAAAGACCAGGCCGATGCGGCGACACGCCGAGAGAGCGAGACTGCGGCGCTCTATGACTTGAGTCGCGACCTTGCCGCAGCACTGACCCAGACTGATATTCTGCAGACGGTGATACAGCACGTGGCGCACTCGTTTGGCCGTGATGTGGTGATCTTTTTGCCACAAGATGCCGTGCCACCCGCGGGAGCCGCCGCCCCGGCGAACGGCGCCCTGCAAGCCACCAACAGCCGACGGCCAGTGACGAGTGCGTCAGGCCGGCTACAGGTTGCGGCTGCCAGCAGCGATCTTAATCTGCGCCTTGACGGCTGGTTCGAAGAAGAGCTGGCTGTGGCGGAATGGGTCTATCAGCATGGCGAGCCAGCTGGCCGCAATACAGATACGCTGCCTGCCGCCAGCCTGCGCTATCTGCCCCTGAAGACGGCGCGCAGCACCCTTGGCGTGCTGGGTGTGGTCGGGCCAGACGGCATGTCTGCGAAAAGTGGCGCTACGTCACATGCGATGTACTCATCGCCACTCTCGCCCGAACAGCGTCGGCTGATGGATGCCTTTGCCAGTCAGGCCGCACTGGCGCTGGAGCGGACAAATCTGGCAGAGCAAGCGCGACAGGCCGAGGTTTTACAGGTGACGGAAAGGCTTCAGACCGCGCTGCTCAACTCCGTCTCCCATGAGTTGCGTACGCCGCTTGTGTCTATCACCGGCGCGCTGAGTACGCTGTCGGCCGATGCAGGTGTGTTGGACCAGGCGATGCAGAACAGCCTTGTCGAAAACGCCCTTGAGGAAGCACAACGACTCAACCGGCTGGTAGGCAATCTGCTGGATATGACCCGGCTGGAAGCCGGGGCGCTGCCCATTCGCTTGGAGCCGAGCGACGTGCAAGACGTGATCGGCGCGACCTTGGAACAAATAGGAACGCGGCTGGAAGGTCGGGAAGTTCGCGTAAACGTGCCGCCAGGACTGCCGCTAATGCCTCTGGACTTCGTGCCCATCGTCCAGGTGCTTGTCAACTTGTTGGACAACGCCTTGAGGTATTCCCCGGTCGACCGGCCTATCGACGTCAACGTACGTGCGACCAACCAACATTTCGAAATCGAAGTGGCCGACCGCGGTCCTGGCATCTCGCCGGACGACCTGGAGCACATCTTCGACCGCTTCTATCTTCTCCACCGTCCGGCCGGCAGCGGCGGAACGGGTCTTGGGCTGTCCATCTGCAAGGGCATCGTCGAGGCGCACGGCGGCACGATTAGCGCCCGCAACCGGGCGGATGGCGGCGCCAGTTTCGTTCTCACTCTACCCCAAGGAGCCGAAAGTGATGGCCGAAACGTCGTTCGCTTTGCGAACACCGAATCCGAATGAGATCCGTGGGCGTGTTCTGGTCGTAGACGATGAGCGACCGATTCGGCGTTTCTTGCAGACATCGCTCACGGCGCATAGCTACACCGTCTTCGAGGCTGCTACTGGCCAGGAGGGGCTCAGCGCGGTGGTGGATGATCGTCCTGATCTAATCATCCTCGACCTGGGTCTGCCCGACCTGGATGGCGTCGAGGTGACCAGGCGGCTGCGCGAATGGACGCAGATTCCGATTCTCATCCTGTCAGTGCGCGACCAGGAGAAGGACAAGATCGCCGCCCTGGACGCCGGAGCTGATGATTATCTGACCAAGCCCTTCGGCATCGGGGAGCTATTGGCGCGAATGCGCGTGGCGTTGCGCCGCGCTGCTGCGCCCCCAGCCGGCCCGGTGTTCGCATGCGGTGGTTTAACGGTCGACCTGGCGCGACGGGTGGTGTTGGTCGACGGCCAGGAGGTGCAGCTCACACCAACCGAGTACGACCTTCTGCGCAGCTTCGTCGCCCATGCCGGCAAAGTTCTGACGCATCGCCACCTGCTCCGCCAGGTGTGGGGCGTTGGCTATGACGACGAGATCCATATCTTACGAGTAAACATCAGCAATCTGCGACGCAAAATCGAGCCAGACCCCTCTCGCCCCAGCTACATCGTGACAGATCCGGGCGTCGGCTATCGCCTGCGCAGTGAATAGACTCTTGTTCAGCCTCCTGGTTGCGCTGGCATCGCTTATGAACTGATGACCGGCGCCTTATGGATGTACTTGCCTTCGGTCAGTTCATTAAGAATGAAAGCGGCGCCGTCGGCGCGGGAGATTCGCATACCGGCATCCTTGCCCAGATAGCCTGCGCGGTACTTGCCCGTGAAGGGACCGTCAGTCAGGCGCGGGAAGCGGACAATCGTCCAGTCCAGATCGGTCTTGCGAATGACCTCCGCATTGGCTTCGGAATCGCGCAACACTGCCCCGGCCATCAACGTGAGCGCTGTCTTCATGAAATGGTCGAACAGTTTTGGCCGGTCTTGCGGATCGCGAACCCCAGCGCCAGTGGTGGAAATCAGCCGGCGGACTCCGTGCTTTTGCATGGCGGCAACGATATGCATGGCTGCTGTCTCCATCATGGCGGGGACGGGTGGGCGCGTCGGACCAAGCAGGCTGACCACCGCATCCTGACCGGCAACCGCCTGATCGACCGCGGCGGCATCGAGCACATCACCCCGAAAAAGGGTTAGATTGGGGTGCTGGCTGCCGGCGCGCGCCGGATCGCGTACAAAAGCCGTGACCTGATGTCCGTCCGCAAGCGCCTGCTCTACAAACTTGGTTCCGGTTCCGCCGGATGCGCCAAAAACGAGGATTCTCACGATTCAACACCGTTGAAACCGGCTGCCAACCACGCCATTGTGGCGGCAGCCACCGGGCTCGGCATAGCTTCGCCCATGAACTGAAGCATACCGTACGTCAGGGAAAGAAGTCAAGGCAGACTGTGAGCAGCGCGAGGGACCACTCCTTGCGGGTTGGAAGGGAACGACGGCTTGATTCGCCATGCGCACGATCATCTGCTTGCCCACTCGTTATTTGCGTCATAGCGCCGGAATTGGGACATCGGCGTCGCCAGCATCGCCGCCACTGCGGCCTGGAATCCGGCCAGAACCTGGCTCTCATCGATGGTCAGCAACCGCCGCTGGCGCATTAACCAGCGACCCGACACCATCACATCACGCACATCGCCCGGCTGGGTGCACCATACCAGATTGGCAACGACATCGAGCAGGGGCTGGAAATGTGGGGCGCTCGTGTCCACCACGATCAAATCGGCGGCATGGCCCGGCGCCAACACGCCTGCCCGCTCGAAACCCAGGGCGCGAGCGCCGTTCGGTCCGGCCAGACGCAATGGCGTTGCCCCGCCCAAGAGCGTAGGGTCGCCCAGGGCCTGACGCTGGCTGAGCGCCGCCAGCCGCAGCTCGTTCCAGAGGTTCAGGGCTGTGCTGCTGCCAGCGCCATCGGTGCCAAGGGCCACATTGACGCCCAGGGCAAGCATCTCAGGCACGCGCGCCACACCCATGGCGTATTTCATATGCGTGCTGGGACAGATGACGACATTCACCTCTTCGCCGGCCAGGATATCCAAGTCGACGTCGCTGGCGTGGATGGCATGAGCGACGATGGTATGCGTCTCGAAGAAGCCGCGGTGCGCCAGCAGTTCGATGGGCGTCATGTCAAAGGCAGCCAACGACTGCAGCGTCTGCTCGCTCGTCTCAGCGGCATGGATGTGAACGCCAATGCGCTCACGCACCGCTACAGCTGCGGTGCGGGCCAGGAAGGCATCGGGACACTGATAAGGAGAATGCGGGCCAAAAAGGGCGCGCAGACGGCCGCCGGCGGCGCCATCGTAGGTGCGCACGAACTCAAGCGTCTGCGGGATGGTGATGCCGACTTCCTCCTCGCCTGGCGTCCCGAACACCGCCCAGGCAAGATTGGCGCGCACGCCCGTCTCTTCGACGGCGCGGGCGACCTGGTCCATGTGAAAGTAGTGATCGCCAAAACCAATGACGCCGCCGCGCACCATTTCGACGATAGCAAGCATCGTCCCCCAATAGACCAGGTCGGGCGTCAGCGCTGATTCCAGCCGCCATATGCGCTCATTGAACCAGCGATCCAACGGCAGGTCTTCGGCGTAGCCGCGGGCGAAAGTCATGGCGGCGTGGGTGTGGGCGTTATAGAGCCCCGGCATGACCACCCGGCCGCCCAGGTCGATCACTTCATCGGGTATGAAGCCGGGCGGCGCCGCGCCGATGGCGACGATGGTCTCGTCCTGGATAGCGACTGCAGCGTCGGTCAGGATGCGATCCTCATCGTCCAAGGTGACGACGGTGGCGTGGGTGAGGAGGGTGGTGGGCATGACGCCAACTTTACCACCGCCAGGGCCGAGGGACAAACGACCATCGCACCATTGCCTTCCAACTCCCATCGCGGGTATCATACCCACATCCTTCGCCATCATTCGCTGACATTCATCTCATCCCACAGGAGTCCTGCCGTGACCGAGCCAACCAAGTTTCTCCTTCCCGAATCAGAACTGCCCCAAGCCTGGTATAACATCCAGGCCGACCTGCCCACGCCCCTGCCGCCTGTGCTGCACCCCGGCACCCTTCAGCCCGTCAGTCCCGACGACTTCGCCCCCCTCTTCCCGTTGTCGTTGATCATGCAGGAGTTCCCGCAAGATCGCTGGATCGAGATCCCGGAACCAGTGCGCGAGATTTACAGGCTATGGCGTCCCACGCCCCTGATCCGCGCCCACCGGCTGGAAACAGCGCTGGACACCCCAGCCCATATCTACTACAAGTACGAAGGCGTCTCCCCAGCCGGGTCGCACAAACCCAACACCGCCGTACCCCAGGCCTTCTACAACAAAGAAGCGGGCATCAAGGCATTGACTACCGAAACCGGGGCTGGCCAATGGGGCAGTTCGCTGGCAATGGCCTGCAACTTCTTCGGCCTCGACCTCGAAATCTACATGGTCAAGGTCTCCTACCAGCAGAAACCCTACCGCCGCAGCATGATGCAGACGTGGGGCGCCACTGTCTATGCCAGCCCCTCCGACCGCACCAACGCCGGCCGCGCCGCCCTGGCCGCTGACCCCGACTCGACCGGCTCGCTGGGTCTGGCTATCTCCGAGGCCGTCGAGGTGGCGGCCACCAGCGGGGGGGCCAAAAAGTACTCCATCGGCTCGGCCCTCAACCACGTCTTGCTGCACCAGACCGTCATCGGCCAGGAAACGCTCAAGCAGATGGA
>WPCI01479294.1_pt1 | contig 12307 bp, 8 predicted proteins | sample 5399871 | NCBI WGS metagenome assembly WPCI01 (sample SAMN12869469, study PRJNA574797) | sludge metagenome | isolation source: wastewater treatment of pH7 | place: China:Beijing | collected 2019-05-20
TAAGGTAACCGAAGTTCAGGTCTATTCTGTGATAGGGCCTGCGCATTCCCAAGTAAAGAAAATGCTTTTTTTTCTTGCGCGCTCATCATTGCATCGGGAATTTGTTGTGAGAGTTCGCTGAACAAATCCATTCCTTCTAAAGCGACTTCCCAATTTGTAGTAGCGTGTTTCGCAATAAAGAGTTTTCCTTCTGGAAATGCGCCTGTGACATTTGGAGCCAATATCACTACAGATCCAAATGCCCAGTGCTCATCTTTGGATAATCGCTTCACATTCACCTGCACTTGTGTATCTGTCATCTGTGGTTCTTCCCCTAGTGTCTTTTTTTGTTGCGATAATTCCTGTAAAACAGCATGTTTAATCGACGTTTCTGGTGTTTGCACGGGTAGTGCGTTCTTCATCGGTTTTGGATTGTCTGGTCGTAATATGGAAGAATACCCCACTCCTATTAGTAGTAATACTAGAAATACACCAAATAAAATCCATCGAAACCTCTTCTGTAACCTCATTCTTTCACCCCTTCCCTTTATAAAAATAGCTTTCATAAGGGGTATATGCTATGTTTTAGCATTTATTATTGAGAAAATCATGTGGATAGGTATTTTATACTTGAGAGCAAAAATAAAAAGTAGCAAGATGTTAGGGATACACGTAACTTTGTATAGCGATGCATTTCTGAAAGCTAGATGACCACAAAATTTTCTCAATATGTTGTGTTTTGATTTTCCATATAAACTTCTCTCTATTCGTGCTATATCTATATCAAGGGGTTCTTACATAGATTAGAAATAGAATAGGAGGAACAAAATATGTCATTCAAAAAGAAATTAGGGGTAGGAGTGGTTTCTGCCGCTCTTGGTTTATCTTTCATCGGTGGGGGAACATATGCCTATTTTAGCGATCAAGTGGTAACGAATAACACATTTACGGCGGGTACATTAGATTTAGCTATGCAACCTACGACTTCATTGGATTTAAATCAGTTGAAACCAGGGGATAAAATATTAAAAAAATTCAACTTAAAAAATAGTGGTACGTTAGCTATTCAAGATGTTGTGATGAAAATAGATTATACGGTAAACGATGTTCTGAAAAATAATCAGGCAGATGATTTTGGTAAGCATATAAAAGTACAATTCCTTTGGGATTGGGACCCAGCAAAGAGCCCTGTTTATGAAACAACCCTTGCAGAACTAAAAGAACAAGGATCAGAAGTCGTTTCAAAGAAAGTATTTGCATCCAAGTGGACGAAATCACGAGGGTTACAACCTGGGAAAATGGATTGGTTTTGGATGAAGTTTATATTTGAAGACAATGGAAACGATCAAAATATGTTCCAAGGAGATAGTATTGCTTTGAAAATGGAATTCCAAGCAAATCAAACAGAAGGAAGGGAAAGATAGGAAATACTGCACAGAAAATAATGTATCAAGCTATCGTATAGAGTAATTTACAAATTCAAATGATACATAAAAAACCGTTATATTTTGTTTCATTATAAAATGTAACGGTTTTTTATAGATTTCTATCCCTTTTTACTATTCTTTTCATCCTACATTCTTTCATATCATGATCGTATTTGTTTATCTGTTCATTTACAAATAGGGAATTCCGCCTTTAGCCATGCTAAATATCCACCTTGTACATTTATTACTTCCTTTACACCATGTTTCTGTAATATACTTGCTGCAATAGCGGAACGTATACCAGAACGACACTGTACAATAATCGGACGATCTTTTGGAATGTCTTGTACATGCTCTGTCAAGTGTTCTAGCATGATATGTTTGGCATGCGGAAGATGTCCCTCGTTCCATTCCGATTGATTTCGAACATCAATAACGGGATGGGTTCCCGATTGTATAAGAGGAAACAATTCTTGAACAGTTCTTTCTTCATACGTCTCTAATGACTCTATATCTTCCAGTGTGTTTGAAGGAATATAGGCTATCGTACGATCTAGTCCAATTGCTTCCAAATCTCTCCGTACCTCGTTTATATTTGCAGACAGAGGATCGATAACGATGATAAGGTCCTGGCTATCCTCTAGGAGCCAACCACACCAGGTTGTAAAAGACTGGTTATAAGGAATATTCAGGGACCCCTTTACGTGACCAGATGCAAAAAACGTTGGTTCTCTTGTATCAATGATTTGTTGGTCGGTATGTGCTAGTTGTTGCCATGCAGGGAAAGAATGTATTTCTTTTATGAGACCCTGTGTACGAATCGGCGGACCAGCTTGATTGATTCGTTTCATTTTAGAAAAATAAGGTGGTGGTTCCGGCTGTCCACTTAATACATGTCTCACAAAAGAATTTTGTTCCTCTGTTTGAAAGGCCCAATTAAAAAGTTTCTCATAGCCCATTGTAGAAGAGGGAATGGCGCCTAATGATTTTCCGCATGCGCTACCAGCACGATGGGAGGGCCAAATTTGTAGGTATATCGGCATCGTTTTGATTTTTTGGATCGAATGAAATAAGTCTTTGGCACTACTCTTCGCATGATGTGGAATACCAACAGCCGTTTCTAATAAATCTGGTCTACCTACATCACCAACAAATAGAAAATCTCCTGTAAAAATCCCTATCGGTTTGTCATTGGTTTCATTATGCTGTTTTGTATCTATGACTAGAAATGACATACTTTCAGGCGTATGTCCTGGCGTGTGAATAACTTGAAATTGAATCGTACCAATATGAAATGCACTACCACCTTTGACGAGATGGTATGGCACTTGATTGAGATACCGATATTTCCATGTGCTTCCCCCTTCAGCTGATGCATAAAACGTTGCGTTACAAGATAACGCAAGCTCTTTCGCACCAGATACAAAATCAGCATGAATATGTGTTTCTGTTACCGCAATGATGCTTAATCCGCGCTTTCTAGCAAATTCCATATATTGTTCAATGTGGCGTCCTGGATCGATAACAATGGCCACTCCGTGATTCTGACACCCCACAATATAAGACGCATGAGCCAATTTGTCATGATAAAAGCATTCGAATAACATACATCAGCCCCCTTATATTTCAAACTCTTTTTTAACCAGCATTCCTTTTGACAATGTTTTATTTCTTATACGATGCCTTTTAGCATGTATCTCCAATATAGAAAAGGAAGTGCATATCTCTTTAACAAAAACATACTATATCTTTCTTTTGATTGATCAAACGGAAATGTTTCTTGTTCTTCCTGATGATAATCAAATTCTGCTAAAATCAAACTTTTATATCCCGTGACAATGGGGCAAGATGTATAGCCATTGTATGTCGCTTGTACCTCCTGTCCCTGTAAAAATGCCAACAGGTTTTCTCTTACAACAGGGATTTGTTTTCGAATAGCCGCTCCCGTTTTAGAAGTTGGCAAATTGGTACAATCCCCAATTCCAAATATATTGGGGTACCTTACATGCTGCAGTGTATAAGGGTTTATATCTACCCATCCTTCTTCGTCTCCTAGTAAACTATTCTTGATCATATCAGGTGGTCCCATAGGCGGGACAACATGTAAGAGGTGATACGGTATGCTTTCTCTATTACCTGTTTGTATATCTTCAAAAATCGCTTCTTTTTTTTCCGCGTTAATTTCTACTAAATTCTGATGAAAGCTCGTTATAATTTGTTTCCTCTGAATTACCTTTTCTAAAGAGGAAGCATAGCGAGGTACATGAAAAATATGTGGATTTGCTGTTTGAAACATAATCTTACTTTTCTCCCGGACACCTTGGCGACAAAAGTATTCCTCGGCTAAATACATAATTTTTTGAGGTGCACCGCCACACTTGATAGGGGTATTCGGATGCGTAAAGATGGCGTTTCCTCCTTTAAATTGTTGGATTTCTCTCCAGGTTGCATCCGTATAGTCATACGAGTAATTACTACAAACCCCATTTTTTCCAATCGCTTCTTTCAATCCTTTAATGTGATCCCAATGAATTTGAATACCCGCAGCTACAATTAACATTTCATAGGCAATAATAGTTCCATCCTCTAGTAGCAACCTGTTTTCTCCCGGACTTATTTCCGAAACTTTCCTTTGCATCCAATGTACGCCTTCTGGAATGAGGTCGGATTGCTTTTTCATCGTTGCTTCTTTTTTGACAATCCCAGCTCCCGCAAATGTCCATAGTGGCTGGAAATAATGTGTTTGAGCAGGGTCTATGATGGCCACCTGTTCTTTTAATACAGGGGCATGACGGAGTAAATGGGCAGCCAAGGAAATCCCAGCTGTACCAGCTCCGATAACAACAATTGTATATGTCTGTTTCATGTTTATTCACGTCTCCCAAAAGTTTATTCGAACGTATGTCTTCCGTTCTACTGTAATTGAAAAACAGCACTCACAGGATTATGATCACTATGTGTAAACTGTAAATCGTGTCCCTTGACTTGAAGGATTTCCACATTAGGTGAGACTACAAATCCATCAATAATGGTCACAAAACTTTTTCCTTTGATGTATGCCGTACGATTATCGCGTACCGTATACACAGAAGAATCTACAGCCCATTGAAATCCTCCTTCTGTAAAATCTTGGGGCAAACGCACTAACCATTTGGGCCAGGCGGCTAGAAATGCGGGGTCTGGTAACTGAATATCTGACAGTAGCTGATTCCAGTCACCACCTATAATCACATAATCTCCCTTCTGATACTGTGTATGCATATACTGTTTTATGTATTGCAGTTGTTGTTTGCGGATATTCCCACCTGCATCATATGCCGAGACATGTAGATTTACGATTCGTAAGTTCTTTCCATTTTCAACCGGGATCATGTGTTCTACCATCGCACGATCTAAATCAAAGAGTTGCTTAGGCCAAGGCTCTCTCCCTGGTAATTGAAAACGAGTTGCTTGTTGTATGAAGTAGGTCGAAAACGTAGCGAGTCCCGATTCCACATATCCTATGGGACGCAAAAAGGGAACCGGAACCCATGGATTCCTATAATTATAACCGAATGTAGAAGCGTGGTAGGATAACTCCTGTTGAAAAAATTGATATTCATTTTGATCAAAAGAACGGAATGCTTTCATATCGACTTCTTGTAACAAGACAAAATCTGCATAATCTGCTTTTAAGAAGGAAGACATGTGCTGTAAATTCTGTTTGGTTTGTTCTTTACTACGAGAACGTGAGCCTGTTCCTCCGTCCATGAAGAAATCTTGTTTTGCATCTAATCCTGCGTAACCAATGTTGAAGGTAGTAACTTGGAATGGCCTATAGGATGGTAATCTGTTTTCTTGCGAGTTTTCTATCATAAGATTTACAGATTCGGATGGCTTTTTATGCTTCCATGTAATAAAAGCTAAAAAGATGATAGGCAATCCGAGCAAAACCAATGAGAAAGTAACCAATATTCGGGTTCCACTTTTCATCCTCTTCCCCTCCGTTTTCTATGGTCCTAGACAATTCTGCCAGGTCCCCCCATTATATATCGGATATAAGGGAAGTATTTTGAGAAATATAGCGAAACTGCTAGAATAAAAGGTTTTTCTCTTTTTGAGACCGAATATCATCAAGAATTATATGTACAAGAGGAGGGCGAGAAGATGTAATCTTCATTTGAAAGTGTATGTAGAGATACAAAAACATGAGGGGGTATTCATTTGAAACATTGTAAAAGACTACTGCAATCCTTTCTTTTACTGTTCTTATTTTGCATTTTTTATAACGAACCTTCTGTATCTGCAGAAACACATCCAAATTACGGAAAGGTATTTCCACCAAAAGAAACATTCCGGCCAGGGGATTGGTTTGTGGGAGCAACACCCACACAGGTAGATCCTACCAAATCGCCGATTGTATTTGTGCAAGGAAAAAACGGAAAGGCAAATGATTGGTATGGAGATACTTACTATCATGGAAAAAATACGATGTATGACCTTGCTTACGATGCTGGCTATCAAACTGCTTTTGTACAACTGTATGATGCAGCTGGGACAGGTTCCGTAAGTCCTTGGACAAATGGGAAACTATTAGCTGAAAAATTAGAAGCCATTTCGCAACATTTTGGAAAAAAAGTCAACATCATCGCGCATAGCAAAGGGGGGATTGATACACAAGCGGCTCTTGTACAATATGGGGCGCATCGTTTTGTTGATAAGGTCATCACACTTGGATCTCCTCATTATGGGACACATCTAGCAGATTTATCCTATAGTTGGTGGGCGGGATGGCTTGCCTCTTTACTAGGGCAACAAGATGAAGGAACGTATGCGTTACAAACTGGGGAAATGGCACGCTTTCGTTCGATTATTGATAGTAATCCTGTCACAAAATCCAATCAGTATTACACGATAGCAGGAACCAGTTGGGGTCCTACTTTTTCTGCTTTATCTATGGGAGGATTATATTTATCACCGTATGGAAATAACGATGGACTTGTCAGTGAATGGAGTACCACATTACCGTACGGTGCCCATCTTTTTTCTGATGTTACATTAGATCATGATTCGATTCGAACGGGAAGTGCCGTCTTTTCTCGCATAGAACCTTACTTACGAACGAAAAAAATAGGGTCAGCATGGTCACCGTCTGCCGCGCCTTCTACGAATGAGCCCTATACAGAGTTAGGACCGACAGAAAACCAAACGGTGTTAGGCGGGGAACTGATTCCACATCAAGAAAATCGCGCTGTGTTTTCTGTGGATACGTTGACACCAGGAACTGTATCCATTTTGACTGCGAGTAAACAAGTAGAGATACAACTCATTTCGCCATCAGGGAAGGTTTACAACAAACAGGATGCGGTAGTAACAACGGGTGAGGATATCTTTTTTAAAGGGGCCTTTATTCATACATTTCAAATAAAAAGTATGGAAGTGGGAGACTGGAAGATACGTATGAATACGGAAGGGAAAGATGCCTATTTAGCTATGGTACAGTATCAACAAGATGCACCTTTCCATTTGAAAATACCCGCTAAAATGAAAGCAAACCAAGCAAAATTACACATCCAATCTGCTGATAAAAATCCAGTTGAGGCGGAGGATGTCTCTATGACGGTTCGAATTATCGATCAGACAGGTACACTGATTTCACAATCTGATGGCGTTCAACAAATGGATGCACATACGCTATCTACCACGTTACAGCATATAGAGCAATCCGGTGTATACAATCTTACCATTGATGTGAAAGGGAAAAATAAGGCGGGGCATCCATACACACGTACGATTATACGTTCTATATATATTGAGAAGTAATATATATATTAAAATTCTATAAACAGAAAAAGGTGCCCCTAGGAGCACCTTTTTCTGTTTGTTACATATATTCATTTTCAATTTTATCATGATCCATGTAACTGTTTCCGGTTCTGTTGCAAAGTTTAAAAATCGCTCAAATTTATGAATGAACTATACAGTTTTCTGTATATTACTGATTGTTTATTCTGAACGAGTGTATGTTAATTCGTATTTTTTTAGAAATTAAAAACTTTGCAACAGAACCCAGGTTGATTTACGAAATCAGCCTGTTCAAAATCAAAAAGAATTTATTTCTTGGGAACGTATCCTTTCTTTTTTACTAGAACCGAATTTAGTTTGCAACACCCATTATGTCTTGTAGTAAAAGTATATTACGTACACCATACGTTTCGCATTTTATATTATAATTTTGGTGAGAATATACCACATATGAAAAGGAGATGGAGATATATGAGAAATAAGAAACTGAGTATTGTACTTCCACTTACAGCTATGATAAGTACAGGAATTGTGGCACCAACCGTTTCTTTTGCAGCTGCTAATGATAATTCAAAAATCATAAAAAATGGACAAGTGGTACAATTAGATGACACACAGAATACACCAGATTATTATCCACAACCTAATAACAATCCATATGTAGAACCTGATCAATCTATATTAACTCAAACAAAATATAGTGATGCGAAATCTACAGATTTTATTAAAATAGTATCAATGATAAATGGTACTAGTGGTGTAGGAATTAAAAATAATAGATTAGTAGGTTTTGGTGTTATGCATCCTTCTGGTGATACGTCGGTTCCATCTGATGTCTTGCAAGGAACCAAATTTAAGGAAGAAACTGTTTGGGATCGAGTGTATAATCGATTAGAGCCTAGAAGTGTTCAGAATACATGGTCAATCTCTGAAATGCATGGTGTAACAAAAACATCTTATCAAGAGTTTGGATTCTCTCTAGGATTAGATTGGACACCAATAAAAGATGTCTTGAAATTATCTGGAGCTGTTACAGGAAAATTTGGTTCGAGTATAGCAATTACAGATCAAATTACAGAAACAAAATCTGATATGTTTCCTGCAAAACCAGCTAGTTATCCTTACAATGATTATCGCGTAGCTGTTTATCAAAAAACAATGAGATATTCCGTTGTTCCAGGACAAAAGCTAAAGGATTATATGAAAAACAAGCTAAACATAACTAGTGATGAATTAGATATTACAGTTTATAGAACTGATGAACTACGTCCAATTGTAACGCCAGATAACCCTAAATAAATTTTATCTTTTGTAAGGGCTCTATTGGGTTCTGTTGCAAAGTTTGAGAAATCATAAGTCTGTTTACAAAATACTATTGGAATTTAAGCGGTTCTAAATAATTGCTGTAGTTCCTTGTACGTCGAAAAAGAGAAGTCTGGAATGTGATTTCTCTTTCGTTTGTATATAGCACGAACCGTCTCACTACCCCATGTTGGAGTGTTTGAAATCCTGCGGATTTAATAAAACGTCGCTTGATATGTCTATGATCTTGTTCGATAAAATGATTGAAATGCTTAACAGTACGATGTTTCGTATGTACATAAAATCCACTATGTTTCAGTTTTTTAAGTGCACAAAGTAGGGCAGGAGCCTTGTCTGTTGTGAGAACCGTTGGTTCTCCAAAAGCTTTCACTAACTTTTTCATAAACATATAAGTGGCTTGATGGTCTCTTGTTTTACAAAGTTGGATATCCAAGGTGTATCCTTCTTGATCAATCGCACGATAAAGATAACGCCACTCCCCCTTGACTTTAATATAAGTTTCATCCAAATACCAAGCAGAGTGTGTTGATTTGTTTTTCTTCTTCCAAATTTGATAGATTAGATTTCCCTATTCATGCACCTAACGCATAATAGTTATCGGATGAACGGATATGCCACGTTCTTTCAAAAGTTCAGATACATCGCAATAACTTAAAGAAAAACGACAATGGTAGCCGACGGCTACCATTGTAATATCTTTCTTAGGGGAACGGCAACGATTCCTTCTTTTTGGGGCCACTTAAAATAGCCACAGTCTTTTTATGAAGAAGATTGTGGCTATTTTAATCTAATTTGCAACTTTTAAACGTTTAGGTGAAATGGCCATATCAAATTGGATATCAGGTGGTTGACGATTATCATCTAATCTATATTTTCCGAATCGATTTATATGAAACGTAAGATATGGGCTCAAATCGGAAAGCACTTCTTCGTCTAATTCATTTCCTTCCTGAATGTATTCATGTAGAATACGGGTAAGTTGAAAGACATTGTAAAAGATTACACAATTTGCAATGAGATGATTGTATTTTATAATTTTCCGTTGCCTTTCCCGATGATTTTCCGCAATAATTCCATCTCCTCCAAAGAATAACCATTTTGTAAATCCATTAAAAGATTCGCTTTTATTTGTAGCCGCTTGAATTGTACTTCTTAACTCTTCATCAGATAAATATTTTAATAAAAATAATGTACGAATTGCACAGCCTAATTCACGGAATGCTTGATATAATTTATTTTTCTTGCTATATGCACTAAGTTTATTAAGAATGGTAGAAGGATGAATACGTCCGGCCTTAATTGACATCACGACACGTAACATATCCTCATAATGCTCTTCAATCACGTTCCAATTTCCCGATGTTGTAAATAGTTCATTTATATGCTGATAATTGGAATCATGGTGTGGCCGTAATAATTTTAAATTTTTCCAATTTCGAATCCGAGGCATAAGCTCAATACCTAATAAATAGGATAGTCCAAATATAGGTGCATTTTGTCCTTGCGTGTCAGAATGCAGGGTATTAGGTTGAATATCAGATTGATTTTTCATGAGAATACCTAAAATATAAACTCCTTCCCAAACACCACCAGGAATAAAATGACTGAATAAGGCGATATAATTATCTGAAACATGGTAATAGCCAATCCCACCATAACCGCCGTAACGGATATGATTTTCAGATAATAAATTTTGTTCATATAAATCCCACTTTGTTCCATCAGCTGCCGCACTGTTTCCAGTTCCCCAATATTTTGGAAGTTTAAACTTATTGTACGCATTAATCAACCCTTCAATTGCTTTCTGAATATTTTCTTCCGTAACATGACGTTCATTAATCGGGGTTTGTGTAGTAACGGAACAAAAACGGCAATAACATACCAAACCCCTTTATATAATCTATTTTTCTTCTATTTTTATCAATGGACGTAAAGATCCGTTTTCAACCTCTTCCGGTAAGTGAAAGGAATATCTCCCCACAATATTGATATGTTCATGTCCTACTGGAGAAAGCCTTTGTATGTCCTTTTTATCAATAACTACATCATTTTCTTGTATGGTATCAAGAGCGGCTTCCATATATCGAGTATTCCATACGACAATTGCATTAACAACGAGTCCTAATGCTCCCAACTGGTCTTCTTGCCCCTCGCGATAATTTTGATGTAAAATCCCCTTCTTTCCATACATCAATGCTCTTGCCAAACTATGACGAGATTCACCGCGATTTAATTGTGTTAAGATTTTCCGTCGATATGCTGGATCTGTAATGAAAAGCAGATTATGTTGTGTTTTAAAGATTCTACCAAATTCACCGATTGCTCTACCCAACATAGTTGGTTTTCCTCCGCGTTGCAAAGCTTGAATTAACTGTGTTGGATTCACTTTTCCAATTTGAAGAGAACCGGCAATTCTCATAAAATCATCCCAATAACGAACAATTAAATCTGTACGAATTTTATGTCTGGAAATCGTATTTAAATCACCATAATCAGCAGTTCCATCCATTCTCCAAAACCTTGATGAACCAATGTCTGCTATTCTTGGACTAAACTGATACCCTAAAAGAGCAAATAAACCAAATATAATGTCACTATATCCAGCCGTATCTGTCATAATTTCCTTAGGTTGAACTTCAGTAGATTGTTCTAAAACAAGTTCTAATAGTCGTAAAGAATCTCTGATTGTACCAGGAATAACAATACCATGTAAGCCCGTAAATTGATCACTTGTATAATTATAATAAGTTACACCACGTCCCACTCCAAAATACTTTGGATTTGGTCCTGAATGCGCCGCTTTGTCGTGTGTAACAAACCGAAGACCATCTGCCGAAGCTACTTCGCCAGTTCCCAGTATTTGAGTGAGTTTCATTTTTGAATGATAGGAAACCAAAGCATTATTAGCTTCTGTAATTGTTTCGGCACGAAAATAATTTTGTTCTACCCATGTTAGTCGATCATATTCGAGCGCGGGTACCCCGACTTGTGTCACAGGCTCAAGGCCTATGTTGCAAGCTTGAGAAATAAGAACAGCACACATACTAATAGACAGATCTTTTACTCTAGAATTTCCTTCACTAATATGAGTAAAATCATCAAGAAAAGGAATCCATTGATGTAATTCAAGAATAAGCTCCGGTAAATCAGCATGTGGCATAAGGGAATGAACTTGCTTTCTTAGTTTTTTTAATGATTTTGGCTCCTCCAATTTATCTAAAGGAGAAAGAATAATTCTATTGTTTTCTATACGAACATATTCATTTTCCTTTAGATCCTTTTGCACCTTTCGATATGTTTCATCTAACTTTATAGCTAGATCTTGTAGAGCTTGTTTTGCGGAGGAAGACCATCCAAGTGTTCTCAATATATGTGGTTTGATGGATTCCCACTCTTCACCTTGTAGTAGTTGTTCTCTAGGATCACAATATTTTTCACTGGGATCCGTGAAGATATCATGCCGTTTTAATGATTCTATAAATTGTTCAATGGTCCAAAATGTATACGCACATCGGTCTATTCGATGGTTTGGTTCCTTCAAAACTAATTTTTTCCAAGATGTAGACATTCCTTTTAATGGTGCGCCTAAATACTTATTCCTTCCCGACTTATTTTCGGTCTCAGCAAGAAAATTCCATGCTTCTAATACATGTTGACCCGAAGGGGTAGATTGAAAATGTAATAAAGATAATAATTTAGGAAGAACTCTTCGTATAGTGGAATAATTTTTAAATAATTCTTTGTATGGTACTGTAATATCTGGAGGTTCTGTCAAATGATGTACCTTTTCTAGA
>WPCI01085652.1_pt1 | contig 12284 bp, 7 predicted proteins | sample 5399871 | NCBI WGS metagenome assembly WPCI01 (sample SAMN12869469, study PRJNA574797) | sludge metagenome | isolation source: wastewater treatment of pH7 | place: China:Beijing | collected 2019-05-20
AGGCGGCCAACCACCACGTTTTCTTTCAGGCCGCGCAGGAAGTCGCGCTTGCCGGTTACTGCAGCTTCGGTCAGGACACGGGTGGTTTCCTGGAACGAAGCGGCAGAAATGAACGACTCGGTGGACAGCGAGGCCTTGGTGATACCCAGCAATACGCGCTCGTATTTGGCCGGGAAGCGATTGTTGGCTTCCAGCTGCTCGTTTTCTTCCAGCACCTGGACAAACTCGACCTGGTCACCCTTGATCAGGCTGGAGTCACCGGACTCCAGCACATCGACCTTGCGCAGCATCTGGCGCAGGATGGTCTCGATGTGCTTGTCGTTGATCTTCACACCCTGCAGGCGGTAGACCTCCTGGATCTCGGTGACGATGTAGTGGGCCAGAGCGCTAACACCCAGCAGGCGCAGGATGTCATGCGGGTTGCTCGGGCCATCGGAAATCACTTCACCACGGTTGACCTGCTCACCTTCGAACACGTTCAGGTGACGCCACTTGTGGATCAGTTCCTCGTATGGATCACTACCATCGGTCGGGGTGATTACCAGACGGCGCTTGCCCTTGGTTTCGCGACCGAAGGAAATGGTACCGCTGACCTCGGCCAGAATCGACGCTTCTTTCGGGCGACGAGCTTCGAACAGGTCGGCAACCCGTGGCAGACCACCGGTAATGTCACGGGTCTTGGAGGTTTCCTGCGGAATACGCGCAATCACGTCACCGATATTGATGCGATCGCCATCGTTCAGGTTGACCAGCGCATGCGAAGGCAGGAAGTACTGCGCGACCAGATCGGTACCCGGCAGCAACAGGTCATCACCGTTGTCATCGACCAGCTTGATCGCAGGGCGGATGTCCTTGCCGGCGGCGGGACGGTCCTGTGGGTCCATCACCTCGATATTGCTCAGGCCGGTCAGGTCATCGGTCTGGCGCTTGATGGTAATGCCGGCTTCCATACCGACAAAACGCACGGTACCAGTGGTTTCACTGACAATCGGGTGAGTGTGCGGGTCCCACTTGGCCACGATGGCGCCGGCTTCGACAGCCTGGCCTTCGTTGGTGCTGATCACGGCACCGTATGGCAGCTTGTAGCGCTCGCGCTCGCGACCGAACTCGTCGGCAACCGCCAGCTGGCCGGAACGGGAAACCGCCACCAGCGCACCATCAGGACGCACCACGTGCTTGACGTTGAGCAGACGGATGCTGCCGCCGTTCTTGACCTGGACACTATCCACGGCGGAAGTACGGCTGGCCGCACCACCGATGTGGAACGTACGCATGGTCAGCTGGGTACCCGGCTCACCGATCGACTGGGCAGCGATGACACCGACCGCCTCGCCCATGTTGACCAGGTGGCCACGGGCCAGGTCACGGCCGTAGCAGCTGGCACAGATGCCATGGCGGGTTTCACAGGAGATTGGTGAACGCACCAGAATTTCGTCAATACTGTTGTTCTCGATGAAGCCGACCCATGCTTCGTCGATCAGGGTGCCGGCCGGCACCAGTACGTCGTCGCTGGCAGGATCCAGCACGTCACGCGCAACCACACGTCCGAGCACACGCTCGCCCAGCGGCTCGACCACGTCACCGCCTTCAATGTGCGGTGTCATCAGCAGGCCTTCCTCAGTACCACAGTCGATCTCGGTCACGACCAGGTCCTGTGCGACGTCAACCAGACGACGGGTCAGGTAACCGGAGTTGGCGGTTTTCAGGGCGGTATCAGCCAGACCCTTACGGGCACCGTGAGTCGAGATGAAGTACTGCAGTACGTTCAGGCCCTCACGGAAGTTGGCGGTAATCGGTGTCTCGATAATGGAGCCGTCGGGCTTGGCCATCAGGCCACGCATACCGGCCAGCTGGCGGATCTGGGCAGCAGAACCCCGCGCGCCCGAGTCTGCCATCATGAACATGGAGTTGAACGACTCCTGGCTGACCTGCTCGCCCTCACGGTTGATGACGCTTTCCTGTGACAGGTTGGCCATCATCGCCTTGGAGATCTCGTCGTTGGCGCGAGACCAGAGGTCAATTACCTTGTTGTACTTCTCGCCCTGGGTAACCAGACCGTTGGAATACTGTTGCTCGATTTCCTTCACTTCAGCCGTGGCACGCTCAATGATCCGGGACTTCTCCTCGGGGATCACGAAGTCGTTCACACCGATGGAAACACCGGAAATGGTCGAGTAGGCAAAACCGGCATACATCAGCTGGTCGGCAAAGATCACGGTCTCCTTCAGGCCAACCACGCGGTAGCAATGGTTGATCAGGTTGGAAATCGCCTTTTTCTTCATCGGCTGGTTGACCAGGTCATAGGACAGCCCCTCTGGCACGATCTGGAACAGCAGCGCGCGACCAACGGTGGTTTCAACGATGCGTACGGATTCCTCGCTGTTGCCTTCGTTGTCCTTGACCACTTCGCGGATGCGAACCTTGATTTTAGCGTGCAGGTCGGCGTTGCCGGAACGGTAGACGCGGTCCACTTCCTGCAGATCGGCGAAAACCCGGCCTTCGCCCTTCTTGTTGACCGCTTCACGGGTCATGTAATACAGGCCCAGCACCACGTCCTGCGAAGGCACGATGATCGGCTCGCCGTTGGCCGGTGACAGGATGTTGTTGGTGGACATCATCAGCGCACGCGCTTCCAGCTGGGCTTCCAGCGTCAGCGGTACGTGCACGGCCATCTGGTCACCGTCAAAGTCGGCGTTATAGGCAGCACACACCAGCGGGTGCAGCTGAATGGCCTTGCCTTCAATCAGCACCGGCTCGAACGCCTGGATGCCCAGACGGTGCAGGGTTGGCGCACGGTTGAGCAGGACCGGGTGTTCGCGAATAACGTCGGCCAGAACGTCCCACACTTCGGGCAGTTCGCGCTCGACCATTTTCTTGGCCGCCTTGATGGTGGAGGCCAGACCACGCTCTTCCAGCTTGCCGAAAATGAACGGCTTGAACAGCTCCAGTGCCATTTTCTTTGGCAGACCGCACTGGTGCAGACGCAGCGCAGGACCAACCACGATCACGGAGCGGCCGGAATAGTCGACGCGCTTGCCGAGCAGGTTCTGACGGAAACGGCCCTGCTTGCCCTTGATCATGTCGGCAAGGGATTTCAGCGGGCGCTTGTTGCTGCCGGTGATGGCACGGCCACGGCGGCCGTTGTCCAGCAGCGCATCCACGGACTCTTGCAGCATGCGCTTTTCGTTGCGCACGATGATGTCCGGCGCGGCCAGATCGAGCAGACGCTTGAGACGGTTGTTACGGTTGATGACGCGACGATACAGGTCGTTCAGGTCCGAGGTGGCGAAACGGCCACCATCGAGCGGCACCAGCGGACGCAGATCAGGCGGCAGAACCGGCAGCACGGTGAAAATCATCCACTCGGGCTTGTTGCCGGAGCCATGAAAGGCTTCCATCAGCTTCAGGCGCTTGGACAGCTTCTTGATTTTGGTTTCGGAGTTGGTCTGCGGAATTTCTTCACGCAGCGCATTGATCTCGTAATCCAGATCGATCTGCATCAACAGTTCGCGAATCGCTTCGGCACCCATGCGGGCATCGAAGTCGTCACCGAACTCTTCCAGTGCTTCATAGTACTGCTCGTCGTTGAGCAGCTGGTATTTTTCCAGGGTGGTCATGCCCGGATCGATCACCACGTAGCTCTCGAAATAGAGCACGCGTTCGATATCACGCAGGGTCATATCCAGCAGCAGGCCGATACGGCTTGGCAGGGACTTCAGGAACCAGATATGGGCTACCGGTGAAGCCAGCTCGATGTGCGCCATGCGCTCGCGGCGCACCTTGGACAGGGCAACCTCGACACCGCACTTTTCACAGATCACACCACGGTGCTTCAGGCGCTTGTACTTGCCGCACAGGCACTCGTAGTCCTTGACCGGACCGAAGATCTTGGCGCAGAACAGGCCGTCACGCTCCGGCTTGAAGGTGCGGTAGTTGATGGTTTCCGGCTTCTTGACTTCGCCGTATGACCATGAGCGGATCAGCTCTGGCGAGGCCAGAGAGATCTTGATCGCGTCAAATTCTTCAATTTCGTTTTGGTTTTTAATCAGATTCAGTAAGTCTTTCAAGGCCTTTCCTCCTGACGGAGCCTGCAGTGCTGCCGTCTGGCAGCACTGCGAATTCGTACGCGGGTTATTCGGATTCCAGTTCGATGTCGATACCGAGCGAACGGATTTCTTTGATCAACACGTTGAAGGACTCGGGCATGCCCGCCTCCATCCGGTGATCACCGTCAACGATGTTCTTGTACATCTTGGTACGGCCGTTCACGTCATCCGACTTGACTGTCAGCATTTCCTGCAGCGTATACGCAGCTCCATAGGCTTCCAGTGCCCACACCTCCATCTCACCGAAGCGCTGGCCACCAAACTGGGCCTTGCCGCCGAGCGGCTGCTGGGTCACCAGGCTGTAAGAACCGGTGGAGCGGGCGTGCATCTTGTCGTCTACCAGGTGGTTGAGCTTGAGCATATACATGTAGCCAACGGTCACAGGGCGATCGAATGCATCGCCGGTGCGGCCGTCAATCAACGTCATCTGGCCGCTTTCCGGCATATCCGCCAGGCGCAGCATGGCCTTGATTTCGGTCTCTTCCGCTCCATCGAACACCGGGGTTGCCATCGGCACACCGGCACGCAGGTTGTTGGCCAGGTCCAGAATCTCGTTGTCGCCCAGGCTGTCCAGATTGACCCGGTCCTCTTCCGCACCACCAATCTCGTTATAGATGGTATGCAGCAGCTTGCGGATCTCGGCCACCTTGCGCTGTTCTTCCAGCATGGCGTTGATCTTCAGGCCCAGACCGTGGGCTGCCAGGCCCAGGTGGGTTTCGAGGATCTGGCCGACGTTCATCCGCGAAGGCACACCCAGCGGGTTGAGCACGATATCCACCGGCACGCCGTTTTCGTCATGCGGCATGTCTTCAACCGGCATGATCACGGAGACCACACCCTTGTTACCGTGACGACCGGCCATCTTGTCACCGGGCTGGATGCGACGCTTGATTGCCAGGTAAACCTTGACGATCTTCAGTACGCCCGGAGCCAGGTCATCGCTTTGCAGCAGCTTGCGCTTCTTGTCTTCAAAACGCTCATCCAGCAGCTTGCGGCGGTCAACCAGGTACGCCTGGGCCTTTTCCAGCTGCTCGTTGAGGCTATCATCGGCCATGCGCAAGCTGAACCACTGGCCATGCTCGATACCGTCGAGGATTTCTTCGGTCAGCACGGTGCCTTTCTTGACCTTGGCACCGCCCTCGCACTTGGCACCAACCAGGTGTGAACGCAGACGTTCGAAGGCAGCGCCCTCGACAATGCGGAACTCCTCGTTGAGGTCCTTGCGGATCTCGTCCAGCTGGGACTTCTCGATGGACAGGGCACGGCTGTCTTTTTCGACGCCGTCACGGGTGAAGACCTGAACGTCGATCACGGTGCCCTTGGTGCCGGTCGGCACACGCAGGGAGGTGTCTTTTACGTCAGACGCCTTCTCGCCAAAGATCGCGCGCAGCAGCTTCTCTTCCGGGGTCAGCTGGGTTTCGCCTTTTGGCGTGACCTTGCCCACCAGAATGTCGCCCGCGTCAACTTCGGCACCAACGTACACGATACCTGCTTCGTCCAGCTTGTTCAGCGCAGCTTCACCGACGTTGGGGATGTCGGAAGTGATCTCTTCCGGCCCCAGCTTGGTGTCACGGGAAACACAGGTCAGCTCGTGGATGTGGATGGTGGTGAAGCGGTCTTCTTCCACCACACGCTCGGACAGCAGGATGGAGTCCTCGAAGTTGTAACCATTCCACGGCATGAAGGCCACGCGCATGTTCTGGCCCAGGGCCAGCTCGCCCATGTCGGTGGACGGACCATCAGCCATGATGTCGCCACGCTCGACCACATCGCCTTTTTTCACCAGCGGACGCTGGTTGATGCAGGTGTTCTGGTTGGAGCGGGTGTACTTGACCAGGTTGTAGATGTCGACACCGGCCTCGCCAGCCTCGACCTCGTCATCATGCACACGTACCACGATGCGGCTGGCATCGACCGATTCGATCACGCCGCCACGACGGGCCACTTCACAGACGCCGGAGTCATGGGCGACGTTGCGCTCGATACCTGTACCCACCAGTGGCTTGTCGGCACGCAGGGTGGGAACAGCCTGACGCTGCATGTTCGAACCCATCAGGGCCCGGTTGGCATCGTCATGCTCAAGGAACGGAATCAGCGACGCCGCCACGGACACCACCTGTTTGGGTGATACATCCATGAGGGTCACTTCGGACGGATCCTTGACGGTGAACTCGTTCTGGTGACGAACGGTAACCAGCTCCTCGATCAGCTCGCCTTTATCGTTCATGCCGGCAGAGGCTTGGGCAATCACATGGTCCGCTTCTTCAATCGCTGACAGGAATACAATTTCATCACTGACCTTACCATCCTTGACCACACGATACGGGCTTTCCAGGAAGCCGTATTCATTGGTGCGGGCATAGGTCGACAGCGAGTTGATCAGACCGATGTTCGGACCTTCCGGAGTCTCTACCGGGCACACGCGGCCATAGTGGGTCGGGTGTACGTCACGCACCTCAAAGCCGGCGCGTTCACGGGTCAGGCCGCCCGGGCCAAGCGCAGATACACGACGCTTGTGGGTAATCTCGGACAGCGGGTTGTTCTGGTCCATGAACTGGGACAGCTGGCTGGAACCGAAGAACTCCTTGACCGCAGCCGCAACCGGCTTGGCGTTGATCAGGTCCTGAGGCATCAGGCCTTCGCTTTCGGCCATGGACAGACGCTCCTTCACCGCACGCTCGACGCGGACCAGGCCAATACGGAACTGGTTCTCCGCCATCTCGCCGACGCAACGCACGCGACGGTTACCGAGGTGGTCGATGTCGTCAACGATGCCCTTGCCGTTACGGATGTTGATCAGGGTACGCAGCACTTCGGTGATGTCGTCCTTGTCCAGGATGCCCGGGCCGGTAATTTCCTCGCGACCAATGCGGCGGTTGAACTTCATGCGGCCGACCGCAGACAGGTCATAGCGCTCGCTGGTGAAGAACAGGTTGTTGAACAGGCCTTCGGCAGCATCCTTGGTCGGTGGCTCGCCGGGACGCATCATGCGATAGATCTCGACCAGCGCTTCCAGTTCATTAGTGGTGCTGTCGATTTTCAGGGTATCGGAAATGAAGGGGCCACAATCGATGTCGTTGATGTAGAGGGTTTCGACATTGACAACACCGGCCTTGCGGCACTGTTCCAGCAGCTCGGCAGTGATCTCGCTGTTGCACTCGGCGATGATCTCGCCGGTAACAGGATGGATCACCGGGCGGGCGGTGGTGTTGCCGATGATGTACTCGTCGGGCACGACCAACTTGTTGATGCCGGCTTTCTCCAGCTGGGTGATGTGACGCGAAGTGATACGACGTCCTTCCTCGACAATCACCTTGCCTTCACTGTCCTTGATGTCAAAGGAGGCCAGCTCGCCACGCAGACGCTTGGGCACCAGCTCCAGGCTGACTTCCTGATCATCAATGTGGAACAGGTTGGTCTCGTAATAGGCCTCAAGGATATCCTGTGAAGAATAGCCCAGTGCGCGCAACAGGATGGTGGCGGGCAGCTTGCGGCGACGGTCGATACGCACGAACACGCAGTCCTTGGCATCGAACTCGAAATCCAGCCAGGAGCCACGGTAAGGAATGACGCGGGCAGAGTACAGCAACTTGCCCGAGCTGTGGGTCTTGCCTCGGTCGTGATCAAAGAACACACCCGGAGAACGGTGCAGCTGGGAAACGATGACCCGCTCGGTACCATTGATGATGAAGGTGCCGTTTTCGGTCATCAGCGGGATTTCGCCCATGTAGACTTCCTGCTCCTTGATGTCCTTGATCTCCTTCACCGCCTTGCTGCTTTCACGGTCAAAAATGATCAGATGCACCTTGACGCGCAACGGCGCAGCATAGGTAATGCCGCGCATGATGCACTCTTTCACGTCGAAGGCAGGCTGGCCCAGGCGGTAACCGACATATTCAAGGGCGGCATTGCCAGAATAGCTGACAATCGGAAACACGGACTTGAATGCCGCATGCAAGCCGATATCCCGGAACTGTTCCTTGCTCACCCCTGCCTGCAAGAACTCACGATATGAGTCCAGTTGAATGGCCAGCAGATAAGGCACATCCATTACATTCTGCAGCTTGCTAAAGTCCTTGCGGATACGTTTTTTCTCAGTATATGAGTAAGCCATCAGCGTTCCCCAGCTTGATAATCTGCCATGATGCCCGGAACGGGCACCGGCATGTTTGCAAATATGAACTTGCTACCTAGATAGCATTGGAAGGCCCACCCGGGTTGCGTCTTCCAATGCCATCCCTTAACGACAAAAGGCCGGTGGCAAAAGCCACCAGCCATCAGCCTGTGCTTGCGCAAGGGCTGTTTTGCATAGTCGAAAATTACTTGAGTTCGACTTTGGCGCCTGCTTCTTCCAGGGCTTTCTTGGCAGCTTCGGCTTCTTCCTTGGCTACGTCTTCCTTGACCACGGAAGGAGCACCGTCAACTACGGCTTTGGCTTCTTTCAGGCCCAGACCGGTGATTTCACGTACAGCCTTGATCACGTTGACTTTCTTGTCGCCAGCCTCTACCAGGTGAATGGCGAACTCGGTTTGCTCTGCAGCAGCTTCACCAGCAGCGGCCGGACCAGCAACAACGGTAGCGGCAGCAGCAGTCACACCGAACTTCTCTTCCATCGCGGAGATCAGTTCGACAACCTGCATGACGGACATTTCGGAAATCGCGTTGAGGATATCTTCGTTAGTAAGAGCCATGACTCTAATTCCTGTAATTTGGGGATGGCACCTGTGCCATCGAATTCAAAAAATGATTGCGAAGCAAATTAAGCGGCTTGCGCTTCTTTCTGGTCGCGGACAGCGGCCAAAGTACGAGCCAGCTTGCTGGTTGCACCCTGAATCACGCTCATCAACTGGGAAACAGCTTCGTCGTAAGTTGGCAGGGTTGCCAGTACGTCGATCTGATTGGCTGCAATGAAGTTGCCTTCGAATGCGGCGCCCTTGATCTCGAACTCTTTCTGATCTTTGGCAAAGTTCTTGAAAATCCGGGCAGCTGCGCCAGGATGTTCATTGGAAAATGCGATCAGCGTAGGGCCGGTGAAAGTCTCGGTGAGGTTCTCGAATGGAGTACCTGCAACCGCACGACGCAGCAAGGTGTTACGTACGACACGTACATATACACCTGCTTCACGAGCCTCTTTACGGAGTCCGGTCATGGCGCTCACAGTCACGCCGCGGGCATCAGCCACAACAGCGGACAGGGCAACACTGGCAGCCTCGCTGACTTCAGCAACAATTGCTTTTTTGTCTTCGAGTCTAATTGCCACGGGATTATCTCCTGCTTGTTGAATGCGTCCCTTGCGGGACCCTTTTGGTGTCTGATTCAAATGAACCGGGAGCACCATCTACGTAGGCCAGCAAACTGATTAAGCGAAAACACCTACGGTCTTGGACGGCCCCCGCCAGGCAGGGACCCCAAATCTTACTTGTCTGACAGGGATGCCAGATCAACCATCAGGCCCGGACCCATGGTGCTGCTCAGGGTAACGCGCTTGATGTAAATGCCCTTGGAAGAGGCAGGCTTCAGACGGCGCAGCTCACCCAGCAGGGCCTCAGCGTTCTGCTGCAGCTTCTCGGGAGCGAAATCGATCTGGCCGATTGCGGCGTGAATGATGCCGTTCTTGTCAGTACGGAAGCGGGCCTGACCAGCCTTGGCATTGGCAACGGCAGTCGCCACGTCAGGAGTCACGGTACCGACTTTCGGGTTTGGCATCAGGCCACGCGGACCCAGCACCTGACCCAGCTGACCGACAACGCGCATCGCGTCCGGAGCAGCAACAACCACATCATAGCTCAGGTCACCGGCTTTCATTTCTTCAGCCAGATCTTCCATGCCGACCTTGTCCGCACCGGCAGCAACAGCTGCTTCAGCGGCAGCACCCTGGGCAAATACGGCTACACGCACGCTCTTGCCGGTACCGTTGGGCAGAACAACCGCGCCACGTACAACCTGATCGGATTTACGCGGATCAACACCAAGGTTGATGGAAATATCAACAGATTCCTTGAACTTCGCTGCAGGCAGTGACGCCAGCAGTGACGCAGCCTCGCCAAAGCCGTAGGCTTTGCCGTGCTCAACTTTTTCTGCAATCTGCTTTTGACGTTTGGTTAGCTTGGCCATTTACACACCCTCCACGTTCAGACCCATGCTACGGGCAGAGCCGGCGATGGTGCGTACAGCAGCGTCCAGATCGGCACCAGTCAGGTCAGCCTGCTTGGCCTGGGCAATTTCTTCCAGCTGGGCGCGGGTTACAGTGCCCACTTTCTGGCTGTTCGGCTTGGCAGAACCGCTGGCAATGCCTGCAGCCTTTTTCAGCAGAACGGCAGCTGGAGTACTTTTGGTTTCAAAAGTGAAACTGCGGTCACTGTATACGGTAATGATCACAGGAGTCGGCAGACCTGGCTCAACGCCCTGGGTCTTGGCGTTGAACGCCTTGCAAAACTCCATGATGTTTACGCCATGCTGACCCAGAGCAGGACCAACGGGTGGCGAAGGGTTGGCCTGACCGGCCTTAACTTGCAGCTTGATATAGGCTTGAATTTTCTTAGCCATGATTTCTCCAAAATGGGTATAGCGCCAAACGGCTTCCCTTATTTACATCCCTGAGACAAAACAGCCGCCCTTCCCGGGGCGGCACATGATCAGACTTTCTCTACCTGGCTGAATTCCAGCTCGACCGGAGTGGCGCGACCAAAAATCGCAACAGCCACCTGCAGACGGCTTTTTTCATAATTGACTTCTTCAACCACGCCATTGAAGTCGGCAAACGGACCATCGACCACACGTACAGTCTCACCCGCTTCAAACAGTGTACGCGGCCTTGGCTTCTCGCCACTGTCGGCAACGCGACGCAACATGGCATCTGCCTCACGCTCACTGATTGGTGCCGGACGGTCAGGAGTTCCACCAATAAAGCCAAGAACACGCGGTGTATTCTTGATCAGGTGCCAGGCTGCCTCGCCCATTTCCACCTGCACAAAGACATAACCAGGGAAGAACTTGCGTTCGCTTTTGCGTTTCTGGCCAGCCTTCATTTCTACAACTTCTTCGACAGGAACCAGAATCTCGCCAAACTCTTCTTCCATGCCCGCATGCTTGATGCGTTCCTTGAGTGAACGCATGACCTGTTTTTCATAACCAGAATATGCGTGCACGACATACCAGCGTTTTGACATGGATTAACCTACGATAATTGAAACGACCCAACCAAAAAGCGAATCCAGTCCCCAGAGGATCAACCCCATGACCAGGACCACAGCAACCACAATCAGGGTTGTCTGCACGGTCTCCTGCCTGTTGGGCCAAACCACCTTGCGAATCTCCGCCCGAGCCTCGCGCCCGAGCACCAGCATGGCACTACCCTTGGCGGTTTGCGCAGCCACAAACAAGGCGGCAGCAGCGACAAGCAGCACACCAATGGCACGATACAGGATGGACTCGGCGGCAAAGTACTGATTGCCAACCACTGCCACCGTTACCAGCGCAGCTACAACCAGCCATTTAAGGGAATCAAGACGTCCAGAAGTTGAGCCGGATTCAGTTTTGGCATTCATTTATTCAGAATCCTAGAGGAATGGAGCCACAAGAAAAGTGGCAGGCCAGGAGGGAATCGAACCCCCAACCTACGGTTTTGGAGACCGTCGCTCTGCCAATTGAGCTACTGGCCTAGAACGTTGCTAGGCCGGCTATTATGCCGACCCAGAACTATTTGTCAAGCATCAGGCGATAATTTTTGCAACTACGCCGGCACCGACGGTACGACCACCTTCACGGATGGCGAAGCGCAGGCCTTCTTCCATCGCGATCGGGGCGATCAGGGTGATGTCCAGCTTGACGTTGTCGCCAGGCATGACCATCTCGACGCCTTCTGGCAGTTCACAGCTTCCGGTCACGTCAGTGGTACGGAAGTAGAACTGTGGACGGTAGCCCTTGAAGAAAGGCGTGTGACGACCACCTTCTTCTTTGGACAGTACGTACACTTCGCCTTCGAAGCGGGTGTGCGGCTTGATGGAACCGGGCTTGGCCAGAACCTGACCACGCTCAACGTCTTCACGCTTGGTACCACGCAGCAGAACACCAACGTTCTCACCGGCACGGCCTTCGTCCAGCAGTTTGCGGAACATTTCAACACCAGTACAGGTGGTCTTGACGGTGTCCTTGATACCGACGATCTCGACTTCCTCG
>WPCI01474290.1_pt1 | contig 12278 bp, 8 predicted proteins | sample 5399871 | NCBI WGS metagenome assembly WPCI01 (sample SAMN12869469, study PRJNA574797) | sludge metagenome | isolation source: wastewater treatment of pH7 | place: China:Beijing | collected 2019-05-20
ACAAACAACCAATAAGAGGGTAATTATTGTGCAATCTGCACACTTAATGAGTGAATCAGCAAGTAATGCTCTACTCAAGGAACTAGAAGAACCAGGCGACAATACAATATTCATTCTATGTACCACAAAAATGTATTTACTACCAAAAACGATAATATCCAGAATGCATCGAGTGATAATACCAATCCAATCTCCAGATTCACTAGTGACAATTTGCGAATCAAAAGGCATCAGCAGAGAAGATGCCACGTTATTAATTGCTGCGACGAGGGGAAGTATTGAATATCTCGATAAATTGCTGGATGATCTGGATTTCAGAACTAATTTACTTGATTCAGTAAGAGTTGCAAAGAAAATCCTAAGCTCTGAAACCTATAGTCGACTAATTGAGATCAAAAAATTTAGTAAAGACAAATTTGTCCTCGATACACTAATTTCGGTTTTGTTAGCTTTAAGCCAAAGTGCTTTACACACAACATCTCTTAACCCTAAAAAAGTAAGCCAATGGGGAAGCCGAATCGACCTTCTACTAAGGTCTCGTGAAAAACTTGATTCTAATGTTGGGTTCAAATTAGTAGCCCAGCAATTAATGGTACAATTATAGACATGTTGGGTTTTGCGATATTCTTTGGAACAGGTATGTATACCTTTATTTCTGTCAGAAATTTCGTTAAATCAAAGAAAGAAGTAAACCCAAAAACAAGAATGCGTTTACAGAATCTATGGGAAGTTGCACAAAAAGCAATGAGGGAACGAAAATACTTGCCAGCTGAGAAGGCGTTACTGACAATTATTAAAATCGATAACAAGAACGCTCCCGCGTATAATCGCTTGGGTATACTTTACGCAAAACAAAAAGAATTTGAAGACGCATTGCAGTGTTTCGAAATTGCAAGTTCGATAGATTCTAAACCTTCAAGTCTTCATAATTTGGGATTACTTTATTACGAAACAGGAAAGTATGAGAAAGCTGGTTTAGCATTTGAACAGGCGCTTGAAAAAGAACCGATTGCGGCACGTTATATTGCTTACGCAAAAGTTCTAAATAAACTATCGGATAAGAAATTAGTTATTAAAGCATTGGAAAACGCCGTTGAATTGGAATCTAATCCTCAAACTCTAACTTTGTTGGCGGAGGCGTACACCGATGATGGTGATATTGTGGCTGCCGAAGAAACGCGAAAGAAACTCGAACATGCCACCATCCCAGAAGTAAAGAAAAGCCGGTTTTCCCGTAAAGCCAACCTATAAGTATTGGAGCCGCCTTCGGGAATTGAACCCGAGACCCCTTCCTTACCATGGAAGTGCTCTACCTCTGAGCTAAGGCGGCGCGTTTAACTAATTTAACTTAGCAAATTCTGGTGCTGGGGGAGGGATTCGAACCCCCGAAGGCCGTAGGCCGACAGATTTACAGTCTGTTGCGTTTGACCGCTTCGCTACCCCAGCTAGTAGCACCACGAAATTATAGCGTGATGAAAGGCATTTACCAAACCGCTCAGCGTTTGCTAAAGTATGTTAAGTGCGCCGGCATAGCTCAGTTGGTCAGAGCAACGGTTTTGTAAACCGTGGGTCGTGGGTTCGAATCCCTCTGCCGGCTCCATTTATTCTCAGTAATCGTATGATTGTGCAGAATTAATATGTGGAGCATTCGAACCCAGAAATTTGCGTCGCAAATTGGTTCGCAAGGAAGGAGAATCGAGCAAGCATAAGCTTAGTGAGAGTCGGACTGACGGAATAGCGAGGAACGAGCGTCATCCCTATGCCGGCTCCACCTTGATTCTTAACCTCTACTGTAGTAGAGTAGTACGAAACCGTATAATAATTTGAGGAACAAATGGCCAAAAAGAAGGGCAAAGTAAAATACGCTGGATTAGTATGCTCAAGCTGTGGCGAGAGAAGTTACGTTACGACTAGAAATACCCAAAATAGCCCCACCCTTATTGAAATAAAAAAATATTGTCCTCGCGAAAGAATACACACAATTCACAAAGAGACTAAGAAAAATCTTGGTCGCAACGAAGCTCCAAAACGCTGATTCATTTCGGTTTCTAACTGCTATACTTGAGCGAGATTATGATACACACGACCATTAAAACGTATATCCAGGAAATATGTTCATCTTTGTATGACTACAAAGAATCTATTACTTTAGATGTCCCGGAAGATCAATTTGGTGACTTGTCGACAAATATAGCGCTTCGACTTGCCAAGCTAAACAACGAGAATCCCAAGGATATGGCCGAAAAGATTTCGGTTGAGCTGGCTGAAAGGGATGGTATAGCTAGTGTTAATGTTGCTGGACCAGGCTTTATTAATATTACTATTAAGGACGATTTACTTTGGCAAGCGCTTTTATTTGATGATGACAGTAGGCAATACGCTAATCAGACCGTAGTTATTGAATATTCAGATCCCAACCCATTCAAAGAACTCCATGTGGGGCATCTTTATACTAGTGTTGTTGGTGATGCGGTTGCCAATCTAGTGCAGGCTGGTGGCGGAGAAGTTCACCGAGTTAATTTCGGCGGAGATGTGGGCATGCATGTAGCTAAAGCAGTGTGGGGAATCCTCCAGACCCTCGAGGGTGAGCACCCAGAAAAATTAGCTACGGTTGCGCAAGAAAAGCGATCTGGCTGGCTCAGTGAACAGTATGTTAAAGGAAGCAAAGCCTTTGAAGATATTGATACAGCAAAGACTGAAATTACTGAGCTAAATAAACGAATTTATGAAATTACCAATTCTGGCGATAAAGAATCACCACTAGCACAAATCTATTGGATTTGTCGTACCTGGAGCTATGACTACTTCAATCAATTCTATGCAAGTATTGGAAGTGGTTTTGAGAAGTATTACCCAGAGAGCGAAAATGCCCAGTTAGGCGTTGATACAGTGAAGTCGCATCTAGGTGAAGTATACGAAGAGAGCGATGGAGCAATTGTCTTTAAAGCAGAGAAGTATGACCTACATACGAGAGTATTTATAAACAAAGAGGGATTACCAACTTACGAAGCCAAGGATGTTGGTGTGGCACTCGCTAAATGGCGTGACTACAAATTCGACAAGAGTATCATCATTACAGCCAATGACATTACCGAATACATGAAAGTTGTCGTTAAGAGCATTGAACAGTTTGAACCCGAGATTGCTAGGCGTACACAACACATCACGCATGGGAATGTGAAGATGAAGGGTGGGATAAAGATGAGTTCCCGTTTGGGCAATGTCATCAGAGCAGTTGATGTTATTAATTCAGTCCGAGAAGCTGCCACCAAAGATCACAAACGGAGCAAACACGATACAACACTTGCTGCTATTAAGTTTGCGTTTCTAAAGCAAAGAGTTGGGCCTGATGTTAATTATGACATAGATGAATCGGTTAGTCTCGAGGGTAAAAGTGGCCCATATTTGCAGTATGCGCATGCTAGAGCTTGTAGTATTTTAGCAAAAGCGAATACTACCTCAATAAAAGCCAATGTTAATTCCTTAGAAAAAGGGGAGCGCCTATTGGCTAGATCAATTGTAAATTATCATCAAGTACTAGATAGAGCCGTACAAGAACTTTCGCCACATTTAATAGCTTTATATTTATATGATACTGCTCAAGTATTTAATCGATTCTACGAACAAAATAGAGTTATCGATAATCCCCGTAGTGAAATTCGATTACGATTAGTGGAAGAATACCGAAATGTGCTTCAAAAAGGACTAACTATTCTAAACATTGAGGCCCCAGAAAAGATTTAGGTATAATATGAATTGTATAAAAGACATTAGGAGTAGTTAATTAAAGGAGGGCAAATTAGTGGGATTAATAATATTAGGTGTTGTAGTCGGGCTGTTTCTCTTAGCAATAGTAAAAATGATTGAAGTATCATCAAAAGCGACTAAAATCGTAAACACCATTAATTTGAGTACTAACACAAAGTTACTAATCCTCTTTATACCGATTGCGTTTTTCACTGCCATTGCGAGTTATACAGTTGTTGGAACTGGAGAAATAGCGGTAATGACTCGTTTTGGCCGAGTAACTGGTCAGGAACTCTCTGAGGGGCTACACTTCAAGGTTCCGATTGATAAGGCCAATAAATATGACGTCAAGGTGCAGAGGGAGACTGCGGACGCAGCTGCAGCATCTAAAGATCTCCAGGATGTAAATACCGTCTTGGTCATTAACTATAAGCTTAAAGCCGGAAAAGTTAGTGAAATTCATAGAACGATCGGTATCGATTACAAGGAGAAATTGATTGATCCTGCTCTTCAAGAGGTATTTAAAGCAAGTACTGCCAAGTTTGATGCAACAGAATTAATTACTGATCGCGCTCAGGTCAAAGAAGACACTCTGAAACTGTTACAGCGCAGACTTGATGATTTCGGAATCACTATTATTAATGTCAGCATTACGAACTTTAGTTTTAGTCAGGAATTCAGCAAATCGATTGAAGACAAACAAGTTGCTCAGCAGAACGCTGAAAGAGCCAAATTTAATTTGGAAAGAGCAATAATCGATGCCGAAGCACAAAGAGTTCAAAAAACTTCACTAAGTGCGGAGTTGCTTCGTAAATACGAATTGGACAATCAATCAGATGCCATTAAGAAATGGAACGGAGCCATGCCAACCTATGTTGGAGGCGGAAGTGTATTCAATATACCGTTAGAGAAGTAATATTAGTCGAAATGGCAGCCCCTAAAGGACGCAATATGTAACCCCGAACTGCCATTTGAAATAATAGCCGACATACTCAAACCAATACTAGATAGACACGGATATATGCCAGTATTGGCAACGGTGTAAATGTGATGATGATTGATATACCTAAATTAGAATTGATTGAACTTCCAAGTCTTGATATTGATATTCAACCCCTAGAATTAGAACCTTTGCCTGTATTAGACTTGCAGGTTTGACTTCAAGGTATAGGGGGGCTATGCCCTTAGTTTTATAGATATGGGATACCACCGTATAAATGCCGAAAATGTGGGGGTACATTCTGCCAGCGTTTTTTGCTAGGCAGTAAACCTAGTCCACGCAGTCAAGTCAGGTGTATATTTAGCACCGTCAAACAGGTATATGCCGTCTGATCGCTTGTTCAATATACCGCCAGTCAAGTTGTCGTGTTCTGCTAGGTATGCCTGTAATGCGTCAGATTTTGCATAGGTTTTCTTATCGGTAACTGTCATACCAGCTTTTGTATCGTAAATACCTGTCTTGCCATCTTTGAACCGCACAATAAAGTCAGGGTAAAATCCACGCTGACTTACGACATTTGTTTCTTCATCGGTAACTTCGTAAGGAACAGCAAAATAGCGGTCTTTGTCTTCGCCATTTTTATACCACCAAACAACATTATCTGATCGTTCTAGCATATCTTCAAAATACTTCTCAGGGTCAGACCGTTTGATTTGCAGGTAAGCATTATCGTAAGGGTACTTATTTGCCTGTATCAATTCGTAATTGTCGCCAAAGTCATCAGATTTTGGAAGCTCAAAAGTAAAGTCAGTTCGGGTACGGCGTGTCGCTAATTCCTTAGACTTTACACGCTCGTAATCTAGTTGTGCTGATTTGATAGTTTCAGCAAATACTCTTTGGTTGTTTGCCGAACACGCAATTATCTTTTGAACTTCTGTCCAGCGTTGTTCGTTATAACCAATGTGATTGAACCATTTGTATATAGCTGATTTTACCTTTGTGTAAGAACGGGCAGGTGCAAACGGCAAACTCCAAAGCCGTGCTAGGTAGTCAAACTCACGCTGTATGTTCGCAGTTGATACATCTGCGTTGATTTTATCAATATCTAGCATACCTATTTGCTCACGGGCAATATCAATGTCCGAAAGTACCACATCAGCAAGAATAGGCTTTTGAAGTTCCAAATCTTCTAGTTCAAGTTCAACATCTGCTTTTTCGTATGCTTTGTTTACATTGTCGCCATCAGTAATGCCAAACCGTGCGTCCAACGCCCGAACCAATACATCAATAAAACTTGAAGTAAGGTCGCCGTAGTCTTGGCGGTGTAGATATACACTAGGCAACGACACGCCTTCAATATCGTCTTTCAGGTGTGCAGTAGGCTTCGTCTTGAAGAAGTCTAAGTCTTCAGGGTTATTGTTGATGTTTATCTCAGCTAGGTTTGTGTAAACAAATGCCTGATTTAGCTCAGTGTTTTCATAGTGTTTGGCTTCTGGCATACGCAATATACGCCCGACTGTCTGTATCTCAAAGGTAATTGAACGGATAGCTCGTAGCATTACTAGGATTTGTGATCGTGGACAGTCCCAACCAACTGCAACCGCTTCTTTGAATATCAGCACCTCAGTCGGGTTTTCGTTATCGGCTATATCGTCCAAGCCATCTGATCGTTCGCCAGACAGCCAGACTGCAAGTTTACCGTTATCATAAGTGATACCGTGCTTGGCTAATTGCTTTTCTACTGTTTCTTTGACGCTCTCATCTTCAACAGTCATTTTTTCTCTGTCGCTTGGAAGCTGTATCAGCATTAGTGGGTTTACCTTTATGCCAGCTTCTTTGTAAGCTTTTACTAGCTCGGCTCGTCTAGCCAATGACGCTTCAATAACCAGCTCATCGGCACTATCTGCAATATCAACATAATCGCCAATAGCTTTGTTGATGATTGTTTCTTGCTTGATTAGACCGCTAGCCACTACTGAATTGAAACCGACCTTTACAAAACCAGCATTACCATCTGCAATGTCTTCAGGCGAAACAGTCATAATTGGGGTAGCGGACACTTCTAGTATCAGTTTTGGTTTGATAATTTCATCTACAAATCGTCTTGAGTTTTCTGTAAGGTAGTTGCGGTGTGCTTCATCTACTATCAATACAATTTGCTTACCTTCATCACGGGTTTTATCCAAAACTTCTATAATACTGCGTCCGTCTTCACGATCACGCACATAGACATTAGACCAATCACGCTCGCCTTCGCCATTCTTTTTAGTGGTGGTCAAGCTATGCCAGTTCATAAACAGCACACTGTCTTTTGCTAGGCTTTCGCCAGCCAAGTCATCTAGTGTCATAAGACGATAACGGCTATCTCGCAAGTATTCAGTTAGTTTAGCTTTGCTTTGGCTGTGTAGATCGTATAGCGATGTCCATACGAACACATAATCGTCTGGTAAATCTTCGTCTGCTAGACGCTTCAAAAACTCTGCAACCATAATAGTCTTACCCGAACCAGTAGGTGCTTTGAAAATGCTTACAGACGGTTCAGAACGGCTTGTCAGCTTACGAAAGGTGGCTAGTAGGCTATCTACTGCTTTTTCTTGATAATCTCGTAGTTCAATCATTTTTTACCGCCTTCCGTGAATATGCGTTTGTAAACTTCTAAAATACTTTCTGGTATAGGGCAAAGGTGCATAGTGTGGTCCATATCAGCAAAGTCGCTATCAAAGCTATCATTGGCTAGGCTAAACACATAAGCGTAAATCGGCTTGTCTAACGGTAGTTTGGCTAGCTCGGCTTTTGCTTGGTCAATAACCGAAGGGTCAAAAATAATTGCGGAATATGTGTCCGCACTGGCGTATACCTTGTATAAGGGTTTTTCTGTTACGGCTTCAAATGTGTTTTCACGGATTTTGATCATATCAGTAGCACGGGCAACTAAAGCAACTCTTGTCTGGTCAGTGTTACTTGCTTTGTCTACAAAGTCAGTTTTGAAGTATCGTACATTGGCAGGTATGCCTTCAACATCACCATAACCATTTATTACTTTAGTAATTCTTTGATAGGTTGCATTGTCCGCTATGTTATTTTCGTTGTTGGTACAAAGAATGAATTGACGCTTGCCATCATCTGTAATGTTCAAACTTACGACAGCCTGTCCTGTTGTCCCTGAACCTGCAAAAAAATCTAGCACGATAGCATCTTTATTAGGGTGTAGATTGACTAAGTGCCTCATCATTTCGGTAGGTTTAGGATTGTTGAAAACGCCTTTTTTGCCAAGTATTTCATTCAATTCAGTCGTACCCTTAGCGTTCATAAAGCCTTCAAGCCAAGCTTTTTCAACTTGGTATATGTTTTGGTCTTTCTTTGGGTCATAGTATATTTTTCTTGATATTTTTTCGCCGTCAAAATGGATAAGTTTTGCGTTGTCTGCTTCAAACTTAGCTTTATTCCAAAGCCATCTTCCTTCTTCGCCGTTCACTTCCTTTGGCAATATCTGCTTGGTGTACTTCTTTGGTTCAATTACCGTAAGACCGCCACTTGGTAAAACATAAATTGGATACCACATATTTGGTCGTGCTTTTCGTGTAGCGTCTGAACCACTCGCTTGGAATTGTCCTAACAAATACTTACCGTACTCATCTTCAAATGGATATTCTTTTTGCCCAACAATCTTACGCTTGAATGTACTTTGTGGACTTTTTCGGTAGATAAGTACATAGTCGTTTAGTTTTCTCAACTCTGATAATGATCGTGTTGCAGCAGAACCAGCACCAGTTTTTCGGGGTGCAGTACCAACAAAGTTTACTTCGCCAAAAATATCATCACAAAGCAGTTTCAAGTGTGCCTGTTCGCTGTCGTCAATAGATATGAAAACCAAGCCTGTATCCGTCAATAATTGTTTGGCAAGCTTTAGACGCTTTGACATAAACGAAAGCCACTTACTGTGCTTGAAGGCGTCTTCTTTGTCTACATAATGATCATTGTAGATAAAATCTTTATTGCCAGTGTTGTAAGGTGGATCAATGTATATAACATCAATCTTGCCAGCGTGTGTGTAATTCAGTGTTGATAACGAATGGTAATTGTCGCCTTCAATTATAAGGTTTGTCGGCTGATCATCTGCTTTTGTAATAGCACGGTCAGCAACTTCTTGAAGCACAGGCAATTTTGTTTGGCAGTCAATTGCAACCTGTTCTGGTTTGTCTTCCCAGACTAACCCAAACTTTTTAGCCTTCTTCAATGAGTGGACTAACTCTATCAATTCTTCTTTTGTGTAATCGTGTAATTTTTTTGCCATAACTTCTTATTATCTTATCACGAAAGACTTATCGTTCGTTATCAAATGTCATCATATTTTTGTATACTTAGAACAGGAATTGAAGGTGTATGAAAGACGATGTAGCAGAATTAGTAAAACTGTATGAAGAAGGTAATAAAGCCAGCAATGACTTTGAACAATTCTTCGCTACCTATGTACCAAGTAGGTGGAATGTTGGTGTGCCACAGCTGGTACAGGTGAAGCCTTGGGGCTTACCTGTAATGAAGTACCCACAATCTGAACCAGAACACGAAAAAACTACTGAAGTATTACAAACCGCACAACAGTTTGTAGACAACTGGATAAAGGAAGTTGAAGTTGTACTGAATAGAATTGGTAAAACACGCTACAAAATGCAATTTAGCGATCCCCGAACGGTAGGATCAAACCATCTGCGTATAAATGAACTGACAAAAAATGAACGAAAACTTGAAGATATACTAGACGACTTTAGTGATCGTGTGTCTGAATTACGGCGGATTATCTTTGATTATGAAGAAAGCAATGAACGCTCACTACCATCACCTTCAAAAGTGAATTACTCCCGATGATTATAACGAAAACAAAGGTCGGTACGACCAAGAAATAGCAAGAATAGACGGTCAGCTAGCACGGCTAGAAGACGCAGATCAAAACTTCTATACAACTGCTTCGTATCTGTTACAGCTGTTCAAACACGGTGATAAGATATTTGAAGTAGCCAACGACGAAGAAAAGCGACAAATTATAAGTATCGTACTATCGAACCTCTCATTGAAAGGCAAAACGGTCCGTTTTACACCTAACGAACCGTTTGCGACTGTGTTGAAACTTACTGAAAGTTCTATATGGCAGGGGTGGGGGGACTCGAACCCACGGCCTTCGGTTTTGGAGACCGACGCTCTAGCCAGCTGAGCTACACCCCTATGAATATGGCTAATGCTATTATGTTTTACTTAGCCGAATTATTCAATCAGTTTATTCATCTATGATAACTAACCGACTCAAGGTAGAATAAACATAACAAGTATGAAAGTCAGAAGTAAAGACAGTCCAATCAATAAGAATAAGTCGCAGATAACAACTATGTTTAGCGATAAAATACTTATTGGAGCACATGTTTTCCTTTATCTAGGGCTGATTGCTGATTATTTACTTAAGCTTTCTTATAACGGAAATCTGCTTATATGGATGATAATAATTACTTCTGGTGTCATTGGATCTTACTTTTATTCGGTTTCTACAAACCTTAAATCCTTATCGCGCTTCGGGTTGTATTTTGCGATTGTTAATCATCTTGTTGTGTCAATTGGTTTGATTTTTATTGTTCCTATTAGTGACCCGTACGTATTGCTTTTACCGCTTTTACTTTTTTCTGATGGTTTCAGATTTGGTACCAAGGGAGTGCTAATTAATTTGGGTACTCAGTCAGTAACTGTAATCTTGGCGTTTATAGTACAGCACGGTTTAACTGATCAGACGATTATATCTGACATTCTATTAAATTTAGTACTACTTAATTTTATTGGCATTTTTATTTGGAGAATGCTTGTTGCGGATTATCTAGAAAGAAAGCTTATAAATGAAGTTCGAGGTGAAGCGCAGTTAGAGAAGGATCGTCTAAGATCATTAATTAACAGTATGGACGCGGCCGTAATCGCTACCAATAGTATGGGAAACATAACTATGTACAACGGAGCAACACTAGCGCTTCTTAATACTAACTTAAGCTTAGAAAATCAGCCGTTATATAAAGTATTATCGCTAACTGATGAAAAGGGGCAAGACTTGGATATTATCGCCGAAGCAAAAGCTTCCAACCTAGTACTTCGTCGCAACGATGTTGTCCTAAGATTAAATAGTCAAGATTCACTTAATCTAGGAATCAGTGTTGCTCCGGTCAAGCAGAGTTACGGCCAGAAAATCGGAGAAGGGTTCGTAATTACTATCAGGGATATCACAAAAGAGCGAAGCCTAGACGAACAAAGAGATGATTTTATATCGGTAACTTCTCATGAATTAAGAACCCCTGTGGCAATTATCGAAGCCAATTTATCAACAGCACTCCTGGGAGCTATGAGCAAAGGTATGAAGAAAAAGACTCGGGATTTAATCACAGCAGCTCACGATAACACTATTTTTCTAGCTAATCTCGTTAGCGACCTTGCTACTTTAGCGAGAGCTGAAAAAGAGTTTTTGGATATTGATCTGAAAACAATTGACCCAGGAGAAGTCTTGGAAGAAATCGTAAAGGACTATTCAAATGAAGCTGAGGTTAAAGGCTTAAAGATAGTTATTGATCCTAAAAAAGATTATCACAAGCTACTGACAAGTGAACTTTATGTTCATGAAGTATTGCAGAATTTCATAACTAACTCGATTAAATATAGTAAAAAGGGTGTCATCACCATCGGAGCTGACACAGGAATAGATAATGCGATTAGATTTTGGGTAAAAGACAACGGAATAGGCATGTCTGTTTCAGATAAGAAAAACATCTTTGCCAAATTTTTCCGATCCGAAGATTATCGCACAAGAGAAACTGGTGGCACTGGACTGGGTCTGTATATTGCAAAGAAACTCGCCGAGCGCATGGGCGGAAAAGTCTGGTGTGAAAGTGAGCTTAATAAGGGCTCCGTTTTTTATTTAGAAATTCCTCCAATCGGCGCTTTAACAACTGACCATAAGAAAATAACGCAAGCCGAAATAGAAGATGTTGCTGATAGTTTATAGCCAAATATCCTATGTATAATAAGTTAACTAAAACTAGAGACTATTAGACGCTAGTCCTTAAGTTTAGGTAGTCTAGGAATAGTTTCGAGACTGATATAGCAAATATTACGTTTCTTCCATCGAACGGTACCAAACTCGTAGCTTATCATTGAGTAGATTGCTAACCACATTTCCGTTAATACCATAATTGGTAAATTGAAGACCGAAACCAACCAAGCTGACGGGTTGAGCACGCTCGTTACAAGCAGATTTGAAGAGATTAAAAAGACAACTGCAACTGCGCCAAAAAAGCTTCCAGAAATTGCTGCTGTTATTGAGCCAATATATGTCACAGCAATTACAGTTACTGCAATCAGCAAAGTTGCCGGATCACGCTGTAATGCTGGATATAAGACCCGGATTCTAGTATCGAAAATTGAGCTTAATTTCTTTCGAGTGGTAATGCCGAGTTCTCTTGAACTAAGAATCATGCTGACTTTATGTCTTCGGTTAAAAGTCCTAGAGAAAAAGAATTCAGGCCCCACCATATCAGAAACCATACTAAAGCCACCTATTTGGACTAAA
>WPCI01255895.1_pt1 | contig 12264 bp, 9 predicted proteins | sample 5399871 | NCBI WGS metagenome assembly WPCI01 (sample SAMN12869469, study PRJNA574797) | sludge metagenome | isolation source: wastewater treatment of pH7 | place: China:Beijing | collected 2019-05-20
GGCGTAAAAGAAAGACTCGCTCCTATTCAAGGTGTAACGCCAAACTTATTAAACCCGCCACAAGGTTGCCCATTCGCAGAGCGTTGCCCGCATGCGATGGACATTTGTGAAAAAGAACGTCCGCCATATTTTGAAATCGGAGACGGAAGGCGTTCCATGTGCTGGTTAAATGATAGGGCGGTAGGTGATTTCCATGCATGAAGAAAACTTAATTGAAGTTCGGAACTTAAAAAAGTATTTTCCTATTAAAAAAGGACTATTCGGTAGAAAAACAGAGCAATTAAAAGCAGTCGATGACTTAAGCTTTACAATTAAAAAAGGTGAAACATTCGGGTTAGTAGGAGAATCTGGCTGCGGAAAATCAACGACAGGAAGAAGCATCATTCGTTTACACGACGTCACTTCAGGTAACGTTTTATTCGACGGAAAAGATATCGCAAGTTTAAAGGAAAGTGAACTAAAAGAATATCGAAAAAGAATGCAAATCATTTTCCAAGATCCATACGCATCATTAAACCCGGCAATGAACGTATTCCAAATTATTAGTGAGCCAATGAACATTCATGGATCTTATGAAAAAGAAGAACAAAAAGAAATCATTTTAGACCTTCTGAAAAAGGTAGGATTAAAAGAAGAACACTTATATCGCTACCCGCACGAATTTAGCGGGGGCCAGCGCCAGCGCATTAGTATCGCGCGCGCACTATCTGTAAAACCAGACTTTATCCTATGTGACGAACCAATCTCAGCACTCGATGTCTCAGTCCAAGCACAAGTCGTAAACATGCTGCAAGACATCCAAGAAGAAACAGGAGTCACATACTTATTCATCGCACATGACCTATCTATGGTAAGGCACATATCAGACCGAATCGGAGTCATGTACTTAGGAAACATAGTAGAAATTGCCGACAGCGAAGACCTATACACAAAACCGGCACATCCATACACACAAGCACTACTCTCATCCATGCCAGAACCAGATCCAACAAAAACAGGGAAAGATCGGATCATTCTAGAGGGAGAAGTACCAAGCCCGCTAAACTCACCATCCGGCTGCAAATTCAGAACGCGCTGCAAATTCGCCACTGAAAAATGCGCACAGGAAGTACCGAAGATGGTGGAGATTGCGAAAGGGCATGAGGTGGCTTGTCATTTGTTTTAGAGTGGGGAAAAGCACTGGGGGGATCTGGTGCTTTTTTCTTTTGTAGGGGGCGTGGGTGCTGGTGTGGGATTGGTTGGTAGTTTTGGCGCTGTTTTTTGCGAAATTTGTCGGTAAGTCGATATGTTGTGTCGAATCGTCGATATATTCGGAGTTGCGGTCGATATAATTGGATAATCGTTGATATATTTTTTGGGGGTGTGGGATTGATTGGTATTTTAAGAATATTAAGGATTAACTATATTGTTTTATCTAGAAAAATAGTATAATCGTATTGCTAGAATGATTATACAAATTTTGTCATGATTTTCCCCAAAAAATGTTAGAAAAGGACAAAAGTTGTCCACATTCCTATGGTATATTAATCGTGTAATTAAGAGGAAGAATAAGGATAATTTCTGTAGTTAATATATTTAGTTTTGAATAGTTTTATATTGTATTTTTATGAAGGTGGGTGAGGATTTGAATGAACGTGAGAACAAAATAGTAAGGATTTTGTCTTTATATGATCGTCTATGTAAGGGGGATGTGTTAATAAAGAAAGAAGAGATAGACAATTTTGGAGTTCATCCAAAAACAATGAAAAGGGATTTAGAAGAAATAGAGTTGTATTTAGAAATGAATTCGGGTAATTCATTGCAATTAGAACAGGACGATAAAAAACAACAAGTTCATTTGTCGAGAAGTAGTGATTTATGGCTTAGCAAAGAAGAAATTCTATCATTAGGAAAAGTTTTACTAGAAACAAGAGCTTTTTCAAAGGATGAAATGAATACGTTACTTGATAAAATTATGAATCAGTCGGCGCCGAAAGATCGCGATTTTATTAAAGACGTTATGAGAAATGAGCGCTATCATTATGAACCTTTGCAACATCAGCGTTCTTTACAACAAATGATATGGGATATTAGTGAAGCAGTTAGAACGAAGAAGGTACTGGAAATTGAGTATAAAAAAGAAACAGCAGCAGAAGGAACGAAAAGACAAGTAAAACCAGTTGGAATTTTATTTTCTGAGTATTACTTTTACTTAGCCGCTTTCCCTGTAGAATATGATTTCGAGTTCCCAACGATTTATCGAATGGACCGAATTACAAACTATGAAATGCAAGAAGAACGTTTCAAAGTTAACTATACAGAGCGCTTTGAAGAAGGTGAGTTCCGAAAGAAAATCCAATTTATGCAATCGGGGCCACTGATGGATATTACATTCCGTTTTTCAGGTTCATCACTACAAGCAGTATTAGATCGTCTTCCGACTGCACGCGTCGTATCCCAAGATGAAGACGGTGCCATCATTGAAGCAAAAGTATTTGGTAAGGGAATCAAAATGTGGTTACTCAGCCAAGGCCCTTTTGTTGAGGTGCTGAAGCCCGTGGAGTTTCGGGAGGAGATGAGGGAGAGTTTGGGGGAGATGCTTGGGAAGTATGAATGATTTGTTTCAAGTCTTTTAAATGTGTCATAACTTATGAAGGGTAAAATTTGATGTTTTTGTCGAACTACTAGAAAATAACTTCTTGAAGATATAATATTTATATAGTTAGTTATTTTTTTATTCGATTTTAATGTTTGGATAATTTGGGATTATTGAAAATAAATTGAAATTTTATTATGGAGTGAAGAAATTGGGAGCAGTAGATGAAAGAGAATTAAGTTTATATCGATTCTATAAAATGTATGGAGAGACCCATCCGCTCTTAAAAGAGGGATACCTTTCAAGAGTAAGCTACTATAAAATTATGTACACTGCATTATGCAAGGTGAAGGGAAATCCGGATGTTTCTAATTTGTTAAGTATTTATCGTAATATGTTTGAGTTGAAGACTGAAGACGTAGACTATATACATAATCAAGTTTATTCAGATTTAAATAATAGTTTAAATTCTATCTTATCGAGGATGGTAAAGAGAAAGAAGATATTTAATCAGTGGAACATCTTTCATTTAGACTATTGCTATTTAGTTACAGCTGAAATTCTTTTTGTTTATACGATTTTAGGAGAGAGATTTGAAGAGTGTGATCTTGTAAATGATATTTTTACAAGACTAAAAATTGGTCAGAAAGAAATTTATGGTTTTTCTAATTTTATTTATGATGTATTAAAGGGAAATTATAAACTTGCGAAAAATTTCTTGGCAGACAAATGTTATGTGGATTTAGTTTATTTTTATAATGGGTATGCTTTTGGGCATGAAAAAATAAAAATTCCTAAATTAGCGATTGTCGCGACAATGAGCTCAGGAAAATCAACATTATTAAATGCACTTGTAGAAGGTGCATTATTTCCATCTGAAAATAAAGCTTGCACGTCTAAGTTATTTGAATTCATTGTTAATCCTATCTATACAAATAGAATGGCATTTACGGAGGGAGAGAAAAATGAAATAAGGTGCAATGTAGTGCCTAGTGATATGAAAAAATGGAATGAAAACCCTTCTATTTCGCATATCGAAATAGAAGGTGCTATTGGTAGATATTCTTGCTTTAATAAAAAAATTTCTTTAGTAGATACACCAGGGCCGAATAATGCATTTGAAGGGTTGCATGAACGAGTAACAACTGAATTTTTAAAGGATGGCGACTATACTCATATTGTTTATGTGCTGAATACAGCGAATTTAGGTATTAATGATGATCAAAACTTATTGCGGGAAGTTCTAAAATATAATCAGGATAAACCTATTATATTTATCTTGAATAAAATGGACATGTTAGATGTCGAAGCTGGAGAATCGATTGAAAAAACGTATTATAACGCTAAAGAGTATTTGATAGAAAATAAAGTGAAGGATCCCAAGGTTATACCAATTTCAGCTTATGCTGCAAAGCTTTTTAAGGAAGCTTTAAATGGAAAGGAATTTACAAGGAAAGAAGCTAGAGATTTCAGGGCGTATTTTGAATTATATACAGATGAAAAGTATAGCTTGCATTTTTTAAATAGTATTACAGCTGAGGAACTTCTCTCAGTTTATAGAGAAGTTACAGGAAAGACATGTGTAAATGGAAGTGTATATAGTTCAAAAGAAATTTTACAAGCATTGGTACATACTGGAGTGCCAGCGCTAGAGAATTATTTTTCAAATTTAGAGTTTACTGAATAAGTAGGGAGAGAAAAGTATGACGACAATTTTCTTGAAATATAATCCTTATAAGGTTGAGACTGTTGTGACTATTGATGGAGAACCAATTAAGGAAGATAGTTATTTAGCACAATTTAAGAATGAACGTTTACAACTATGGATTGATCAATTTATTCAGAGATTAATAGATGAGCTTAATGAAGATACTTTTTCATTAAATTTTGAAGGAACACAATTTGATTTTGAAGATGTAGAAGAAGCGTGTGCTAAGTATAATGCGGAACATAACGCGGGTGTAACTGTGAGTTATACGGCATCTGAAAATAGTAATAATAAAATTGATGAGCTAAAAGAATTGTTTGAATATATGCAAGAAGGGCCATTCGAAGATCTTAAAAGCAATGGGATTCGAAGGAATTTTGATAAAGCTTTGAGTTCAGACTTTGAAATTGCTGTCGTTGCAACAATGAGTTCAGGGAAATCGACACTTATCAACTCCCTTTTAGGAACAGAATTAATGCCAGCAAAAAATGAGGCTTGTACAGCCACAATTGCAACTATTAAAAATACTGAACAGAAAGATTTGTTAGGGCGTTGCTTAAATCATGAACAAGAGGAGATTGAGGAATGGCAAGAACTTAATCTAGAAGTGATGGAGCGTTTTAATAGCAATGAAGAAGTTTCAGACATTGAGATAAAGGCGAATATCCCTAATATTTCTTCAGGAAAAATGAATCTTGTTCTTGTTGATACACCAGGACCGAATAATTCACGTAATAGCGCTCACCGTGATCACACATATCGCGTTATTAAAAATGATACAAAACCAATGGTTTTATATGTTTTAAATGCAACGCAGCTAGGTATTCAAGATGATAATGATCTGTTAAATACAGTAGCAGAACAAATGAAAAGCGGTGGGAAGCAATCGAAAGATCGATTTATTTTTGCGGTTAATAAAATTGATGAATTCGATACAGAAGCAGGTGAAAGTGTTAGCAAAACGATTCGTGAGGTTAGGGAATACCTTGAAGAAAAAGGAATTGAAAATCCTAATATATTCCCAGTATCAGCATTGATGGCGAAACTAATTCGTATGGACCAAAATGGTCATAAATTAACTAAAAAACAAAAAAGTGTGTTACGTGAGCATGATTTATTCATTGAAGAAGACGAACTAAACTTATTAAAACATGCACCTTTAAGTGAAAAACGTAAAGAAAACCTTTATGAAAAAGTGCAAGTGGCGAAAGAAGAAGAAGATACATATCAAGAAGCATTAATGTATTCTGGTGTCCCATCAATTGAAGAAGCTATAAATGAATATTTGGAGAAATATGCAGTTACATCTAAAATTACAACAGCTGTCAATTCATTTAAGGATGTTGTAGAAGCTAAAAGATTAGAACAGAACTTAAAAACTGAGTTAGTTTCTAATGAACAGAAACGTATAGGTATCCATGAGCAAATGAAAAAGCTAAATGAAGAAATTGATAAGGGAAATAGAGCTCAGCAATTTAAAGAACGCATCCAGAGTAAACAATATGACCAGCATGATATTATTCAACGAATCGAGGGGAAAATTGAACGGAGAATTGATGACATGGTGGGGATTTTTCGAGACAAGGAAAGGATTGAAGAGTACGAAGCTAATAAGCTGATTGAGAGATTAAAAGAAGATATAAAATCATTACAAAGTGATATTAAAACAGATTTAGAGTTGATTATTTTAATGGTGTTAAAGAATGATGCAAATGCGTTATTAGCAGAGTACAAGGGATATGTACAAGATTTAATCGAGGTGAGTGGTAACGCACTTAGCACTGAAGAATTTTCAATATTCTTCCCAGAAATGCCTAATGCAGAATCAATTGTACAGGACATTTCTTATAATGATAGTGTAGTAAGTGGACAAGAATGGGTATCAACTTCTAAATGGTATAATCCATTTTCATGGGGTGACGGTTATAATAAGAATGTTTATTCTACAAAGACTTTCGTTAATGTAGATGACATTACAGAGAATGTGATTTTCCCAGCTAAGCTTAACTTGTATGAAAATATTGAATGTGCAAGGTCTTACTTGCAAAATGAAGAACAAAGTTTGAAGGTATACTTCAACAATGAAATTGATAGATTAGAAAATTTATTGAAACAAAAAGTAGAAGAAATTGAAATGTTGTCAGGTGATAGCGAAGTAATTAAAGAAAAATTAGTAGAAGATAAAGTGAAATATGAATGGTTACAAGATTTTCAAATTCGTTTAAATAATATTTTAGAAATATAAATAAGGAGTGAAGATAATGTTTAAGCCACAAAATTTTCTAGTAGAAGCAGTTTCTTCAAAAGATTTAAAAAAAATTCGCGTAGCGTTAAGTACTTATTTATCTAAAAATCCGACAGATGAGGGAAATGAAGTAACAAACGTATTGAAGTATGTACAACAAAATTTTAATGGTGATTTATGGGAAGTACAAGATGAACGAGCGCTAGAACAAGATTCATCTAAATGGACAAAAGATTATTTAGGATATTTGAAAAGTGATTTGCGAAATAATTTCTCAAAAGAAAGATTCGATCATATTATCGAGGTTGGAAAAGTTGTCCGCAAAAAAAAAACAACATCACACACGGACAACCAACCCGAAAGAGTATTACAGAAAACAACAAAATCAGAAATACCAAGCAAAGTGTCAGTCAATCGAAGTCGAATGTCCAAGAAAGGCAAGCTAGTAATAGGCGGGATATTGATAGTAACAGTGGTTACAGCGGCGGTAGCCACGGCGAACTATCTAATGAAGCAGGACGAACCAACAAAGATTTACAAGGAAAAGTAAGTAATCGTAATCAGGAGAGTTTTATACCTTCACAAAATATACGTAAGGCTATTTCAAATGGCAAAATTAATTTAATTAGGGAGGCAATGATAATGGATATCGCAAAGTCTCCCTATTTTTATTCGGAAATTGTGTCATTTGTTTTGAAGAAAATTACTGCACAAGATTTGTGGAACGATTCTAGTAGAGTGCTTATTAAAGAAAAAAGGTATTGGAACGATCAGTACTCTACGCAGCTAAAAAAAGATTTAAAAGTAAACTTTACTGAAGAGAACTTGAAACACTTTGCTGAAGTTTTAAAAATGTTATTAGTGCAAAAAGAATTTGATAAGCAAACTGAGTGGGAGAGAAGTAATAGTAATCAGGAGAAGAGGGGGAAAGAACTATTTGGGAGTTTTATGGAACAGACTTTAAAAATCCAGAAGCAGGTTTTTGAGAATCAGGAGCAGTTTTTTGAAATTTGTGGAAATATGAGAAATGATTTTTTGAGTAGATATGAAGAAATGGAAAATAATAAGCAATTGATTAAGGAAAATATGCAAAAAAGAAAACCGAATCACGATGCGGATTCAATACATGAGAATTCACGTAAACGTTAGTCAACTAAATTTGGTGGTGAGTGGGTAAATGACGCAAGATGTATCTTTAGCATATCAAAAAGAACTAGATGTTCGAAATTATGAAGAACTAGAGAATGGATTCCAATTAGCAAGTAGTTTTGTACAAAAAAACTATATTAGTGAATTAACGAGTCATGAAGTAGTACCTGTTGATGCAGACTTGGATAGTGCGACAATAAGGCAGCAAATCCGTTTGTTTAAAGTAGGTAAGCTTGTTTACGATAAAAATGAGAATAGCATTGATAAGTTATCAAGTGTATATAACGCTTTATTTAATGTAAGAAGCGCAATTATTATGATTCTAGATAGTGATGGTGAACAAACGAATTTGTATTTAGGAGTCCGTGCAAATCGTGATGAGAAAAACATTAATGTTGCGAAAGAGACATTAGAGAAAAGTTTTTTAGGTAATTTTCCAGGTAGTGACATTGAGAACTTAAGAAACCCTCAAATTGAGGACCTATTAAATAGAAGTATTGATGTGAAAAGGAACGGTAATTCTCGTGTTATTTCTACTGTTTCGGGTATCCCGTCATTAAAAGATAGTAATAAAGAGAACTTTGTACAAGGTATGGAGAAATTAGTAGATGCAATGAAGGGAGAAAACTTTACAGCGGTCTTTATCTCGGATCCTATTCTTCATAAGCAAGTAGAGGAGATGCAAAGTGGTTATGAGAAATTATATTCGCAACTTGTTCCGTTCGCGCAATGTGATTTCAATTTTAATATAAATGATAGTCAGGCAATAACAGATAGCTTAACGCTAGGATTTAATGAAACTCTTAATGAAAGTTTAACGCAGACGCAAAGTTTTACAAATGGGAATTCTGAAACGAAAGGTAGCTCTGAAACGAAAGGGAAGACCAGAAGTGTAGCTGGAGTAGCACCACTCGTAGGGGCAGGAATAGGAGCGGTATTTGCTGGACCAATGGGAGCCGCTTTTGGTGGCAGTATTGGTAGTGCGGCAGCAAGTATGATGGGGAGTACATCTGAAAGCAAAGCTTCGAATGAATCTGTTACTGAAAGTCACTCAAAAACGGAAGGTACATCTAGTACAACTGGTAAGTCGAATTCTACCTCGACACAAGAGGGGAAATCAGAAACATTATCTATTGGAAATACAAAAGGTATTCAGTTGAATTTTGAGAATAAGGCTGTAACAAATTTACTTGAACAAATCGATGAACAATTAAAGCGCTTAAAAAGTTCAAATGATTTTGGTATGTGGAATACAGCATGCTATTTTATCGCACCAAACCAACAAGTTGCTGAAGTAGCTGCAAGTACATTCAAAGCAATTATGCGCGGTGAAAATTCATCTATAGAACATTCAGCAATTAATACGTGGACTTCAGAACAAAAGGATAAGGTTTCTGAAGTTGGGCGATATTTAAAACAGTTGAAGCATCCTATTATTGATATGAAAGTAGAAAATGGGTTGGATATGCCGTATGTAACGCCAGGTTCATTGTTGAGCGGTAAAGAAGTAGCAATCATGATGAACTTACCACGTAAATCTGTGAGTGGTATTCCTGTCCTTGAAACAGCGGAATTTGGGCGTAATGTATTTTCGTATGAAGATACAGAAAATGATTCAAAAATAAATATTGGTAAAGTATTTCATATGGGAAAAGTAGAACAAACAAATGTAGCGGTAGATATTCAAAGTTTAGCGATGCATACTTTTGTTACGGGCTCTACTGGCTCAGGGAAATCTAATACAATTTATAAATTGTTACATGAACTGAATCGTAAACATATTCCGTTTCTTGTAATTGAGCCTGCAAAAGGAGAGTATAAGAAAATATTTGGTGGTCGTGAAGATGTACATGTGTTTGGAACAAATTCAAAATTCACTCCATTATTAAAAATTAATCCTTTAAGATTTCCAGAAGAGATTCATGTACTTGAACATATAGATCGCTTAGTGGAGATTTTTAATGCATGTTGGCCAATGTATGCAGCGATGCCTGCAGTTTTAAAAGAAGCAATTGAGAGAGTTTATGAGGAGAACGGATGGGATCTTGAATTGTCAATTCACATTGAAGATACACTAAGTTTTCCAACGATGCATGATTTAGTAAAAGTCTTACCAGAAGTTATTCATGAATCAGGTTATTCTGAGGAGTTGAAAAGTAATTATATAGGTGCATTAGTTACCCGTGTAAAATCATTAACTAATGGATTAGTGGGGCGTATTTTCTCAGGGGAAGAAATTGAGAATCAGTATTTATTTGATGAAAATTGCTTAATTGATTTAAGTCGTATTGGTTCATCTGAAACAAAGGCGTTATTAATGGGGATTTTATTTATGAGATTGCAAGAGCATCGTATGACAAATGCCGAAGAGATGAACCAATCATTAAAGCATGTTACGGTTTTAGAAGAAGCACACCATTTATTGCCTAAAACTTCAAATTCGCAATCACAAGAGGGAAGTAATCTGCAAGGAAAATCAGTTGAAATGATTACGAATGCTATCGCAGAGATGCGTACTTATGGTGAAGGATTTATCATTGTAGATCAATCACCGAATCTATTAGATACATCAGTTATTCGTAATACGAATACAAAGGTTATTCTTCGTTTACCTGAAGGGAGTGATCGTCGTGAAGTTGGTCTTGCAGCTAGCTTAAATGAAGATCAAATCAATGAAATACCTAAATTGAAAACAGGGGTTTCAATTGTATACCAAAACAACTGGTTACAGCCGGTATTATGTGCCTTTGAAAAATATGAAAATGAAAATCCGTATGTACACAAAGAGGATGTTACATCTTTAAGTCAAAATAAAAAAAATACTGGTGACATTTTAAAGATTCTCTTAGCTGGTCGTATGACGGAAAAGCCATATTTTAATAAGAGTGAACAAGAAATTAACGAATTGCAAACTTGGTTATCCAATACGAATTTACCAACTAGTCTTAAACAAAATGTGCTCATGGAACTTTCTTCTTTTAAAAACAAAGCAGAGGTCAAATACTGGGAACAAAGTTCATTTGATGAACTTTCTAACGTGGTTTGGAATTTACTTCATGGGGATAAAATTCAAAAGTATGCGAAAGCAGCTATGTCATTTGATCAATATAACGAAAAGTTAAGATTGGCGCTAAAAAGATATGCAGCTTTGGAAGAAAATTATGAATTAGAGCAATCAATCATCCAATGCTTATTGTATCAACATTCTATTGAAAAACCTGCTTTCAAAGATTTTTATTTTAATTGGGTAGAGGATGCTCGTCAAAAGGAGCGATATTTATGATTGAAGCAATGGCACCGAGTTTTTCAGAAATCCAAAAGCAAGATGTGATGAAAGGGACTACCGATATACCTTCATTTGCACGAGAAATGACTCCAAAAGAAGTAAATAGTTATGAAGAGGCTAATAAGCCAATCCGCTATGTAGAAACAAGAAATCAAAGTTTAGAGAACGATTTACATCCTATTACCGGGGTTCCTTTTGAAAAGAAAATAATTGAGTTACCAAGCGGTGAAATAGTAGAAGGTGTTTTCCCAGAATTTCCTGTAACATATGAAGTGCAATTAGATGAACAGCAATACTTAGATAGTGACGCAAGACAATTCAAAACTGCAATAGGGAAATTAGCTCAAGATATTGAAAATAATCCAGATCTCCAAAAGAAATTTACACCTGAGCAACTTGAACAAATTAAATATGGTGAAACACCAGATGGTTACGTATGGCATCACTCTGAGCAACCAGGAGTTTTACAACTTGTAGATAAAGATTTACATGATAAAAGTGGTCATACAGGTGGACGTAACTTATGGGGTGGCGGAACAGAACATAGGTAAACAGTTATTACGAAAATAGTGAAAAAAGAGGTGAATTATAATATGAATATAAAATGGATTATGTCCAAGCCATTAGGAAATGAAGAAGCGGTTGTACGTTTTGAAAATATGTTAGAAATAGTCCTTCCAAATGATTATAAATTATGTGTTGCTAATTATAATGCTGGTCGTCCAAGACCAAATGTATTTGATACGGCTCAGAGAAAAGAGTTAGTTGCCAAAGCACTACTGTCATTTGATCAAACAAATGTAGAGAATATATGGACTACATATGAAAATTTGAAAAATCAGCTACCTAAACAAATTGTTCCATTTATGAGTGATCAATTTGGGAATTACATTTGTTTTGATTATAGAACTTCTAATGAAGCAGCTGTTGTATTTTGGGATCAGGAATTAAGTCATCGAAATATAGAAAAAGGAATTATTTATATAGCTAATAGTTTTTCAGAATTTATTGGCGGATTGTATGAATTGAATTAAGTGTAATGACTAATGCCAACTTGCTTCTAACAAGTTGGCATTTGATTTAGAAAAAGAGAAATTATAAAGCTTGGATCTAATTTGACTTAGATTTATTAGTAGGTAGTTTATCTCCAACACCTAACTCCGCCTCAATCTGCGAAGTCTTCGATGACTCTGCCATACGCCAATACGTAATAAAGCTAATCGCGATACAACCCGCCACATAGAAGTAGAATAGTGATTCCATGCCAATACTCTTTAGCCATAATGCGATGAACTCAGCTG
>WPCI01027584.1_pt1 | contig 12262 bp, 4 predicted proteins | sample 5399871 | NCBI WGS metagenome assembly WPCI01 (sample SAMN12869469, study PRJNA574797) | sludge metagenome | isolation source: wastewater treatment of pH7 | place: China:Beijing | collected 2019-05-20
GAAGAATTGACCCGATCATTCTCAACCTTTTGATTCTTTTATTTTTTGTAACGCTGGGGCTGATTGTGGTTGAGTTGATTCTTAAATGTTTGGTAATTTGTAGCCCTTTTTGAAAATCTCGGCTTTTCTTTTATTTTCTTATTTTTCTCTCATTTTACTTTTTCCTTTGCTCTAAATCCCGGCTTCTTCCGATATATGAATACCTGCTGCATAGAATTCCTGATTGATTTGGAAAACCTAAAAAGCACTTTTATTTTAGTGGGATTGGAGTTTTAAGGGGTGTGAACATCTGTCTTTTCTCTGCTTTATCTATAAAATTACGCACGACCTTAAGGTACTCATCTGTTTTTTCAAGGTGGTGTTGATGCGATGCATCCTCAAAGATAACAATCTCAGAGACCGGAAGTATGATGATAGTATTCAGTTGTAAACGGGGTAGCCTCATCATAACGCCCGCAGGGGAAAAGGGCTGAAGGATATTTCTTTCAGGCGATCTTCTCGCTTGTAGCCTTTGAGCGTTCCTGTAATTGTAAACTTGCTTGGACCCACATTTGCTCATATACTTCATGCCTTAATTTTTCCATAGCTCTATTCATGCAGTCTGGACAAGGGTCAGGCGGCACATACGGTTACTTGGCACTATTCGTTCCTTCATGGATGGGTTACTGATACAGCTTGTATTAGCCAATATTTGTTTAAATTTATCTTATTATGTTAACTTATTATTTGTTAGCAATATAAAAAAGAAATTCAAATAATACAAATCAAGGAAATGGCATTATAATATAATATACTATAATATAATGTCTTAAAGTTATCAATACAACTGAATACAAATGATGTCTTGTTATATAACAGAAAGTAAAAGAGTATGGAAATCAAAAAACTATAATTTATTCGCTGATTGTTGAAGGCAGGTGTTTTGTCGGCTAGGTAATGGAGATTTAAGGGGGAAATAAAAGTGAAAACGGGGCAATCTCCAGCAACAGACTCGAATCCTGTGCTCAGTGTGGCTGTGGCAAAGGATGGTGTCGTTTTTAACTCAAATGAGGCAGGTGAGTCCTTACTGCATGAGTGGGGAGTGAGAGTAGGAGATAAATTACCTCCACATATCGAAATTTTTGTTCAAAGGGCAATTTCCCGGGAAGCTATTGAAAAAATAGAAGTTAAAATAGGCAAGAGAGTGTACTTTGTTGTATTTCACCTCTTGGCCGAACAAGAATGCGTAAACATTTACGGATTTGATATAAGTGACAATAAAAATCTTGAGGAAGAACTTCTTGAAGGTGAAACTCAAGAAAAGGTGAACCTGGAACTTGCCGAGATTATTGACGCTAAAGCAATCCAGTCCCTTATGAATGATTTTTATAGGCTTTCTCATATCCCCATGGCCCTGCTTGATCTTAAGGGCAATATTCTGGTAAGTGTTGGATGGCAGGATATCTGCACAAAATTTCACAGGGTTAATCCTGAAACCTGCAAGTACTGCATAGAAAGTGACATAAATCTAACTGCTGACGTTGCTCCGGGAGAATATAAGCTGTACAGGTGCAAGAACAATATGTGGGACGTAGTGACTCCCATTATGGTAGAAGGGCAGCATATAGGGAATATCTTCTCAGGGCAGTTCCTTTTTGATAATGAGCCTCTTGACTACGATCTTTTTCGGTCCCAGGCTAGAAAATACGGCTTCAATGAGGAGGAATACATAAAGGCGCTTGAAAAGGTCCCGCGGTTGAGCAGGGAAGCTGTGGATACAAGCATGGCTTTCTTCATGACCTTTGCCAATATGATCTCACAACTGAGCTACAGCAATATCAAGCTGTCTCAATCACTGGAGGAACGTGATGCTGTGGTAGACGCGCTGAGAGAGAGCGAGAAACGTGAACGGGCTCGCTCGGATGAGCTGGCAGTAGTATTGGATGCCGTTCCTGTCTCCGTTTATATAGCACACGATCCCAAGGCTCTTCAGATAACCGGCAACCGCCTCTCCTATGAATGGGTGCATGCTCCTGAGGGTACAAACTTCTCCAAGTCCGCTCCTGAAGGAGAGAGACCCGAGATGTTTAAGTTATTCAAGGACGGGGTGGAGATGCAGCCTGAAGATATGCCATCACAGGTGGCAGCTGCAGGTAGAGAGGTAAACGATTTCGAGCTAAACATTGTATCTTCGGAAGGCAAGATACGACATGTTCTGGGCAATGCAAGACCGCTGTGTGACGAGCAGGGTAACCCACGTGGATCTATTTCTGCATTCATAGATATTACCGAACGCAAAAAGACAGAAGAAGCTCTAAGACTGTCAAATCTCTATAACCGCAGCCTGATTGAAGCCAGCCTGGACCCTCTTGTAACCATCGGGCCTGATGGCAAAATTACTGATGTAAATAATGCTGCAGAAAAGGTTACCGGATATTCCAGAAATGATTTAATCGGTACTGATTTTTCAGATTACTTTACTGAGCCCGAGAAAGCCCGTGCAGGCTATCAGCAGGTATTCATGGATGGTGAAGTTAGGGATTATTCTCTGGAGATTCAACATAAAGATGGGCAGATAACTCCTGTTCTGTACAATGCTTCAGTTTATACAGACGAGAATAGCGAGGTTATTGGTGTTTTTGCTGCTGCACGCGATATCACCGAACGTAAGAAGGCGCTGGAAACGCTTCGCTGTAGCGAGGATCAGTTTCGGGGACTAGTCCAGAATGTAAAATCTGGAGTTGCGCTTATTGATGAGACTGGCAGGTTCGCAGTGGTAAACCCATCATTTATGCAGATTTTTGGCCTGGATAGCGAGCTCGACATTCTAAATATTAATAGTCAGGAATGGAGCAGATGGGAAGTCTATGGAGAGGATGGTAAACTACTGCATGTCGATGACCATCCCGTTAGAAAGGCTGTGAGAACCGGTAAGCCCGTGAAAGACCAGCTCGTAGCCGTGCGGAATCCCGAGGAAAACGAACTCACCTGGATGCTGATAAGCGCCGAACCGGTCATGAAAGAAAATGGCCATATATACAGGATAATCTGCACTTACCATGACATTACCGAACGCAAACGGGCTGAAGAGGCGCTGCGGAAGAGTGAGGAGCGTTTTCGTGCTCTTGTAACGGCCAGTTCAGAAGTGGTATATCGTGTGAGTCCTGATTGGAGCGAGATGCGCCAGCTCTATGGTCGAGGTTTTCTTGCAGATACGGAAATCCCAAGCAGTTCATGGCTTCAGGAATATGTTCCTCCGGAAGATCAGCCTCGTGTGACAGCCGTCGTCAATGAAGCTATAAGTACAAAGAGCACTTACCAGCTGGAACATCGGGTCCGGCTAGCAGACGGCAGCCTTGGATGGATCTTCTCGCGTGCGGTTCCTATGCTGAATGCTAACGGCGAAATCGTTGAATGGTTTGGTGCCGCCAGCGATATCACCGAGCGCAAACGGGCCGAAGAGGCACTTCGTGAAAGTGAGGAGCGTCTGCGTCTCCTGGGCGACAACTTACCGAACAGTGCAGTTTATCAGTATATCCATGAGCCCGACGGCAGTGTCCGGTTTCTGTACTTCAGCACAGGCATCGAACGGCTCAACGGCATCAATGTCCAGGATGTGCTGCGTGACCCCAGCACACTGTACAGGCAAGTTCCGCCGGAATATTTAGAACGGGTCTTTGAAGCAGAGGCGCTTAGTGCGAGAGAGTTGTCGGATTTTGATATGGAAGTACCTATGCGGCTGCCAGATGGCCAGGAGAAGTGGATGCGACTTCACTCCCGTCCTCGCCGGCTTCACGACGGCCGAAAGATATGGGATGGCGTTCAAATAGATGTCACTAAGCAAAAGCAGGCAGAGGAAGATCTAAATAAAGTACATTATAATCTGGAAAAATTAGTTGAAGAACGTACATCAGAGCTTGAAAAGGCTTATATTTCATTGAAAGAGAGTGAAAAAGGCCTCGCTGAAGCTCAAAGAATGGCTCATATTGGAAACTGGGAATGGGACATTGTAACTGGTAAAGCATATTGGTCTGAGGAAATGTATCGTATCTTCAGATGCGACTCTAGAGAATCAGCACCGCCTTATAACGAATTTTTAAATTACGTACATCCGGAAGATCGAGACTATTTGGATAGCGTCCTTAAGAAAGCTGTAAAAGGAAGAATTCACAGTATTGAATATAGAATCGTCTTGGCTAATGGGGAAGAGCGTGCAGTCCATATGCAATCTGAGGTCATTTTTGATGGAAAAAACAACCCTATCCGGATCAAAGGAATAATTCAGGATATTACAGAGCGTAAAGAAACAGAAGAAGCCCTGAAAAATATTGAGACTGCCCGTAAAAAGGAAATCCACCATCGGATTAAGAATAATTTGCAGGTAATTTCCTCACTACTTGACCTTCAGGCTGATAAGTTCGATAATCCGACAGTTATTGAGGCTTTCAGAGAAAGCCAGAACCGGGTTATATCTATGGCTCTCATCCACGAAGAACTTTATAAAGGGGAAAATACCGATACTCTTAACTTTTCAACTTACATAAAAGAGTTAGCTGAAAATCTTTTCCAGACTTATAGCCTTAGTAGCAAAAACATCCATCTGAATATGGATCTGGAAGAAAATGCGTTATTTAATATGGATGTTGCTGTCCCGCTGGGAATAATTATCAATGAACTCGTTTCCAATTCCCTCAAACATGCATTTCCGGGCAGAGACAGTGGAGAAGTCCGAATCGAACTCCGCAGAGAAAAAAATGGAAAGCACAAAAAGGAATGTAATAAGGTCACCAGTTTTATTCTGGCTGTTTCAGACAATGGTATAGGCATTCCTGAAAATCTCAAAATTGAAGTTGCTGGTAGTCTTGGCATACAGCTGATAACCGCCCTTGTTCATCAGTTAGATGGGGAACTTGAACTTAATAGGAATAACGGAGCTGAATTTATTATTAAGTTTTCAGTAAGAGAAAAAAGTAATCAGGCGTCACATCCAGCAGTATAAAAGAATAAGTTAGGCATATTGCTGCCTAAGAGAGGGAGCCAGAGGGGAATATGGACACAAAAATGAAGCAATTTCCGACAAATATCTCTAATCCTGTGCTCAGTGTTGGAATGGATGGGACTGTTCTTTACTCAAATGAGGCTGGGGAGCCCTTGTTGCATGAGTGGGGCGTTAGAGTCGGAGAAAAATTGCCTTCAAGTATCGGATATATTGCGCAAAGGGTAATTTCTCGGAATAACCCGGAAAAAATCGAAGTTAAAGTGGGAAAAAGCGTATATCTGATTGTTTTTCACCCCTTATCCATGCAGGAGTGCGTAAACATTTCTGGATTCGATATAAGTGGTCAGAAAGAGTTTGAAGAAAAGCCTCTGGAGAGCAAAGAGAAATATCAGGATCTCTTCAATTTGATTGAACAGGCGGTACAGATTGGCGAGATCGTCTTTGATGAAAACGGTCGGTCAATTGATAATATAATTCTTGATGTTAATCTCGCGTATGAGAAGCATTCAGGTCTCAGGCGAGAACAGGTTATCGGTCGGGGTTTCAAAGAGATATTCCCCATCGTTGAGCAGAGATGGCTGGATCGCTACGGAGAGGTTGTTCGCACAGGTATGGGAATGCACTTCGAAGAATACAACGCTTCTCTTGACAGATGGTTCGAAGTATTTGCAAGCCCGATGGGAAGTAATCGTTTCATTGCGGTCTTTAGCGACATCACCAGGCACAAGCAGACAGAAGAGGATCTTCTCCGGTCGGAGCAACATTATCGACTTTTACATGAGACTATGCTTCAAGGTGTGGTCTACCAGGATGCAAGCGGTAAGATAATCTCCATGAATCCCGCAGCTGAGAGAATTCTTGGTAAAACTCCAGCTGAGTTCCTGGGTAGCTCTTCTGTGGGTGAAGAGTATCTTACTATCCGGGAGGACGGCTCTATGTTCCCGGGACTCGAGCATCCAGCTATGGTGTCCCTGCGAACAGGGCAGAAAGTGCAGGGCGTGGTGATGGGAGTTTACAATCCCCGGGAGAACTTCTATCGCTGGATCAACATTAATGCTGTGCCCATTTTCCGGACTGGAGAAGACAGGCCCTTCCAGGTATACACCCTGTTTGATGATATAACTGAACGCAAGCAGGAAGAACACAGGATACGCAGATACAATCGTATCCTTAAGGGAATCAACCGGATCTTCAGCAATGTAGTGCAGGCGAAAACAGAAGAAGAAGTGGGAAATGCATGTCTATCTGTAGCCCTGGAAGTGACCGGCAGCGAGTTTGGTTTCATTAATGAAATGGGTACCGACGGCCTTCTCCATGATGTTGCAAAAAGCGATCTGGGATGGGAACGGTGCTTCATGTACGACAAGACCGGACATCGCCGTCCTCCGAGCTTTTTTGCTGTCCATGGCCTGTACGGCAGTGTCATTATCAATGAGAAAGGCTTCTTTACCAGCGATCCGCCATCACATCCCGACAGTATCGGGATTCCATATGGTCATCCGCCGCTCACATCGTTTCTTGGCGTACCGCTTGTCCAGGACGGGAAAACGATTGGCTTGATCGCGGTTGCAAATCGTGAAGGGGGCTACAGCTCTGAGCAGCAGGAGGATCTCGAAGCTATCGCGCCGGCGGTGGTGCAGGCTCTGCAGAGGAAAAAGGCGGAAGAAGCTCTCAGGTTATCAAATATTTATAATCGTAGCCTTATCGAATCCAGTTTGGATCCTTTAGTAACCATTGGGCGTGATGGTAAAATTACGGATGTGAATTGTGCTACAGAACAGGTTACCGGATATCCCAGAAATGATTTGATTAAAACTGATTTTTCAGATTACTTTACTGAGCCTGAGAATGCTCGTGCAGGCTATAAGCAGGTATTTACAGATGGTGAAGTTCGGGATTATCCCCTTGAGATTCAGCATAAGGATGGACACATAACCCCTGTTTTGTACAATGCTTCAGTCTATAGAGACGAGAATGGAGAGGTTATTGGTGTTTTTGCGGCTGCCCGTGACATCACCGAGCGCAAGAGGGCGGAGCACCAGCTCAGTAACGAACTGGCGCGAGCGACCGGCTTATATGAGCTCTATACCCGATCATCGAACCTATCAGACCGCGAGCTCTACGATTTCGCACTCAATCAAGCCGTCAAGATAACCGATAGCACGATCGGCTTCTTTCACCTCGTCTCCGAGGACGAAAAAGAGATCATCCTCACCACCTGGAACCAGGAAGCATTGAGGTCATGCACGGCAGGGAACGAAGGGCACTACCCTATTGAAAAGGCAGGTAACTGGGTCGATTGCGTCCGGCTCAAGCGGCCGGTGGTCTACAATGACTTTCCTTCCTCACCGAACCAAAAAGGGCTGCCTGCCGGACACGCTACAGTGAATCGATTCATGAGCGTGCCGGTCACCGAGAACGGCAAGGTGAGGGTTATCTTCGGTGTGGGCAACAAGGTGGATGAGTACGACGACCGCGATGTTATGCAACTCCAATTGGTGGCCAATGAGCTTCACAAGATTATGAAGCTGCGCCGCATCGAGAATGAGGTTCGGGAGAGCGAGGCCTTCCTCCGAGACATCATGGAGAACGTCTCAGACGCCATCTTCGTCAAGGATAGAGAAGCCCGGATGATCCTGGCAAATACAGCTTTCTATAGGCTTATGGGCAAACCCCCTGAAGAGGTCCTCGGTAAGACCGTTGCCGATTTTCACCCTCCTGAGATCGCCAGGAAGCTAGCGGAGGACGACAAACGAGTCATGGAGGCCGGAAAAGGGACAACCTTAGAGGAAAGAATATTTACATCATATGGATGGCGCATCCTCCAGACTGTAAAAGCACCGTATTATGATGGACAGGGCAACATCATAGGATTGATAGGGGCTGCCCGTGACATCACCGAGCGCAAAAAAGCAGAAGAAGCTCTAAAAAAAGCATATGACAATTTAGATAAACTGGTTAAAGAACGTACAGCGGAGCTTGAGAAAGCTTATACCTCCTTGAAAGAAAGTGAAAAAGGTCTTGCTGAAGCTCAAAAGATGGCTCACATTGGAAATTGGGATTTGGATCTTGTAACTGGTGAAGTATTCTGGTCTGATGAGTTATATCAGATTTTTGGACGTAATCCTCAAGAATCAGGCGCAACTTACCATGAACTTTTAAATTATATACATCCCGATGATCGAGATTTTGTGGATAGTGCTATCAAGAAAGGTTTAAACGAAAAGCCATCTGGCATTGATTACAGGGTTTTACTGGCTAACGGGGAAGAACGCAACGTCCATGCGGAGAGCGAAGTCATTTTTGATGAGAATGATGTTCCTGTTCGAGCGAAGGGAATAGTCCAGGATATTACTGAGCGTAAAAAATCAGAAGAGAAAATTCGAAACTTAGCGAATATCGTGGAATCATCAAGTGATGCTATTGGCACTATATCCCTTGAGGGCGTTATTACAAGCTGGAATAAAGGAGCAGAGCAGGTTTATGGTTATTCAGCGGAAGAAATTCTTGGAAAGACTGAGTCCATCCTGACTCTACCCCATTTAAGTGAAGAAACAAAAAAATTAACTGACAGGGTTATAAAGGGAGAAAGAATCAATAATTATGAGACTTCACGGTTAAGAAAAGACGGCACAATAATAAATGTTTCATTAACTCTTTCTCCGGTTTTTGACGCCTCTGGAAAGCTGACTGCTGTCTCAGTCATTGCCAGAGATATAACCGAAAGAAAAAGAGTAGAAGAAAAACTTCGGGAAAGTGAGGAAAAGTACCGCAACATTGTAGAGACAGCAAACGAAGGTATACTCATAATAGACGATGAAGCCATAATCACTTACGCTAATAAGAAAATGGCGGATATGCTCGGATACACTCTGGAAGAAGGTCTTGGCAGACCGGTATGGGACTTTGCCGATGAAGAAAGTAAGACTATCCTCAAACAGAGTCTGGAAAAGAGACGGCAGGGTATCAATGGGAGTTACGAATTGAAATTAATATGTAAGGATGGCTCATCCTTATGGGCACTCATAAATGCTAAATCCATTTTTGATAAAGATGGCAAGTTTATGGGTACGGTGAGCATGCTCACTGATATTACCAAACGTAAAAAGGCTGAAGAAGCTCTGGAAAGGATGGATAAAGCCCGGATAAAAGAGATTCATCACAGAATCAAGAACAATTTGCAGATAATCTCTTCCCTGCTGGATCTCCAGGCTGAAAAGTTCGAGGACGAAAATGTTATAGAGTCTTTCAGGGAAGGCCAGAACAGGGTAATCTCAATGTCCCTCATCCATGAGGAACTCTATAAAGGAGAAGGGACCGATACACTGGACTTTTCTGCATACTTTAAAAAGTTAGCTGAAAACCTTTTCAAGACATACAACCTTAGCAGTAAAAATATCAGTCTGAGCATGGACCTGGAAGAAGACACTTTCTTTGATATGGATACTGCTGTCCCGTTAGGAATAATTGTTAATGAGTTAGTTTCAAATTCCCTCAAGCATGCATTTAACGAAGACGAAGAAGGGAAAATCCGAATCAAACTCTGCAGGGAAGAGAAGAATAGTGAGATGGGCATGTCTCTTTTTAGCCTGACAGTCTCGGACGACGGGAAAGGGCTTCCTGATGACATGGAATTAAAATGCGTCGAGTCACTTGGCCTTCAGTTAGTAAATATCCTTGTTGACCAGCTTGATGGAGAACTCCAACTTAAGCGGGAGCAGGGTACGGAATTTACCATCAAATTTAAAGTAATAGAAAAAGATAATCCGGCTCATGCAGGCTTAAAATCACAAAAAAACGGATAAAAAAGTTTGGTGCGAGGGATTATTCAAACACACTAATCCCTACAAACTGGACTCTGAATCCATTTATATGAATGGAATTCGTGTCTTTGTCCTTGTAGAATATGATATACTTAAGCAATGATCCCTAAAAAGAAATATAAAGCCCTTTTTTCAGTTCAGTTGTGGAAATCCTATAAAGGTTTGATGAAACCAACTATCTGGACTCATTGAGGATAGACATTTACAACGTGTGTTTGTTTTCCATGTTGCATATCTGGATTTTCGGTCCCGCTGTGACAGCATTCCCCTGAGGCTTTCAGGGGGTCTACGCGGATAGTGGTGTCGGAAAGATAGGAAAAATTCTCCAGAAGCTTTTTTTCCACTGCGCTGGCAATTTCGTGCCCCTCTTCAACGGAAAGTGAAGAGGAAACGGATGCCTTGATCTCTGCATGGAGCCTGTGCCCTATCCAGCGCACCCTGAGGTCTGTTACTTCACAGACACCTTCAACGCTTTCAGCAATATTTTTTACCCTGTCGATAATTTCAGGCTCAACGCCGTCAAGCAGGCGAGTAAATACGAGTTTACTGGAATCAAGAACTATTTTGAGAATGGTTATTGTTATCAGCATGCCTATAAGAGGGTCAAGGACCGGAAATCCTGACCACACACCGATTGCCCCTAACAGGACAGCAAGGCTGGTAAAGCCGTCCACCCTGGCATGATATCCATCTGCGACAAGGGCTGCACTCCCGATTTCTTTTCCAACTTTCATGCGGAATTCGGCAACAACTTCGTTTCCGATACAGCCTATGATTGCTGCAAGAGCTACAGCTTCCAAATGATCTACGGGCTGGGGATTTAAAAAGCGGGTTACGGACTCATAGCCTGCAACTGCTGCGCTGAAAAGGATCAGAAAAACAATGATTACACCTGCAAGATCTTCTACCCTGCCGTATCCGTAAGAAAAGCTTTTGCTCGGCTTCCTTTTTGCGAGGGAAAAAGCTATTGCAAGGGGGATTGCTGTTGATGCGTCTCCGAAGTTATGGATGGTATCAGCAAGAAGGGCAACACTGCCCGAGACATACACAATGAAAATCTGCAGGACGGCTGTGACCATAAGCCCTATGAAAGACCATTTGACAGCCCAGAGCCCTCTGCTGGTAGCAGTTATTGAAGGATCTACAGCTCCGTGAGTATGACTGTGCCTGTGGGAGTGAGTTCTGGAATGAGTACAGGCGTGCTCATAACTCTTATGTGACTGTTCGGAACTTTCCTTCTTCCCGTGTGAATGATAATTGGAATGCTTTTCTGACATGATTACTCCAGATCAATAAGATTTTTTAAAACAATTTTTTTATCGGATACTCTATTGACTATTATATGCTCATCTGAAATTCATAGAAGAAGATTTAATTTTCAGTATCTGTTAAGCGTTTAAAAGAAGGTTTGTTGAAGCTAAAGCAATCTAATCTGTTTTTTTCTTTTGTTTTCGTTATATCCGCATCCTCTACTTACGATATTTTTTTAATGACCGTGGGTTATATCTCTTTATTTTTTAAATAATTAATATACATTTTTTCTTATATGTCCTATATGGGAATACTTAGTCGAATGAAAATTGCTTTATCTGTCCTTAGTTGTATAATTAATTGATAAAGCTTTTCTTTCTAATTTGTCCTATATAAAAATACTTATATTTAAAAGAATGATGCTTTTGAACAAACAATAACAAACTGAGATCCGGGAATGCTCTAATTTATTTTATATCTTCATATGTGATGAAAATTCTATGTAATAACAATTAGATGCTCTGAACTATGAATTCAGTTTTTAGTGAGTTAAGGACTCAAAATAAAAGCCGCGTCCCTATAAAATCGGGTCTCTTAAAACCGGGGCTTTTAAGACCGAGTCTCTAATAGAAATTGAGTTCAGGATAAAAATTGAGTTCAGGATAAAAACTGAGGCTCGAAAGTTGAATAACAGCAAAAGCCGAAAAAAGATAATGAGAAATGCAATTTTAACGCAGAAATCAGGTAAGCTCCCTCCAGGGCCAGATATCAGTCTGCTCTGATCAGTCTGTTCTGATTAGTCTGCTCTGGAAAGGGTTTACCTGGAATATCTCACTCCGGATTAACCTACGAAAATAAAATTCTCAAATTGCCATGGGTCCGGGTCGTGCTTCACGGCGGGGCTTTCTTTGAAAAATATTTTGCGGTTTTTGAGTGGTGTCCAGTCCGAAGGTGTCGAAATAAATTTCCCGAGGTACGGTCTGGCAATATCCAGGACAAAATCATGGGGCAGGTCCTCAGGTGTTTTAACGCCTTCCCGCGGGTTTTCAAGCATCCATAGTATGGCAGCAACAATGCCTGCAGCTACCTGAAGAGTTGTAGCATTCTGGCCGGGAGCGAGGGACCTTGCCTCTTCAATGCTCAACGCACTCCCGGTCCACCAGGAATTATAAGAGTGACCCATCAGGAGTGCTCCCATTATATCTTCGCC
>WPCI01048075.1_pt1 | contig 12243 bp, 12 predicted proteins | sample 5399871 | NCBI WGS metagenome assembly WPCI01 (sample SAMN12869469, study PRJNA574797) | sludge metagenome | isolation source: wastewater treatment of pH7 | place: China:Beijing | collected 2019-05-20
AGATAACGAAGGTTTTCAAGAAACCTTGAAAGAAATGAATCCGTGTTTGCCTCAATCGTTTAAAAAGAAATTCAAGATTTTCAAAAAATATCACGCAGGTATTGCGAATGCATTTAAGGTGAAGTTGTCTAACGGTGTGACCGAAGGACTAAACAATAAAATCAAGTTGATCAAACGGATCGCATTTGGATATCGAAATTTCTATAATTTTCGCGCACGAATCTATTTACAACAAGGGTTAATCTTTGAAAACAAAAAATATGCGGCGCTAAAATCGCGCCGCACATAGACTATATTTTATTCAGATTGGTCTCCACCAACACGATTTGACGAAGAGCCCAAAATTATTGTCACACCTCCTTGTTCCGAATAAACGGTGTTTCAAAAGTTACTTCTTCGGAAATAAGCCGAAATTTCTTGAATCTGACCACTTTTGTCACAACCGCTTCTTGCTAAAATCCATCAAAGATTATCTCTTAACAAAGGGTGATTGTCACGGCTTGATTAATCGTAATAATCAACTGGTGGATTTTTCTTCTTTAACGTATCTGCTGCTTGGGAATCCTCTAGTGCAGCCAACGCCTGATCCTTCTCTTTTAACAAACTTTCATAATTGGCCTTTAACAAGGCGATTTCATTTTCTTGTTCACGTTGAAAAGTCGCTTTTTCTTCTGCTAACTTCTGCTCGTTATCAGTTTCGTAACCTTGAATCGTTTGTTTTAATTGTTTGATTTCTTTTCGTTGTTGAAACAAACTGGCGCCTGAGGTTAATAAAACCACCAAGGCTCCGATTAATGCGGAACCAATGATCACCAGCACTAGTGATAGATAAATTTTCTTGATCAAGAAATTAACCGGGATTTCTTGACTATTTGAAAGTGCAAAAATCACGATTAGCAAAACCAAAATAAAACCTAAAAAAACTTTCCATTGTTTCTTCATACGCTGTCCTACTTCCTATTGAATAATCCTCCTGCTAAAAAATCTCCGATATGGGGGAACAGCCCATAAAAACGACTCGCTCCTTCCATAATGAAGGGACGATTGATTTCACGAGTGGGTTTCCCCATCTTATTTACAATTGTTTTTGCCAATTTATGGGGATCCAATACGATGCCACCTAAATTTTCTAAATAATTGCCACTTGGATCAGCTTTATCAAAAAATTCAGTTGCAATTGGACCTGGGTTGATTGTTGTTACATAAACATTTTCTGGCCGCAATTCCAAACGTAACGCATTGGAGAATCCTAAGACAGCGAATTTTGTTGCGGAATAAATGGTTGATTTAGGTGTTGCCATTTTGCCAGCCATCGAAGCCACATTAAAAATATGTCCCTGCTGGTTAGTAACCATTGAAAGAGCAATCTTTTGTGTAAAGTACATCATCCCTAAGACATTAACTTCAAACATTTTTCTAGCAATCGCTAAATCAACATCAATGAAGTTATCAAACAAACCGAAACCAGCGTTGTTTACTAAAACATCTACTTGCCCGACTTCAGTTGCAATTTTCTCGATTACTGATTCAACGCTAGCAGGATCTGCGATATCTAGTTGAAAAGCATAAGCTGCTTTGCCACTTAACTCGCTACAATGTTCTTTTACTTGTCCGATTAAGTTGATCCGACGCGCACAAGTAACCACAATTGCTCCACGTTTTGCTGCTTCATAGCAAATTTGTTCTCCTAAACCAGCCGAGCCACCGGTTACTACAACCACCTTATCTGTTAAATCCATTGCGTTTCCTTCTTTCTGTAGAGCATCCGATTCCCTGTGCTTACGATGAAAATGGGACATCCACGATATCAAAATCCTTAGCTAATTGTGTATTTGGAAAAATCTCTTTTGCTTCCTCTTCCAGTTCTTTCGCTTCCTTGGCTAAATATCTAGCTGAAATATGCGTCAGCATTAACTTTTGAGCCTTCGCTTCTTTGGCGATAGTCGCCGCCTGCTGGGTAGTCGAGTGAAAATAAGCTCGCGCAAGTTTTGCTTCATTTTTATTAAAGGTACTTTCGTGGACAATCACATCACTATCTTTGGCGAACTGACTAGACTTTTTCGTAAGGCGAGTATCGCCAAAAATGGTGATAATTCGGCCTTTTTTGCTTTCACCGACAAAATCTTTACCATCAATGACCCGACCATCTGCCAAAGTTACGGTCTGACCTTGTTTTAGTTTTCCGTATAGCGGTCCAGCTGGAATACCTAACTCTGTCAACTTATCAACTTGAAGCATGCCCTCATGATTTGCTTCAACCACACGAAAAGCATAGCTTTCAATCCCATGATCTAGCAACATGCATTCAACCGTAAATTGCTTATCCTTAAAAATCACGCCTTCATTAAGTTCAATAAATTTTAATGAATAGGCTAGATGGGTCTTAGTTACTTGTAAAGAAGTTCTTACATAATTCTCCAGTCCAGCGGGTCCATAAATTTCGACTGGCTCCTCGCCGCCCTGGAAGGAGCGACTGCTCAATAAGCCGGGTAGACCAAAAATATGATCGCCATGGAGGTGAGAAATAAAAATCTTCTCAATTTTCCGTGGTTTAATATTTGTTCGTAAAATCTGCATTTGAGTTCCTTCACCGCAGTCAAATAACCAAATTGCATTTCGTTCATCTAATAATTTTAGTGCTAGCCCACTGACATTTCGATGCTTTGCGGGAACACCTGCACCTGTTCCTAAAAATTCTAACTCCATAATTCTCCTGACTTTCTATCAAATTATTATTATTTTAGAAGAAAGTCCTGCTCAGCGCAATCTAAATAAAGGAAATCTTATTCATCCTTGATTACTTTCCCTGATCGCTATCATCGACTGCTTTCTCTTTAGATGCTTTTGCCATTTCTTGCGCTTTTTTCACTTCCGCTTCCACTTCTTCATATTCAAGTCGGGTAATTTCTCCGCCTAATTCCATCATGATTAATTGATTCAATGGACGATTATCATCCTCTTCAGCGATCAAAAGCAACGCTGTATCGCCTTCCCCGATTTTATCCACTAAAAACTCAAAGACACCGGTGGCATCGCGAACTTCTTTAGCATCTTGGGTAGCTCCGATCATTCCGCCAGTGAACCACCCCAGCAATACACCAATCGGTCCACCGAGAATCCCCACCATCATACCGATCAAACCACCTGTTGAACTTTTGTTACTGCCGGTAAAATCTAAAAAATCTTCAATTTCAAACTTATGCTCGCCATCATCGGAATGGTGAACCACCGCCATTTGCTCCCCTTTCAATACTTTGCTAGCATGTAGCCGCTTGGTCTTAGAAAAAGCCTCATACGCTTTTGATTCTACATCGAAATTCATAATAATTACTCGTTTTTCCATCTCATCTCACTCCGTTCTTCTTTTAATCTTAGTTTAGCAATAAAACGACCTTTTGGAAAACAGAAAGAGTCTGTGACAAATAAATTATTTATGTAAACCAAATAAATGCAAAATAAAAACCGGAATTAATTTCCGGTCTTTATTTCTTCCATAATCCGATCATCCACTACGTAATGATCAAAAAAGGCTTTTGATAGCTGGTAGCCTTCGCCCCAATTCGTCCGGATCACGTCGTATTCGACGCCATCAATTTTCAATTTATTGCGCAAGTGTTTGATAATTGTCGACAAGCGCGTCATATGACTGGCGGAATCGCTATCTCCCCAAATTTTGATAGCTAAATCATTTCGACTGATTGGTGCTTCCTTAGTTGAAATCAACGTACTTAACATCTCACGCTCAGAGCGTGTCAAATTCCAAAGTGGGATTGGGCGCTTCTCATATTCGTTTGCTTCTTGTTGTGGTCTGATGCCAAAACCAATGGAATAAACCGATTCCTTCAAAGTCTTCTCAGCAAGCTTCTCTCTTAACCCACTAAGTGTTTCATCTTCAAGCAACCATTCATCCACTCCACGGGATTCCCATTCAGCTTTGTCTTCTTTTAATGGCATTTGATCGGTTTCTCTGATAATCGTGAACTTTTCACCAACTTCTTCAAGAATAACCATTAATTCTTGATCAGAAATAGTTTCACTGATGACTAAAACATCGAAAAAACTCATAACTTCTAGCGGTATCTGTTTGGCCTGCAACATAGTAAGCAATTTTGCCGAACTTAAAACCTCGATATTCAGGCGTTGTAGCTTCTCAACTAAAGGTCGCTCAACCAAAATATTGTGTGTTAAAATTAATACTTGCATCGCATTATTCCCCTTTTTTACTATTAAAAATAAACATCCGGTAAGTTACAATCGGAAATATTTAATAATTAACAATATAATTATTACTTGTTATACAGTCAGTTTACACCGCAATACTTTGTAACGCCACAAAAAAGTTTATAATTAACTACTCACAATTAGTATTATTGATAAAAAAATTGGGTTAAAAAACTTTTCCCCGGATAAAATAATGCAATTATCATTTTTAAAGAACATTTTGTTTCTGGATTAACGAAATTGCTCAAAATATAACCCTCATAATCTTTTAGCGTATTTAATTAACAATTCGGAATCTCTTTATTTCTTTTAACTAATAGTTATTACTATTTAAACAAGTTCCGTTATTTAGATAACGCTTTTGCAAGGAGCGGTACCAAACTATTTTAACCGTCGTTAAAAAAGAAAATTTTTCATCATTTATACTCTAAAAAATTAAAAAAATAGAAGCTTATACATTTTAAAATAACATCGATTATCTGTTTTACTGATTACGTTTTTGTTTTTTTTAGTGCTTAACATTCTTCAATCAAAAATTTCTTTTAAAAGTAAATTAATAATCATCCTCTTTTATAACGGACCCTAGTGAGCTTTACTTTCTGAGATTGACTAAACTTTTTTATTGCATGACAAAAAAACACCTCCAACTCAATGGAGATGTCCATGATTATAAAAACTATTTTTTACTTACTTCTAATCAACAAATTCAAATTCAAACTTATCAATGCGAACAAGATCGCCATCTTTCGCTCCGCGAGCGCGTAGGGCTTCATCTACACCCATAGAACGTAGTTGTCGCGCAAAACGCATGACAGTTTCATCATGATCAAAATTCGTCATCTTAAATAGTTTCTCTAATTTTTCACCGCTAAGTACCCAAGTTGCATCTGGTTCGCGAGTGATTGTGAACTCTGGTTCAGTTGATTGGAAACCATAATTAACCGTGTCTTCTTCAAGATCCTCGTCATATAACAAGAATTCTGGTGTTACTTCCAATAAATCAGCGGTCGCATTCAATAGATTATCTAGTCCCTGTTTCGTAATCGCCGAAATCGCAAAGACTGGGATATCATCTGCAAATTCATCTTCTTTGTCTTTTTTCAAAGCTTCCTTGAATTTTTTCAAGTTCTCTTCTGCATTTGGCATATCCATTTTATTTGCGACAATAATTTGCGGACGCTCTAATAAACGCAAATTATGGGAAGCCAATTCCTTATTGATGGCTTGGTAGTCTTCATAAGGCTCACGGCCTTCCATTCCGCTCATATCGATTACGTGCAAAATGACCCGGGTCCGCTCGATATGACGTAAAAATTGTGTCCCTAAGCCAATCCCTTGCGAGGCCCCTTCAATCAGACCAGGCAGATCCGCCGCTGCAAAGCTGCGACCATCACTAGTTGTGACCATTCCTAAATTAGGCACTAAAGTAGTAAAATGATACGCGCCGATTTTAGGACGAGCAGATGAAATTACTGACAGAATCGTTGATTTACCCACCGATGGGAAACCAACCAGACCGACATCCGCCAAGACTTTCAATTCTAATTCAATATTACGTTCTTGACCGGGCTCACCATTTTCAGCTAATTCTGGTGCTGGATTTCGTGGTGAAGCAAAACGCGTATTGCCCCGACCACCGCGGCCGCCGTGAGCAACAACTAGTTCTTGACCATTTTCAATTAAATCACCGATTAACGCTCCGGTGTCAGCATCCCGAACGGTCGTACCTGGGGGAACGCTAACATACGTATCTTCGGCTCCGCGGCCATGCATGCCTTTACTCATTCCATTTTCGCCTGAAATAGCTCTAAAATGTCGATTATAACGAAAATCCATCAAGGTTCTTAAGCCTTCATCGACAACTAAAATAACATCTCCTCCACGACCGCCATCGCCTCCGGCAGGTCCGCCGTCAGGAACATATTTTTCACGACGAAAGGCAACCATTCCGTCTCCGCCTTTACCAGCTTTGACATCGATTGTTACTTGATCTAAAAACATGGACATCTTGGTGTCCTCCTTTATTTCTTTATTCTTCTGACTACTGAATCTCCACACTAAACAAAGTCTTGTTTATTGTAGCTAGATTAGTCGAAAAAGTCCATTCTTATTGATAGAAGCTTAAAGTTTTTTTCTTTTTTCTGCCTTATTTTAGGAATTGATCGTTTAAATTTTAAGTGACAAGATATATCTTTTGACAAAATTTTTGATGCGTAGCACAATTAAATGGTAAGGCATCAAGCATTGCTTGACATAAAAAAGGAGGAACTTTTGGTTATGACAGTAAAAGTAGGTATTAATGGATTTGGACGTATTGGTCGTTTAGCTTTTCGCCGGATTAAAGAAGTATCTGACGATATTGAAGTAGTAGCAATCAACGATTTAACAAGTCCTACAATGTTGGCACAATTATTACAATTTGATTCAACACACGGCACATACCCTGGCACAGTTACTGCGACAGAAGATTCAATCGTTGTTGACGGCGAAAAAACACGTGTATATGCTGAACCAGATGCAAGTAAAATCCCTTGGGTAAAAGAAAATGGGGTTGACATTGTGCTTGAATGTACTGGTTTTTATACATCTGAAGAAAAAGCACAAGCTCATATTGACGCTGGTGTAAAACGTGTCGTTATCTCAGCTCCTGCTGGACAAATGAAAACAATCGTTTATAACGTAAACGATGATACTTTAGATTCAAATGATAAAATCATCTCAGCTGGTTCTTGTACAACAAACTGTTTAGCTCCAATGGCTTACTTCTTAAATGAAGAATTCGGAATTGAAGTTGGAACAATGACAACTGTCCATGCTTATACTTCAACTCAAATGTTGTTGGACGGACCTGTTAAAGGTGGCAACTTACGTGCTGCACGTTCTGCTGCTGACAATACAATCCCACATTCAACTGGTGCTGCTAAAGCAATTGGCTTAGTTATCCCAGAATTGAATGGTAAATTACAAGGACATGCACAACGTGTTCCCGTAGTTGACGGATCATTGACTGAATTGGTTTCAATTCTTAATACAAAAGTAACAGCTGACCAAGTTAACGAAGCAATCAAAAAACATACCATTGATAACCCATCATTTGGTTACGACGATCGCGAAATCGTTTCTGGCGATGTGATTGGAACAACTCAAGGTTCAATCTTTGACCCAACTCAAACTGAAGTAACTTCAGCTGGTGACTACCAATTAGTCAAAACAGTTGCATGGTACGACAACGAATACGGCTTTACTTGCCAAATGATTCGTTTGTTAGAAAAATTTGCTAACTTATAAGAGTCAGCTGATATTTCAGGAGATCATTTTTGATCTCCTTTTTTTATTGGCTTAAATTGATTCATTTTTTGAACAAAAAGTTACGGATTTTTCATAGGAAGTTGTTTAAAAATTTGCTATCATGAAATGGACAACAACTTAAAAAGGAGAATACTATGCGCTTAAAAAAATTAATGATTGGGGTCAGTCTGACGTTATCAGTCGGTTTGCTGGCTGCTTGCGGAAGTGATTCTGCAACTAAAGAAACAAAAGACAGTGCCACAAAAACCACAGCATCGAGCGTTGACCTAAATAAACTAGAGTTGCCTCAGCTGACTGATAAAGTAGCTGACGATCAATATTTAGTCGAAATGGTCACGACTGAAGGGACAATCAAGCTAAAGCTCTTCCCTGATCAAGCTCCCAAAGCGGTAGAAAACTTTGTAAAACACGCCAAAGATGGTTATTACAAAGATACGCCTTTTCACCGTGTAATTAAAGATTTCATGATCCAAGGTGGCGATCCAAAAGGTGACGGCACTGGTGGTGAAAGCATTTGGAAAGAGGGCTTTGACACTGAAATTTCCAATCAACTGTACAATATCCGGGGCGCCCTTTCAATGGCTCGCTCTCAATCACGGGATAGCAATGGCAGTCAGTTCTTCATCGTAACGAATAAAGAAGATGTCAGCGATGGACTGGCAATCCAATACTATCCGGAAAAAATTATCGAACAATATAAAAAAGGCGGCGCTCCTAACCTTGATGGCGAATACACCGTTTTCGGTCAAGTCACCGAAGGAATGGACGTTGTTGATAAAATCGCTGCTGGCGAGGTAAAAGACAGTGGCTCTGGCGAAAAATCTACTCCTACCAAACCCGTAAAAGTCAGTGAAATCAAAATATTACAAGAACCAAAAAAATAAACTAAAGAAGCAAAATCCGGAAAATCGGTTTTTGCTTCTTTGTTTAATTTATTTTTTTTGCTCTTTGTCCCCTACGATAAAAGTGAATTCACATTCAGTTACAGTCTTGTCCGCTACTGTGGCCCAAGCCTTGGCAGTTCCTACTGGCCCTTTAACTTTTTGGATATCAAAATTCAGGAACAACGTATCTCCAGGACGAACGAATTCCAAAAATTGCGCTTTGTTGATGCCCCCGATATAAGCAGTCTTCCCTTCAAAGGCCGCTGATTTCAAAATCAGCAATGAACCCGCTTGAGCCAACGCTTCTACGATCAAGGTACCTGGCATAATTGGTTCGCCCGGAAAATAGCCTTGAAAAAAATCCTCATTCATTGTTAGATTTTTTACCGCTGTAATATGCTTCTCATCTTCAAACTCTGTGACTGCATCTAAATAGTAAATGGGAAAGCGATTAGGAATCGCAGCCATGATTTCTTCGACATTCATAATTTTTTTCATTTTGCACCTCGCTGAATATTTCATTTGATTATCAAACTATCATATTCTAATGTTTTAATCAAGGTCTATTGGAATAATCAAAAAATAGTTTGACAATCAAAGCTTTTTACAACATAATGAGAGCATATTATTTTTTATATTATTTAGGAGTGTGTCATTTAATGTCAATTTTAACTGGAAAAAAAATTATCGTGACCGGCGTTGCCAATAAAAAAAGTATTGCTTGGGGTTGTGCTAAAGCCATCGCCGATCAAGGAGCAGAAATAATTTATACGTATCAAAATGAACGGATGAAAAAGAACTTAGTAAAATTAGTTGGCGAAGATGCCCACATGTTCGAACTAGATGTTGCTAGTGATGAAAAAATTGAAGCTGCTTTTGCTTTAATCGAAGAACAATTCGGCTCAATTGATGGTTTGGTTCATTCGATTGCCTTTGCCAACAAAGAAGAATTATCAGGAAACGTGACGGAGATCACTCGTGACGGCTTCCAATTAGCCCAAGATATCAGTGCCTACTCATTATTAGCTGTTTCAAAATATGCAGCACCTTTAATGACTGACGGTGGCAGCATCGTGACGATGACCTATATGGGTTCTGAGCGTTCAATCCCTAATTACAACATGATGGGAATCGCCAAAGCTGCATTAGAGGCTGAAGTTCGCTACTTAGCAACTGAACTTGCGCCAAAAAATATCCGCGTTAACGCTATTTCAGCAGGAGCAATTAAAACATTGGCTGTGACCGGCGTGAAAGATTACCAATCATTATTGAACTTATCTGAAGAACGGACACCGGATAAAGTAGCGGTAACGATTGAAGAAGTCGGAAATTCATGTGCCTTCCTGCTTAGCCCCTTGGCAACTGGAATCATTGGCGATATTATTTACGTCGATAAAGGGGTTCATTTGAGCTAAGAAATTCTCTTAGCTTTTTCAAACATTCAAAAAAAACGCCATTCTACATGAACGGCGTTTTTTCTATTTATCTTAAACTTCAAAAACCCAACCTTCAGGTGCGTTAACATCCCCAAATTGAATTCCAACTAGTTCATCATATAATTTTTTAGTGACTGGACCTACTTCCGTCTCACTGTAAAATACATGGAAATCATCACCATTTTGGATTCCGGCAATCGGAGTAATAATTGCCGCAGTTCCACAGGCCCCTGCTTCTGCAAAGTTATCCAATTCCGCTAATCGCACGTCCCCTTCGATCGCTTCCAGTCCGAAACGTTCCTTTGCCAAATACAATAGCGAGTATTTTGTAATACTTGGTAAAATTGACGGTGATTTTGGTGTAATGAATTGATCATCATGAGTAATTCCGAAGAAATTCGCTGAGCCCACTTCTTCGATTTTTGTATGAGTGGCGGGATCCAGATAGATACAGTCCGAAAAGTTCCGGTCGTGAGCGATTTGCCCCGGTAATAAACTGGCTGCATAGTTTCCGCCGACTTTTGCCGCCCCGGTTCCATAAGGTGCAGCTCTGTCATATTCTGAAACGATAAAATTACTTGGCGACATCCCACCCTTGAAATACGGACCTACTGGCATACAGAAGACCCCAAATAAATATTCTGGTGCGGGGATAATCCCAATATTAGGACCGACACCAATTAAATACGGACGTAAATATAAAGTTGCTCCCGTTCCATATGGTGGAACATACTCTTCATTCGCGCGTACTACCTGCATCACTGCATCAATAAACTTCTCTTCGGGAACAGCTGGCATCTGCAAACGTTCCGCACTTTTGTTTAAACGCTTAGCATTTTCATCCGGTCGAAATAAATTGATTTTTCCATCTTTACGACGATAAGCCTTCAAGCCTTCAAAACATTCTTGGCCGTAATGGAGACAGGTAGAGCCTTCATTAATGGTGATCGTATTATCCTCTGTCAATACGCCGTCATCCCATTGCCCGTTTTTCCAATGAGAAATATAGCGGAAAGGCGTTTTAATATAATCAAAACCTAATTCTTCCCATTTTATATCCACCATTTTATCATCTCCTTCTTATTTAATGGTAAGTCTATCACTTTCTTTCATCATTGTCATGGATTTTTTTCAATTTTCTGAAAAAACTATTTTTTACATTAGTCGACAGAAATACAGAAAATTGTTACACTATTTTTATTCGCTGATAGCAATTAAGTCGCGATTCTAAAGGTCGCTCTGTGGGGAGCGTTGCATCCTCTCTAACAGATTTGCCTAATGGACTAAAAATTTACTTTCTTAAAGTTTAAGATAGGAGTGCGTTATGTTTTTAATGACTTCACAAACTGTTGACTCTAGTACTGTCAATGTCGTTGATCAAGCAACGAAACAGCTGTCTGCTTGGCAAAGATACTGGCAGACGATTGATTGGGATCAAGTATTTTCTATTTTGATTCAAAAAGGATTCACCATTTTAGCGGTGTTGATTCTATTCTATCTAATCCGAAAAATCGGGAGCTTCTTGATCACCCAATCTTTTGATCGGCAAAAGAAAAAAATGATTGATAATGCTACTAGGATCGAAACGATTCATGCTCTGACAATGAATATTTTTTCTTATACACTGTTCTTCTTTTTCCTTTATTCGATTCTGGATACGCTAGGGATTCCAGTTGGTTCACTGTTGGCAGGTGCCGGGATCGCCGGGATCGCCATTGGGTTAGGTGCACAAGGGTTCACTAATGATATTATCACCGGCTTTTTCCTGATTATGGAACAACAAATCGATGTCGGCGATTATATTCATTTAACGAACCTTCAGATCGAGGGAACTGTGACCTCAGTGGGCATTCGAATGCTCCAAATGAAGTCATCCGATGGAACCGTTCATTTTATCCCTAATCGTAATATTACGACCATCAGTAATCTCTCGCGGGCGCATATGCAAGTCAAAGTCGAGGTACGGATCGAACCGAACGAAGGATATGATCGCATCAGCCACTTGATTGAAGAAGCCAATCAAAAACTAGCGAAAGAATTCCAAACAGATATTTTTGATGGACCGACTATCTTTGGACTGGTCGACTTAGGCAATAGTAATTACGCCATTCGCACGGTTTTATATGTAACTAACGGAAAACAATTTAAACTACAGGAAGAATTTCTAAAGGCTTATGTAAAAACATTGACTCAAAATGATTTCACTATCCCAAGCGTACCGATTGCACCTGTGAAATAGAACTTTTATACAAAAAGGGGCTGTGACATAAGTCCCTTAAAAAAGCCCATGAAATGACGAAATTCCGTTCATTTCATGGGCTTTTTTGGGTAAAATAAAAGAAGCATGGGTGGCTGCCCATACTTCCACTTTAATCCTGAAAGGACTAAACAAA
>WPCI01115078.1_pt1 | contig 12241 bp, 13 predicted proteins | sample 5399871 | NCBI WGS metagenome assembly WPCI01 (sample SAMN12869469, study PRJNA574797) | sludge metagenome | isolation source: wastewater treatment of pH7 | place: China:Beijing | collected 2019-05-20
ACCCGATGGACTACCTGCCCAACGGGGTCCGGCTGACCGCCTACTCCGGCGAAGCCAGTGACCTGCCCCCGGCGGTCCTGCAGGAGTTCCTCGATGCCGTGGCGGCCGGCAAGGCGGTCGTCCCGATCGGCCGCATCTACGCCTTCGATGACATCGTCCAGGCCCACGCCGACATGGAATCAGGTGCGGTGGCGGGCAAACTCGTCGTCACGACCGGCTAGGCGCGGTCCGGCCGTTGAGGTTCGTCCGGCCGAGCCTCGACCGCCAGAAGGCGAGGAAGGGTGTGAGGGCGGGGCGGACTACTCCGCGGCGATCACCCCGACGCAGGGCTGTCTCTCCCCGCCGACCGGGATCATCAGCAGCACGACGGGTTCATCGCCCTCGGTGCCGGAGTCATGGCCACACCGACCCTCCGCATCGTCGACGGCCTCGAGGTCATCTCCGAAGTGCGCCTGCCCGGGGCCCATGACCGTGCGCACCCCGTCCTGCGTCCTGACCCACCAGCTGCCCGACAGGGGCACGACGAGCTGACGCTGTGGGTTGCGGTGCCAACCGCCCTCCCAGCCGGGAGGCATGACCCAGACGGACCGCGACACGGGATCGGGGTTCGGCTCCGTGGCCCACATTGGCGGACTGTCACTGATCGTGCGCCTGATCGACAGGCTCGGCACCTGACAGCGGTGCGTGACCGTGTGCCCGTCGGCATCTGTGGTGACGTGTACCTGGTAGATGACCGGGGCTTCGTTCTCTGGTGACATGGCTTCTCCTGTCATTTCGCGCCGACGGTGTCACTGGCCGAGGGTGGCGTTATCTGAGGGACGGCGGGGCATAGATCTGCTTGCTGTGGGGCAGGGCGCCAGCCAAACAGCACTCACAAGAAGTATATTCGTAGGAATCAACCAGGAGCGCGCCACCAGACGCACCCTCTTGGTGCGGGCGGGTGAGGCGTTCGCTGAGTCCGTCGGTGACGTCCACCGCGGTTACACCACGGATGAACCGGCCGAGATCGTGGTCGTCTACGCCGGCTCTGCCGGCATCGCCCTCTCCACCCCCACTTTGAGGCTTCAGGGTCACCGCATCACTGCCCGGCGGCCTCGTCGAAATGTTTGCGGGCAGCCAGGATGTCCGCCATGTGCGAGGTCGCCCAGATCTCAAGTTCGCGCAGCGGGACGATAAGTTCGCGCCCGGTCTCGGTCAGTTCGTACTCGACTCGCGGTGGGATCTCGGCGTACTGCGTGCGGGTGACCAGCCCGTCGCGCTCCAGGGTGCGCAGCGTCTGGGTCAGCATCCGGTAGGAGACGCCATCGACACGCTCGCCGATCTCCTTGAAGCGAAGTGCTCCGTCGGCGAGTGCCCCGACGACGAGCACCGTCCAAAGCTCACCGATCTGGTTCAGCAGGCGGCGAGATGGGCAGCCCCTGCTGTACGGATCGAACGCCAGCTCGCTCATGTGCGGCCCTCCCTTCTCGTCGTAGTGACCCCGAGAGTAGCCCACCTCGCCCGGCGCGCTCGCTTCCGGCCGTGGATGGCGGCGGGGCGGGGCGAGTGACAGCACCCGTCCCGTCCCTGATCGGCCTTCATTCGACGATGGCGAAGCCGCCCGTCCACGGCGTCTGCCCGGTGACGGCCAGCCCGATCTGCACCGCGCCGATGGCTTCCAGTTCGTGGGCACGCTTCAGCGGTCCGGCGTCGATGACCCGCAAACCGCCGCCGGTGACCACGCTGCTCAGGGCAGACTTGGCGTCCGCGTCGTCCCCGGCAACCAGGACCGCCGTGGTGACCCCGCCCGTGGTTCCGCTCGCGAGGGTAGCCGCGAAGTTCGTGTTGAACGCCTTCAGGACCTTGGCGCCAGCCAGCTTCTCCGCGAGCTCGGCGGCCGCAGAGGAACCGACGGGGTCGATCACGATGTCGCCAGTGCTGAAATTGATGGGGTTGCTCGGGTCGACGACGACCTTGCCGGGCAGTCCGGCCGGGTACGCCGCCAGCACTGCGCCGAACGCAGGGTAGGGCAGGGCCAGCACCACGATGTCGCCGAGAACCGGCTCGCCGATAGTTCCGGCGGACACCTGAGGGGAGACCGCTGCGGCCTTGGCGGCGTCGCGGGTCAGGACCTGGACCGAAGCCCCGGCCTTGAGTGCGATCTGCGCGACCGCGGAGCCGATGTTGCCTGCGCCGATGACGGTTACTGAGGGAACCGTGTTCATGTCTTTCTCCTTGGTTGGGAGCAACGACCTCCGTTACTCACAAAAAGAGAGTAACACTCGACGCGAGAGTTTGATAATCGGTTCGCTGTCGGCGAATGCCCCGGGGTGCAACTGCCCACCGCGATCGGCGGAGCCGGGCGAAGGGGGGGCCTGCTCAACCACCCCAGGCGGCGACGACCTCGTCCTGGATCGCCTTGATGTCGGGCCACACGCGGAAGGCGTCGTTGACCTCATAGAGATAGAAGAGACCGTAGAGGCGGGCGTTGGACCCGTTACGCCGCGGGCCTCCCCGACTCTTCACCCTGCAAAGTCATTTGGTTCCTTCTTCGTGCTGGGCGACCACGCTGGTCTCGATTCGTTCCAGCGCCTCGGTCAGCCTGGCTAGGTCTGGGTCGTCACCCAGGATGACGTCAACGACGCCTTGTGCGACGATGTGGCCCTCGCGGCAGGCGCTCGCCCCGAGGTCAGTCAACGAGATCAGCGACGAACGCCGGTCGCTCGGATGCCGACGTCGCGCCGCGAGGCCGTCGCGCTCAAGCCGGTCGACGAGCTTGCTCGCCGCCCCGATGGTGATCGACAGGCCCTCGCTGAGATCTTGCACGCGTCCGTTGCCGCCCAGCCGATCAAGCAGGCGAAGGGCGTGCAGCAACGCGAGACGCACCTGCCCGCGTTTGGTCAACTCGGAATCCACTAGGTTCCAAAGATCGGTCTCCAGCCGCACCAGCGCGTCGAAGAAGTCCATGCTCACGAGAGCAAACTATCAGTATCTACATTCCTAGGAATCAATATTGGCGTGCGTTGTGCGCGACCGCCCCGGACGTGAGGATACGACTGGGTTCCGTTGCGGTTCCCCGACGACTACGAACAACGCAGCCTGATCATCGCCACCAACCTGGAGTTCTCACGCTCGGGAACCGTGTTCGGCGACAACAATATGGCCGCAGCCATCATCGGACGGCTCGTCCCTTCAACGCGGATCACCTAAACCTCGTTGACTTCGAGCGACTCCCATCTCCCCTCGATATGGTCGTTCTGTCAGTGCCAGAGGCGACACTGGAGACCGTGAGAAAGGGGATTGCAGTGGAGTGGTCAGCCGCGGCTACGTCTGTCTGGGGCAAGCTCGACCCCGTCACTGCTGAGTGGCTGCCGCTGACGCATCATCTGGAGCACGCGGCGGCAATGGCGGGCTTGCTCTGGGATCAGTTCCTACCGCGCAGCATCAAGGAACTCCTGACGAGCGACCTGGCGGCCTCAGATGCGGCGGTGCGCGCGCTCTGCTGCTGGTATGCCGGCGTGCATGACACCGGCAAGGCCTCGGTTGCGTTCGCGCAGATGGCTGAACGCCGGGGAATGAACTTCATCTCGGATCGCATGCGCGACGAGGGGCTGAGTGCCATCTCCATTTCACCCACGGACAATGTGCGCCACGAGGTCGTGAGTCAGTTGGCCGTGCAGAACTGGCTGGAGGAAGCTGTGGGCGCGCGTCCTCGCGTGGCCCGCACTTGGGCCTGCGTGGTCGGGGGACATCACGGCAAGAACCCGGACGAAGGGATCCTGAGAACTGCCAAGAACCGTCCGCACATTGTCGGTACGGGGCGCTGGGTTGAGGTTCGGCGAGAGATCGTGGACACGATGGCGCGGGCCACCGGGGTCACAGAGCATTACGACCGCTGGGCTGTTCGTCCGCTCCCAGTGCGGTGTCAAGCTCTGCTGACCGCGATAGTCGTGGTGGCGGACTGGCTAGCCTCCAATCAAGATTATGTGCCCTATCACGACGAACTGACGCCGGCTGATCGGGCGCTGGTCGCCTTTGACGAGGTGGCACTGCCGCCCCCCTGGCGTCCGGAGATACCTGCCCCGGATGCCGACGCGCTTCTCCAGACACGGTTTCCGGAACTGAGCGCCGCGCGCGCCCGTCCCATCCAAGCAGCGTTGCTCGCCGCCTCGCTCGACTGCACACAATCCCCCTTGTTGATCGTCGAAGCTGCGATGGGTGTGGGTAAGACCGAGGGCGCGTTCCTCGCTGCCGAAGCGCTGGCCGCTAGGTTCGGGCAGGGTGGTGTCTACTTCGGTCTGCCCACCATGGCGACCGCCAACCCGATGTTCGAGCGCACGCTGGAGTGGCTGTCCGGGAGCCTGGGCGATTCGGCGAGCGTGGCCTTGGCTCATGGCAAGGCAGGTCTGAACGACACCTACACCGGGTTGTTGCGTGACAACTTCCGTGGACAGGTCTATGACGACGATGCCGGGCACGGCCAACCCGTGGTCAACAGTTGGCTGCGCGGACGCCGTCGGGCAGGGCTTGCAGACTTTGTGGTCGGCACGATCGACCAAGGCCTGTTCGCCGCACTGAAGGCCAAGCACGTCGCTTTGCGTCACCTGGGCCTGGCCGGGAAAGTGGTGGTCTTCGACGAGGTCCACGCCGCTGACACCTACATGCGCGAGTACCTGAAGCGGGCGCTCACCTGGTTGGGTGCCTACCAGACGCCAGTCATCTTGATGTCCGCGACGCTGCCGCCGCACCAGCGGGACGAATACGTCGCCGCGTACGCGTGGGGAAGCGGTGACCGGGAGCCCGGCATCACGGATCACCTCGACCGATACCCTCGACTCACGCGCTACGACGGCGTCCTGTCTGATCGGCTGGTCGAGCCGGAAACCCACAGCCTTGACGTGCGCCTTGAGCGCATTGATGATGTCCCCGAGACTGTCCGCGACATGCTCCGGATGATGCTTGCCGATGGTGGAACAGCAGGGGTGATCTGCAACACCGTCACCCGGGCGCAGGCGATGTACTGCGTCCTGCGCGACGAATTCGGTGACGAGGTAGTGCTGCTGCACAGCCGGTTCATAGCGCCGGATCGAGCCCAGCGGGAACGGCACCTGGTGAGCCTGTTGGGCCGCCGAGGTGAGCGGCCCCAACGCCTGGTGGTCGTCGGCACTCAGGTGCTGGAGCAGTCCCTGGACGTGGACTTCGACCTGATGGTCTCCGATCTCGCCCCCGCTGATCTCGTGCTGCAGCGCGTCGGACGCCTGCACCGCCACACCCGCCCTGACCGTCCCCTAGCGATCTCTCGGCCGGTGCTGTATCTGCGAGGCGTGAGCGATTGGGCAGCCGAGCCCCCGGTTTTCGTTCGTGGGTCGAGAGCCGTCTATGGGGATGCCGCTCTATTGCGTTCCGCAGCGGTGTTTGACGGGCGGGATCAGGTGACCCTTCCCAACGACATCCCTGCGCTCGTCCGCACAGCTTACGACCCCGCCATGAGCGCCCCGTCCGGTTGGGAGGCGCGCTGGGCCGCTGCGGAACAGAACGCGGCGCTTCAGAGCGCCCGGGCAAGGCAGCGGGCCCAGAGCTTTCTGCTCGCCGACCCGAATCAACCCGAAACCCTGAACGGCTGGATCGACGTGGTCGCAGATGATCCCGATCGCAGCGAGGAACAAGGTCGCTCCCAGGTACGAGACTCCGAGGACTCGCTTGAGGTGATCGCGTTGTGGCGCGACGCTGATGGTCACCTTCGGCTGCCGGCCTGCGCACCTCGGCGCCCGGGGGCCTTGATCCCCGAGGGCCTGGAATGGGGAACCGGCTCGGAGCAGTCCCTCGCGCGCGAGATGGCGTCCTGCACGTTGTCGCTGCCGATCCAGCTGACAAACCCCGGGGTAATCGACAGAGCCATCGCCGAACTCGAACGCACCGTGGACTACTCAGGTTGGCAGACGTCGCCGTGGCTGAAGGGGCAGCTTGTTGTGGTCTTCGGTCCAGACGACCGTGCCGCCTTGGCGGGGTTCGATCTGCACTACACCGTCGGCGAGGGCCTCGTCGTGACCCACCCCAAGGAGGAACTGTGACTTCACCCCCAACGTTCAACCTGATCGACGAACCCTGGCTGCGAGTGCGTACGCTCACCGGCGCCGTCGAGGAGCGTTCACTGCGGGCGACGCTAGCCGAGGCGGCTGAGCTGCGTGGGCTGGCTGGCGAGATTCCCACCCAGGACGCGGCCCTGCTCCGGCTGCTGCTGGCCGTCATTCTGGGCGCTACCCGGCCCAGCCACCCGCGTAGTGATCGCGAGAACTTCGATTTGTTCGAGGAATGGTGGAGTGGCCGCAGCCTGCCGATGGAGGTCCTCGAGCCTTACCTGGAGCGAGTCCGGGACCGCTTCGATCTGCTTGACCCCCAGGCGCCCTTCTACCAAGTGGCCGGGCTGACCACGCACACGGGGAAGCGGACTGGGCTCGGCAAGTTGATCGCGGACTTGCCTGCGAACCTGCCCTTCTTCACGACTCGGGGCGCCCGGGAGGTTGAGAGCCTGAGCCTGCCGGAGGCTGCACGATGGCTGGTGCACTGCCAGGCATTCGACCCGTCCGGCATCAAGACCGGAGCCGTCGGAGACGATCGCGTGAAGGGCGGCAAGGGATACCCGTTTGGGTATCCGGCTTGGGCTGGGAACCTCGGCCTTGTGACGGCCGAGGGCCGGACGCTGGCAGAGACGCTCCTGCTGAACACCCCTTGGTTCGTCTCCGGCCCAGCCGACCTGGCAGTGTGGGATCGACCCCCGCTGGGGCCCGGCGCAGACCTTGATCATCCGGCCCCGCAGGGCCCGGCAGACCTGTTCACTTGGCCCTCACGCCGCGTGCGGCTCTTCCTGACCGAAGACCGCGTGACCGACGTACAGATCTCCAACGGGGACCGACTCGGTCCGCAGAATCTGCACCCCTTCGAGCCGATGACCGCTTGGCGCTACAGCAAGGCTCAGTCGAAAGCGGGCGCCAAGGTGCTGATGCCCGTCACCCACGACCCGACCCGGCGCATCTGGCAGGGCTTGGGCCCCCTGGTCCAGTCTTCGTTCGGCCCGAACGAAGGGCAAGCGGCCCGAGTCGTCGAGTGGCTGGCCAAGCTGCAGGGGGAGGAGATCCTCCCCGGTGGTTATCTCGTCGGTCTGCGCACCGTGGGCCTGGAGTACGGCACCCAGAATTCGGTGATCACCGGCGCGACCGATGACCGGCTCACCGCCAGCGTGGCCGCCCTCACCGATCCGGTTCTGGTGCAGGCCGCTGTGGACGCCGCCGCGCAGGCCAGCCAAGGCGTCGTCGCGCTGGCGAACCTGGCCGGCAACCTTGATCGGGCTTCGGGTGGCGACGGCAACGCCCGGGAACACGCGTTCGAGGTCGGCTACGCCCTTCTTGACGGCCCCTTCCGGGCTTGGATCCGCACCCTCCACGACCCCGAGTGCGTGGCCGACCTCCGGGCTGCTTGGTCAGCAACGGCGTCCGCGCGGCTGAGTGACGCAGGGAATGATCTTGTCGCTGACGCAGGCCGTGCGGCGCTCGTCGGTCGGCCCGTCCGACGAGTCGGGACCGACAAGGCCGAGTTGCTGGACGCCGGCCTGGCCCTCCTGTGGTTCCGGGCGAGCCTGGCCAAGACCTTCCCGCAAACCAAACCCCGCTCCGATGAGGTGATCCGATGACCGACACTCCCTACCGCAACGTTCGTGGCGTCCTGAGGGCGACTGCCACGGCGCGTGTCGCAGAACTCCAGGCTCGCGCGTTGGCCGACGACAGTGCTGCCGTCGGCACTCTCGCCCGCCTTCGCCGCTGCGACCCCGCTGATGTGGGGGCCGAGCCGCAGGTCTGGGCGGTAACGCTCGGTGACCTGCCGGAGGAGTTGACCACCTACCGCAGCGGGCGCCCTGACACCCCGACACCCTCAGAGCGGGCCCTGCACGCCGCGCTGGTGCTGTACGCGCTCCACCAGCAGAGCCGGGACGAGGCCGTCCACCGTCCCGGTGTCAGCCTGGGTTCCGCGGTCGGGCAGTTGGCGAGGGCGCGTGCCGTCGAAGACGACCTTGATGCGGCGACCATCGCCCGGCTGCATCATGCCGCTCTCGCCACCAGCTTCGAGGGGCATGTCCACCACTTGCGCGGGCTGATCCAGCTGATGCGCACGGAGAAGCAGGCCGTCGGGCTCGACTACGGCCTGCTGGCCGTCGATCTGTGGCAGCTCGCAGACCCCTACCAAGACGCGCGCGAAGTCCTGGCCCGCTGGGGCCGTGACCTGCACGCCCGACCCAAGAACCCGAACCCCGCCACCACCGAGGAGACGAAATGACCCTGCACATCGACATTCACGTGCTGCAGTCCGTACCGCCGAGCAACCTCAACCGCGACGACACCGGCAGCCCGAAGACGGCGACCTATGGCGGCGTCCGGCGTGCCCGGGTGAGCAGCCAGGCCTGGAAACGCGCCACCCGACGTGACTTCTCTCAGTATTTGGACGTGGACCGGCTCGGTGTCCGCACCAAGCGGGCGGTCGAACTCCTCACCGAACGCATCCAGACTCTGTCCCCCGGCTTGGACTTTGGGTCTGCGTCGACTCTCGCCCAACGGGCACTGGAGGCAGCCGGGCTCAAGGTCAAGGCGGGCCGCAAGGCCAAGGACGGGGACCAGCCGCTCACGGAATACCTGGTCTTCTTCAGCAACCTGCAACTCGACCGGCTTGCTGAGGTCGCCGTGGCATCCCCGCCCGACAAGGTCGACGTGAAGGCCGCCAAGGCCGCCCTCAGCCGGGATCACAGCGTCGACGTGGCGCTGTTCGGCCGGATGGTCGCCGACGACGCCAATCTCAATGTGGACGCCGCCTGTCAGGTCGCCCATGCCATCAGCACTCATGCGGTGGCTACGGAGTTCGACTACTACACCGCGGTCGACGACCAGAACCCCGCCGAAGAGACCGGTGCCGGCATGATCGGCACGATCGAGTTCGACTCGGCGACGCTGTACCGCTACGCCACGATCAACGTCCCGGCCCTGCTTCGAAGTCTCGGCGATACCGAAGCCACGGCTCAAGCGGTGGAGGCTTTCGTGCGGTCCTTCGCAACCAGCATGCCGACCGGAAAGCAGAACACGTTCGCCAACCGCACGGCGCCGGATGCTGTCGTGGTTATGGTCCGACCGGATCGTCCGGTCAATCTGGTGGGCGCTTTCGAGGAGCCGGTGCGGGGCCGCAGTGGTTACATGGCGGGCTCTTGCGAGTCGTTGGCAAACTACGCCGTGGATGTGGCCGAGGCGTTCGGCAGCCCTCCCACGGACACGTGGATTACCCGCGTCGGCAGTCGCACTGACGGACTGGCCTCTCTCGGCGAGACCGTGCAGTTCGACGACTTGGTCCAGCGGGTGGGCGATCGGACGCGAGCTGTCCTGATGGACCGGCCGTGACCGTCTTGTTGCTTCGGCTGGCGGGTCCGATGCAGGCATGGGGCGACGCCAGTCGGTTCAGCCGCCGCGACACACGCATGGTGCCGTCCAAGAGCGGCGTCTTGGGTTTACTGGCCGCCGCTGACGGACGCCGCCGCACCGATCCGATCGAAGACCTCGCCCGATTGCGCTTCGGTGTTCGCGTCGACCAGCCGGGACGTCTGCAGCGCGACTTCCAGACCGCCATCAACTGGGAGACCACGCACTCGATGCCCTTGTCGTACCGCTACTACGTGGCTGATGCCGTGTACGTCGCGGGAATCGAAGGCGACCGGGCATTGTTGGAGGCGCTGGCTCGACGGGTGCGCGAGCCGCGGTTCCCGCTGTACCTCGGGCGCCGGTCCTGCCCAGTCACTGAACCGGTGTTCCTGGCCCTGGTCGAGGCGGAACTTGAGCAATCGCTCCGCGAACATCCTTGGCAAGCGTCGAGCTGGTACCGGCGGCGACAAGGCGCTGAGGTACGGCTTGAGCTGTACGTCGATGCCGACCCCGGGGATGCGCGTCCCGTCGAGACCCGCCGCGACGTCCCCATCAGCTACAGCCCCGAGCGACGGGAGTACGGGTGGCGCGAGGTGGCGCAGGCCGAGCCCGTTGTTGCCACCAACCCGGCCCGCACGGTTGCGCCAGTCGGGGCCGGCACCGACTGGCTTGCCGCTACCAAGGCTGCCGCTGAGGAGGCGTGATGTACCTGACCCACATGGCACTCAATCCCGATCGTCGCTCGACTCGCGACCTCGTTCAATCACCCCAGCGGCTGCATGCCGCGGTGTTGTCGGCGTTCCTGCCGGGGACGGCCGACAGCGACCGCATCCTGTGGCGGCTCGACCAACCCGAACGCCATCGGCTTGACCTCTATTTCGTGAGCCCGGTGGAGCCGTCGCTGGAAGCCATGGCAGACCAAGCGGGTTGGCCCTCCCAGCCGGTGTGGCGGACCGCTGATTACGCCCCGTTCCTACGTGACCTGGACGCCGGTCAACGTTGGATGTTCCGGCTGCGGGCGAACCCGATCCGCAACGAGCGTCCTCCGGACGGGGGCCGCGGTCACCGGGTGCCATTGCTGCGGGTGGAGCAACAAGTGGAGTGGCTGACCCGTCGATCTGCCGGGCATGGTTTCGACGTTGTTGCGGGTGAGCACGGCCCGAACGTTCGCGTGACCGAACGGCGAACCGAACGCTTCCGGCGCGGAGGCCTCGATGGACGCCTGGTGACGTTGGGGACTGCGGCGTACGAGGGCGTTCTCGAAGTGACCGACGCAGGTCGACTTGCGGGGGCTCTCACCAAAGGAATCGGTGCGGCCAAGGGGTATGGCTGCGGTCTGATGACGCTGGCACGGGTGCCATGAAGCCGGTCCCGGGGACTCCGCCAGCGACGTTGGGGCAACTGTCCCGCATCAGCGACCGCATCACGTTCCTGTACCTGGAGCACTCGATCGTGCACCGGGACGGCAACGCGATCACGGTCCGGGATGAGCGAGGTGTCGTCCACGTGCCTGCCGCGACCATCGCGTCGGTCATGCTCGGCCCGGGCACCACGATCAGCCACCAGGCGATGATGCTCTTGGCTGACAGCGGGGCCAGCACCGTGTGGATGGGTGAGCACGGCGTTCGGTACTACGCACACGGGAGACCCCTCGCTCGGACCAGCCGTCTTCTGGAAGCACAGTCGGCGCTGGTCACGAATCAGTCGAGTCGGCTGCGAGTCGCGCGAGCGATGTACGCGATGCGTTTCCCCGGTGAGGATGTCTCCGTCCTCACGATGCAGCAGTTGCGTGGACGCGAAGGGGCCCGCGTCCGAGCGGCCTATCGCGAGGTTGCCCGCGACTACGGGGTCGAGTGGAAGTCGCGGAACTACAAGCCCGACGATTTCGAGGCGGGCGATGACCTCAACATGGCCCTGAGCGCGGCGACGGCTTGCCTCTACGGTGTGGTTCATGCGGTGGTCGTGGCGCTGGGGTGTTCTCCCGCCCTCGGCTTCGTTCACACCGGGCATGATCGATCTTTCGTCTACGATGTGGCGGATCTCTACAAGGTCGAGATCGCGGTGCCCGCTGCATTCCGAGTAGTGGCCTCCGAAAGCGTGGACATCGGGGCAGACGTCCGGCGCGCAATGCGAGACGCCATGTACGACGCTCATCTCATGGAACGCTGCACTCGCGACGTCCATCGGCTCTTGGACTCTCGTGGCGAGTCTGACACCGACTATCTGGTCGACATTGTCGAACTGTGGGACTGGCGAGGAAACCGCGCTTCTGGCCAGAACTATGAGGAACCGCCGTGGTAGTCGTCGTGCTCACCGCTTGCCCAGTTGGCCTGCGTGGCTTTCTGACGCGATGGCTCCTTGAAATAGCACCCGGCGTGTTTTGCGGCAAAGTCTCAGCGCGGGTGAGAGAAGAGATGTGGACGCGGATCGTTGAGATGAGCAAAGACGGCCGTGCGCTCATGGTCTTCTCTCGAAGGGGTGACCAAGGGTTGGACTTCCGGGTCCATCGGCATGACTGGCAGCCGATCGACTTCGACGGGATCACGCTCATCCGCAGACCCGAGGAAGGTGGGCAGAAACCGACCATGCGGGCCGGCTGGAGCCGGGCCAGCAGACTCCGGAGGGCGGGGAAGTGATGTAATCTGCCGTTCAGGCTCGATTCTTGCCCTAGTCGGCAAGTGACGTCCCCGCGCACGCGGGGGTGAGCCCCAGAGCAGCAACCTGCACTGCCGTCTCACGCTGACGTCCCCGCGCACGCGGGGGTGAGCCCCCGACTACACCGGACCAGCCGAGCGCGTCGGCGACGTCCC
>WPCI01429326.1_pt1 | contig 12223 bp, 12 predicted proteins | sample 5399871 | NCBI WGS metagenome assembly WPCI01 (sample SAMN12869469, study PRJNA574797) | sludge metagenome | isolation source: wastewater treatment of pH7 | place: China:Beijing | collected 2019-05-20
CTGGACGCGGAAGGCCACCGACTGGGCCGAGGGCTGTCGGGGCGCGCGGACGCCGGGCCTGGCGATGCCCGACGAGCCGGTCGCGCTGACCAAGCGCGAACGGGAGGTGGCGGTCCTGGCCGCCAGCGGCATCACCAGCAAGGACATCGCCGACCGGCTGTTCGTCTCGGTGCGCACCGTGGACAACCATCTCGGTCGGGTCTACGACAAGCTCGGCATCTCCAGCCGGGCGGAACTGGCCGAGATCATGGCAGGAGCGAGCTGACGTGCAGAGACTGACCCCCGAAGAGGCTGCGGCCGAGATCCGGGCGACCGACACCTTCGGCATGCCCCTCGGGCCGGGGCAACCCAGTGCCGTCCTGGAGGCGATGGGGGCCCGCACCGACTGGGAGGACCTGCGCCTGTACGGCGCCCTCCTGAGTGTCCTGAGCGACGTCTTCACCCACCCCAACGTCCACTACCTCAGCGGGTTCTTCGGCCCTCTCGAGCGGATGCTGCGGGACATGGGGGCGAACCTGAGCTTCGCCGCGGCCGACTTCCGGCGGTTCATGCCGATCCTCGAGTTCCAGGCGCCGCGGGTCATGACGACCACGGCCGCCCCTCCCGATGCCGACGGCTGGTGCAGCCTCTCGTTGCACGCAGGGGCGTCGGTGGGCGAGCTGCACCGGGCCGGAGCAGACCCCGAGCGCCTGCTGGTCGTCGAGGTCAGCCCGGCCTTCCCCCGCACCATTGGACTCGGCGAGCACCGGCACGCCCTCCACATCGACGAGATCGACGTCCTGGTCGAGACGGACCGGTCACCCTTCGTGCTCGAAGACCCCGAGCCGACCGAGGTCGAGCGGGCGATGGCCCAGCACGTCAGCGCCTTCGTGCCCGACGGCGCCACCCTGCAGACGGGGATCGGCGCGGTGCCCTCGATGGTCGCCACGATCCTGGCCGAGGGCCCGGGGGGCGACTACGGCGTGCACTCCGAGATGTTCACCACCGGGCTCATGCGCCTGCACCAGGCCGGCAAGGTGACCAACCGCAAGGGCCAGTTCGACGGGGTGTCCGTGGTCACCTTCGCCGCCGGGATCCCCGAGCTCTACGAGTGGCTCGACGGGAACCAGGAGGTGGCCTTCGTCCCTGTCGACGTCGTGAACTCCCCGGAGACGATCGCCAAGAACCGCAAGGCCGTGACCATCAACGCCGCGCTGGGGGTCGACATCCACGGCCAGGTCGTGGCCGACTCCATCGGGGGGGCGCAGTACTCCGGCATCGGTGGGCACGAGGACTTCGTGGCGGGTGCCGCACTGGAGCTGGAGGACCGGTCGCTGCTCTGCCTGCCGTCGACGTTCCGCCAGGGCGACGAGGTGTTCTCCCGCATCGTCCCTTGGTTCGGGGCCGGGGCCGTCATCACCACGCCCCGCCATCAGGTCGATGTGATCATCACCGAGTACGGCGCTGCCGAGCTGCAGGGGCTCACGGTCCACCAGCGGGGCCAGGCCCTCGCCGCGATCGCGCACCCGGACTTCCGCGACGAGCTCCTCGAGGCCGCCGAACGCGCCAGCGGCGGCCACAGCCCCCTCCCGCCGGGCTGACCCCTACCAACCGGCACCGTAGGTGTCGCGGTGGGCGACGTCGCTGACGGGGCGTCGCTTTGGTGGGCCGAGGGGCCGGGCCGGCCAGCCGAGGGGGACGAGGGCGTAGGGGCGCACGCGATCGGGGAGCCCGGCGATCGACCGGACCTCGGCGGGGTCATAGGTGCCGAGGGTGGTCATCGCCGAGCCGAGGCCCAGTGCGGTGGCCGCCAGGAGCAGGTTCTGGACGGCGGGATAGACCGACGACGCCTGTTCCCCCCGTCCGGCGAGCTCGTCGTCGGCCCCGACCACGATCCAGACCGGCGCCGTGGCGAAGCCGCCGTTCATGCCGCCGTCGACGTCGGCCTGGAGGTGCTCCGGTAGCGGTGCTCCCGTGGCCGTGGTCCAGAGGCGGGCCATCAGGTCGGTGAGGCGGCGGCGGCCCTCGGGATCCCGGATGACGACGAAGACCCAGGGCTGGGTGTTCTCGCTGCTGGGGGCGAAGCGGGCGGCGTCGAGGACCTGCTCGACCAGGTCGTCATCGACCTCCCGGTCGGGGTCGAAGGCCCGGCACGCCCGCTGCCGGCGGACGACGGCGAAGAAGCCGTCCGGGACGTCGCTCAGGACAGCGCCTTGGTGAGGATCTCGCCGCCCCGGGCCACGACGTCGGGGTGGTGCCCGTTGAGCGGGATGTTCACGGCCACGGCGTCGAGGCCCTGGCCGAGGACCCGGTCCTGGATCAGCTCGCCGATCGTGTCCGGCCCGCCCACCAGCATCCGGTTGCCGAGCATGCTGCGGGTCTCGTCGTCGAGGTCGGCCCACTCCATGCCGAGGCCCCGGACGAGCTCGTCACGGGCGGCGAAGGCGTCGTCGTCGGTGTCGCCGGCGATGAGGAAGCTGAGGGCGCTGACCCCGATGTCGCTCCGGTCGCGGCCGAGGCGGTCGAGGTGGCCCTGGAGGGCGTCGAGCTTGCGGGGCACCTCGTCCAGGCCGCAGGTCAGGTTGGAGTGGTCGGCGTACTGGGCGGCGATGCGCAAGGTCTTCTTCTCACCGGCACCGCCGACCATGAGGGGGATGCGGTCCCGGATCGGCTGGGGGTTGTTGATGACGCCCCGGACCTGGAAGTGCTTGCCCTCGAAGGTCGGCCGTTCGTCGGCGAACATCGCCTCGGCGATCTGGATGGCCTCCTCCAGCATCTCGAAGCGGTCCGAGACCGAGGGGAAGTCGTAGCCGAAGGCCTCGTGCTCGGTGTCGAACCAGGCTGCCCCGATGCCGAGCATGGCCCGACCCCGGGAGATGACGTCCAGGTTGGTCACGACCTTGGCCAGGAACGCCGGGTTCCGGTAGGTCACCCCGGTCACCAGGGTGCCCAGCTGGATCGTGGAGGTCCGGGCCGCCAGGGCGCTGAGCAGCGTGTAGGCCTCGAACATCGGCTGGTCCGGCGAGCCCAGCATGGGCAGCTGGTAGAAGTGGTCCATCACCAGCAGCGTGTCGAAGCCCGACGCCTCGGCCGTGGTGGCCACCGTCGCCACCGTCTCGAAGAGATCGGCGTCATCGACCTCGGGATAGGTGAAGTTCGGGACCTGGAGGGCGAGGCGCATCATGAGGCCTGTCTATCCCTTCACGTAGGAGAACTTCTCCGCCACCTTCCCGTCCCGGACCTTGAACAGGTCGATGCCCCGGACGTGGCCTTCGCCGTAGTCGTAGGACCACTGGTAGGTGGCCCGGTCACCGCTGATCACGGCGTGTTCGGTCGTGAAGACGCCATTGGGGTTGCCGGTGAACAGCTCGGTCCAGGCCGCCCGCACGGCGGGCTGACCATCGTGGCGGCCCCCATCGGGGGGTGTGGTGTCCTCGAAGATGCAGTCGTCGGTCATCTGGGCCATCACGGCGTCGACGTCCTGGCGCCCGAAGGCCGCGTTGAAGCGGACGATGGTGGCCAGCGTGTCGTCCTTGGCCGGGTTGCGCCCGAACCGGGCCAGGAGGTCGGCTTGGGCGTCGCCGCCCGCGACGGCCACGGCCGGACCGATGACCCCGCCCTCGCGGTAGAGGTCTTCGCGGCCCACGAACCAGGTCGCGCAGACCCGTACCAGCTCGGGGTCGAGCCGCTCGGACTGGCCGGTGGCCCGGGCCAGGTCCCAGGTGTGGACCAGGTGGTCGGCGAAGAGCTGCATGAGGTACTCCTGGGCGGGTACGTCGCCGAAGGAGAGGTGGACGGTCGCGTCCAGGTCGAGATCGTCGAGGGTGGCCAGCATCCCGGCGGTGGCGTCCTGCACGGCGGCCTGCGGGAAGTCGCCGAGCGGATCGGCAGGGATCTCGTCGCCGATGTCCTCGATGGTGCGGCCCGCCAGCAGGGGCGGAACCCACAGCTGTTCGTCGGCGACGTGCCCGACCAGGGCCCGCACGTCCCAGTCGGCGTCGGGCGTGGGGGAGGACCACTGGTCGTCGTCCACCCCCTCCAGGCAGGCGATGAACCCTGTGGCCGCGTCCTGCAGCCAGCTCCTCACATCGGACATGGCAGTCCCCCTTCTCCGATCAGAACAGTTTCATCTCGTTGCGTTCGATGCCACGCAGATCGTCGTAGTCGACCTCCACGCACGTTATGCCCCTGGACTCGGCCAGGACCTTGGCCTGCGGCTTGATGACCTGGGCGACGAAGTAGCCCCGCACCGGCCGCAGGGCCGGGTCCCGGTCCATGCGCTCGAGGTACCGGGTCAGCTGTTCGACACCGTCGATCTCGCCCCGCCGCTTCACTTCGACGGCCACGGCGTTGCCGTCGGCATCTCGGCACAGCAGGTCCACGGGTCCGATGTCGGTCGGCCACTCCCGGCGCACGAGCTTGAAGCCCTCGCCGATGCGGGTGCAGTCGAGGGCCAGGAGCTCCTGCAGATGGGCCTCGACACCGTCCTTGGTGAGGCCGGGGTCGATCCCCAGCTCGTGGGCGGAGTCCGACAGGATCTCTTCCATCGTGATGATGAGCTGCTCGCCCTTCGGGCTGGTGACGGTCCACACGCCGTCGCCCTCGACCAGGGTGTTCGGGGCGTTCATCCAGTTCAGCGGCTTGTAGGCCCCGCCGTCGGCGTGGATGGCGACACACCCGTCGGCCTTCACCATGATCAGCCGCGGCGCCATCGGCAGGTGCGCCGTCAGCCGACCCTCGTAGTCCACCTGGCACCGGGCGATGACGAGCCTCACGGCGGGCGAGGGTAGGCGAGCGGGCCTACTGTCGGCCCATGCACATCTCGGAGCGCTGGGAGTACCTCACCATCGTCGACATCCCCGAGAGCCAGTTCGAGGGGGTGAAGGAGAGCTACGCCGAGCTGGGCTACGAGGCGGTCGCCCAGGACGGGGACCGCCTCGTGGTCCGCAAGGAGTTCCCCGTCACCGGCCAGATGACCATCGACTGATCCTTCTGGCGCCCGATTGCGGCGTCCCGACGCCTCGATGAGGCGCCAGAACGGGGGTCAAGGGTTGAGGAAGCCGCGTTCGGTGAGGAGGTCGATGATGCGCTCGACGTTGTCGGCCTGGTCGACGTTGGCGGTGTCGAGGGTCAGGTCGGGATTCTCGGGGACGTCGTAGGTGGCCGAGACACCGGGGAACTGGGGGATCTCGCCCCGGTCGGCGGCTTCGTAGAGGCCTTCGGGGTCCCGTTGGCGGGCGACTTCGACGGGGGCGTCGAGGTGGATCTCCAGGAACCGGTCGCTGCCGACCAGCTCCCGGGCCCGCTCCCGGACGTCGGCCTTGGGGGCCGAGAAGGCGGCGATCACGATGATCCCCGACTCGTTGGCCAGGCGGGCCACCTCGGCCATGCGGCGCAGGTTCTCGGAGCGCTCCTGGGCGCTGAAGCCCAGGTCACGGCTCATGCCGAGGCGCAGGTCCTCGCCGTCGATGCGCAGCGTCGTGCGGCCGGCGTCGAAGAGGCGGCGTTCCAGGGCCACCGCGGTCGAGGACTTGCCGGCGCCGGTCAGGCCGGTGAGCAGGACGGTGCAGGGCTTCTGGCCGTAGCGCCCCACCCGCTCGTCCACGGTGATCTGGCTGAGGTGACGCTGCAGGTGCTCGTCGGGCTGGGCGTCCCAGGCCGAGTCCTGGGGCAGGATCATCGCCGCGGCCACCGTGGCGTTGGTCACGCGGTCGACCAGGATGAACGCCCCCGTGGTCCGGTTGCGGTCGTAGGGATCGAAGAGGAGCTGCTGGTCACAGGTGACCGTGCAGCGGCCGATCTCGTTCACCGCGAGGGCGGTGGCGGGCTCGGGCTCGAGGGTGTTGATGTCGACCCGGTGGGCGACCGAGGTCACGCGGCCGGGGACGATCCGGTTGGCCTGCTGGACGAGGTACTCCTTGCCCGGGACCATCTCGGTCTCGCTCATCCACACCACCATGGCCTCGACCTCGTGGCTGCGCTGGGGTCGCCGCTCGGGATGGACCAGCACGTCGCCCCGGGACACGTCGACCTCGTCGGCCAGGGTCACGGTGACCGCCGTGCCGGGGCCGGCTCGGTCGAGGTCGCCGTTGAAGGTGACCAGCCGGTCCACCTCGGTCACCACGCCGGAGGGCAGGACCATGATCTCGTCCCCGGGCCGCACCGAGCCCGAGGCCACAGTCCCCGCGAAGCCCCGAAAGGTCAGGTCCGGGCGCCGCACGAGCTGGACCGGGAAGCGCAGGTCGCCGTCCTCGGGGACGGTCACCGGCACCGTCTCGAGGTGCTCCATGAGGGTCGGGCCCTCGAACCAGGTCATGTTGGTGCCGGGGTCGACCACCCAGTCGCCCTTGAGGGCCGAGATGGGGATGAACCAGGGTGCCTTCTTCAGGTCGAGCCGCTCGGCGAAGTCCAGGTAGTGGTCCCGGATCTCCTCGTAGCGCTCCTTGGAGTGGTCGACCAGGTCCATCTTGTTGATGGCCACGACCGTGTTCTCGATGCCCAGCAGCGAGGTCAGGTAGCTGTGGCGCTTGGTCTGGGGCTGCACGCCGTAGCGGGCGTCGACCAGGATGATGGCCAGGTCGCACGTGGAGGCGCCGGTGACCATGTTGCGGGTGTACTGCTCGTGGCCCGGGGTGTCGGCGATGATGAACTTGCGTCGGGACGTGGAGAAGTAGCGGTAGGCCACGTCGATGGTGATGCCCTGTTCCCGCTCGGCCTTGAGGCCGTCCATGAGCAGGGCCAGGTCGAGCTCGCCACCGGCGGAGCCGATGGTGGTGCTCTCCGCCTCGACGGCCGCCAGCTGGTCCTCGTAGAGCAGGTGGGAGTCGTGCAGGAGGCGCCCGATGAGGGTGGACTTGCCGTCGTCCACCGACCCGCAGGTCAGGAAGCGCAGCATGTCCTTCTGCTCGTGCTCGGCCAGGTACGCCTCGATGTCGGTGGCGATCAGCTCGCTCTGATGGGACATCTAGAAGTACCCCTCCTTCTTCTTCTCCTCCATGGAGCCCGACTGGTCGTGGTCGATCGCCCGGCCCTCGCGCTCGGAGCGGGTGGCCAGCAGCATCTCCTGGATGACCTGCGGGAGCGTGGTGGCTGTGGACTCGACCGCGCCCGACAGCGGGTAGCAGCCCAGGGTCCGGAACCGGACCCAGCGCTCCTCGGGCTCCTCGCCGGGCTCGAAGCGGAACCGGTCGTCGTCGACCATGAGGAGCATGCCGTCGCGTTCCACGACCGGCCTCGGGGCGGCGAGGTAGAGGTCGGGCAGCGGGATGTCCTCCATCCACACGTACTGCCAGACGTCGAGCTCGGTCCAGTTCGAGAGCGGGAAGACCCGGATGCTCTCGCCGGGGTGGACCCGGCCGTTGTAGAAGTTCCAGAGCTCGGGCCGCTGGTTCTTGGGGTCCCAGCGGTGGTGCTTGTCCCGGAAGGAGAACACCCGCTCCTTGGCCCGGGACTTCTCCTCGTCTCGGCGGGCGCCCCCGAAGGCGGCGTCGTAGCCCCCGGCGTCCAGGGCCTGCTTGAGGGCCTGGGTCTTCATGATGTCGGTGTGGACCTTGGAGCCGTGGTCGAAGGGGTTGATGCCCTGGGCCAGACCCTCGGGGTTGGTGTGGACGATGATCTCCACCCCCAGCTCCTTGGCCATCCGCTCCCGGTGCTCGATCATCGCCTTGAACTTCCACGTGGTGTCCACGTGCAGCAGGGGGAACGGCAGCTTGCCGGGGAAGAAGGCCTTCTCGGCCAGGCGGAGCATGACCCCGGAGTCCTTGCCGATGCTGTAGAGCATCACCGGGCGCTCGAACTGGGCCACCACCTCACGGATGATGTGGATGGACTCGTCCTCGAGCTGCTGGAGGTGCGTGCGGCGGGGCGCGTCGGGGGAGGCGGTTGCGGTCATGGAGGGCGTCATCTTCCCACGGGGTCCTTTTCCGATCCAGTTGGCGTGTAATCGCCGCCACCCTTGCGGCTGCGCTTGGACAGGCGGTCGCGGATGACGCGGCGCCGTTCCTGCAGCTCGGCGAGGGTGATGGCTTCGGCGTCGGGCATGCCGAGGGAGGCCCGATAGCCGTCGAGGTTGACCTCGGCCAGGTAGGCGTCGGGGTCGTACTCCTGCTGCAGGTCGGTGGCGATGCGCTCCCCATGGGTGAGAGCGAAGTGCATGATCACCTGCTGGATCAGGTCGAGGATGTCCAGGTCGGGGGCCAGGGTCTGGCCCATCGAGGTGCTGAACGCCATGTTCTTGACGAACAGCATGAGCTCCTTGGGCATCCGGGCGCCGTAGCCGAGGAGGGCCTTGAGCACCCGCTGGAGCTCGGCGACCATCTCGTCGGGGTCCATCTGGGTGGGGTCGACGGCGGGCTGGTCCAGGCCGAGCTCGTCGATGAGGGCCTCGAAGTCGGTGTCCAGGGGCAGCGCCCCGAGCTCGGCGAGGGCGGGCAGCTGGATCCGGACGTCGTTGGTGCTGCCGCCGGCGAGGAGCTTGAGGAAGGCGATCCGCCGGGGCTCGTCGAGGCGCCCGGTGATGCCGAAGTCGAGCAGGGCGGTGCGGCCGTCGGGTTGGATGAAGAGGTTGCCGCCGTGGAGGTCGCCGTGGAAGACCCCGTGGAACATGGCCCCCTCGAGGAAGCCGATGATCCCGGTGCGGATGAGGGCCATCAGGTCGACGCCGGCGGCCTTCATGGCGTCCACCTCGTCGAGGGCGAAGCCGCTCAGCCGCTCCATGACCAGCACCCGTCGGGTGACCAGCTCCGGGTGGGGTCGGGGGATGACGTAGGCCTCCTGGCCGAGCTGGCGCATCGACCGGGAGACGTCGAGCATGTTCTCGGCCTCGAGCCGGAAGTCCAGCTCCTCGACGATGGTCTCAGCGAAGAGCTCCACGAGAGCCGGCGGGTTGGCCAGCGCGGCGACGGGGATGCGACCCACGAACATCGGCGCCAGCCAGGCCATGACCCGGAGGTCCTCCTGGACCAGGGTGGCCACCTGCGGCCGTTGGACCTTGACCACGACCTCCTCGCCCGTGTGGAGGGTGGCGACGTGGACCTGGGCGATGGAGGCCGCGGCCAGCGGCTCCCGGTCGAAGGTGGCGAACACCGCCTCGAGGGGGCGGCCGAGGTCCTCCTCGACGACCCGGCGCACGTGGTCGAAGGGCTCGGCCCGCACCCGGTCCCGGCATTTCTTGAACTCGTCGACCAGCTCGTCGGGGAAGATCCCCTCGCCCGAGGAGATGATCTGGCCCAGCTTGATGTAGGTGGGCCCCAGGGCCTCGGCGGCCAGCCGGAGGCGCAGGGAGAGCCCGGCTGTGGAGCGGTCGGGGTGACGACGGTCGGTCACGGCCCACCGGGCGACGCCAACGCCGAGGTGGCGGGTCACGGTGACCAGCCGGCCGAGCGGCGGGACCTTCCGGGGGCGGGCCAGCTCGGGTGCGGAGCGCCGTGTCGCCTCCCGGACGAGGTACAGGTGGGCCTGCCAGGCCTGCGGGCGGTCCTCCAGCACCCAGGGCGCGGCGTCGCTGAAGACGCCCCAGGTCAAATCAGACGGTCCGGTCACCCCGTAATGGTGGCGGGAGCGGCGCCGGATCGCACCGGCTGTGGTGAGATGGGGCCGTGGATCCGATGAGCGCGCCGCCGACCGGACCGACGGGACCCCCTGGGCCCGAGGAGGGGTCCAAGGCCCCGCTGGTGCTGGGGATCGCCCTGGTGCTCGTCCTGCTGGTCGTCGGAGGGGCCGTCCTGCTGCTCATGAGCGGTGGCGGCGACGATGGCGGGGACGACGAGGAGGCCGCGACCGACACGACCCAGGCGGCCGCCGAAGATGTGTCCGGCGACATCTCCGACGAGTTCGATGACTTCTCGGACGACTTCTCCGAGGACCCGACCGACGATGAGCCCGACGCCGACCTCGACGGGGTGCCGGACGCCCAGGACCCCGACGACGATGACGACGGAGTGCCCGATGTCGACGATCCCGATGACGACGGGGACGGGATCCCCGACGGCGAGGATGATGTCGGCGACGGCGACGGCGAGGACGAGGTCGGCGGCGAGGATCCGGGCGACGAGGACCCGCCCGCCGATCTCGACCTGCTCCGCAACGACCCCCGTCCGGCGGTGGATGCCTGGATCGACGCCGCGGGTGACGGGGCGAAGGCGATCGAGGTCGTGCTCTACCCCGAGTACGGCTTCGCCGACATCCGGGACTCCGCGCAGCCCAACCGGCTCCTCGAGTTCGGTTGGCGGGACGGCGCCGTCCAGGGCCCCGAGCCCACCGAGCCGTTCCCCGGCACCGACCTGGACGCCGAGTCGTTCCGCATGACCGCGGTCAACTGGGACGCCCTGCCCCGCCTCGTCGCCGATGCTCCCGAGCGGGCGGGCCTGCCGGCGGGCGAAGTGACCCATGTGATCGTGACCAGCGACCTGCCCTTCAGCAACCGCTTCCTCTTCCGCATCTATGTCACCGCCCCCAACGGCAGCGACTACGTCGTCGCCACCATCGACGGCCGCCCCGCCGAACGCTGACGGAGGTCAGGCCGCGTGGCGCTTCTGGGTACAGCGACGTGTCGCTGAGAACACAGGGGCGGACCCAGAACGGGAGGTCGCCCGCCCGGGGTCAGAACCTCGGGGAGCGCTTCTCGGTGAGGGCGGCGACGCCTTCGGTGAAGTCGGGGTCCTTGACCATCGCCTCGAGCAGGTGCTCGGATTCGGCGACGGCGGTGCCGACGTCGCCGTGGAGGTCGGCGTAGAGCTGCCGTTTGGCGGCCGCCACGGAGGCGGGGGACACCTCCTCGGCGAAGATCCGGGCGTACTCGTAGGTGGCCGGCAGGAGCTGGTCGGGTGGGAGGACCCGGTTGACCAGGCCCATCGTGGCCGCCTCCTCGGCCAGGACGACCCGGCTGGACAACAGCAGGTCGGCGGCGTGGCCGGCGCCGACCAGGCGGGGGAGCACCCACGACAGGCCGTACTCCGCCGGCAGCCCGAGGCGGGGGGCCGAGGTCGTGAGCTTGGCCCCCTCGGCGGCGAAGCGGACATCCGCGAAGCAGGCCAGGACCAGGCCGACTCCCGCGGCCGGGCCGTTGATCGCGGTGATCACCGGCACGGTCAAACCGAAGTGGAAGGCGAAAGCGTGGTCGTACTCGGGGCGGACGCCGTAGCCCGGTTTGGGCAGCTCGTCCTCGACCACGCCGCTGTCGTAGGCGCCCTTCGCCGCGTGGCCGCCCAGAGCCCGGCTGTCGGCCCCGGCACAGAATCCCCGACCGGCCCCCGTGACCACGACAGCCCTGACCTCCGGGTCGGCGTCCGCCTCGGCCATGGCCCACCGGTATTCGTGGTGCATCCGCCCGGTCCAGGCGTTCAGCCGGTCGGGGCGGTTCAGCGTGATCGTCGCCACCCGGTCGGCCACCTCGTAGCGCACGACCTTGAGCTCCATGACAGGATTCTGCCGCCCCGGCCTGTTGCTGAGGGCACTGGGGAGGGTGACGTGCGGTACTACGAGGACTTGACCGTCGGCGCCGCCTCCAAGGGGACGGCGACCTACCTGGTCACCGAGGAGGAGATCATCGAGGTGGGTCGCCGCTGGGACCCGCAGCCGTTCCACACCGATCCGGTCGCCGCGGCGGCATCGCCATTCGGGGGGCTGGTGGCCTCCAGCGTGCACCTCTTCGCCATGGCCAACTCCGTAGCCGTGACGGGTGACCCGACGGCCGCGGTGAGCTCGCTCGGCTTCAACGACATGGTCAACCACGCACCGGCCCGACCGGGTGACGTGCTGAGGACCCGCTCGACGGTCCAGGCCCGTCGACTGTCTCGCAGCCGTCCCGGGCAGGGCGTGGTCGAGACGCTGGTCGAGCTGATCAATCAGGACGACGAAGTGGTGTTCTCGTTCGTGAACGCCGCCCTCATCCGCTGCCGGGACGGGTCGACCCCGGTCAGTTGAGGAGGTCGAGGACCGGCTGGGCGTACTCGGGGCGGCAGATGAGCAGGTCCGGGAGGTAGACGTCGTCCTGGTTGTAGACCAGCGGCGAGCCGTCGATGCGACTGGTGTGCAGCCCCGCGGCCCGGGCCACGGCGACGGGGGCACAGGAGTCCCACTCGTACTGGCCGCCGGAGTGGACGTACACGTCGACCTCGCCGAGCACGACGGCCATGGCCTTGGCCCCGGCGGAGCCCATCTCGACCAGCTCGCCGTCGAGGTGCTCGGCCACAGCCAACGCCTCGGCCGGAGGTCGGGTGCGGCTGACCACGACCCGGGGCGGGCC
>WPCI01055095.1_pt1 | contig 12218 bp, 9 predicted proteins | sample 5399871 | NCBI WGS metagenome assembly WPCI01 (sample SAMN12869469, study PRJNA574797) | sludge metagenome | isolation source: wastewater treatment of pH7 | place: China:Beijing | collected 2019-05-20
ACAGGAGTCTTATGGAATCAACAACAACAGAAGGTATTAAGTAGTGATATCGAAGTTCACATCGTAGAGATTCCAAAACTCATGCAACAGTGGCGAAATGAACAAGTAAATCCCTGGGAAGATTCATTTGTTCGTTGGTTGTTATTACTTCCAGCGAATGAGGATGAACAATTAACCCAAACATTGGAGGATATTGCGATGAACCAAGACCCAATTTTACAAAAAGCGATGAATAAATGGGAACGTATGAGTCAAGATTCTTCTTTCCGACAAGCATATGAAGCAAGGGAAAAAGCGTTGATGGATGAAGCCGCAAAGTTTGCCCATGCTCGTAATGAAGGAATTCAAGAAGGGAAAATACAAATGATTAAAGGTATGTATGAACTTGGCGTACCAATTGAAACAATTGCAAAAGCAAGTAAATTAAGTATAGAAGAAGTTGAGCTTATTTTGAAAGGAAATTCATAATAAACAACTAAGATAGTAAAAGAGCCACAATCCCCAATGGCTGGGATTGTGGCTCTTTCTTTTACGATGCAAGAAGAAGACACAAGAGAAAAGATCAGTGACAAGATATTATACATAGAAGAGACTTGTCACCGTTACGTTCTCTGTAAGAGTATAGCATAAAATGATTTTGATAAGGGATAGCAAAGCGCAAACTTGTTGCATGATATATAGTGTATAAAGTACAAAAAACGTTTAACAGTTAGTATCGATCAAAAAGATATAATGTATGTTACCAATATACGGAACATATATTGGTAAATGTGCCTATTTTCTCGAAAAGGAGAGGAAAGTAATTTAAATAAGTGCTTTCCTCTTTTGACGTGTACCTATATGACCTACAGATTGCTCTTCAATAATAATTATATATCCATTCAATGATATTTGGCTTCCAATCTTGATCTTTAATTGGATTTATTTTGTTGCTGATCCTAATTAGTATAAAGTTTCTAATCGATTCTAATATTATTAGTAAAATTCGTTGTAGTAGGAGATAAAATATGAAAAATATTGTTTTCAAGTTAATGATTGCATTGTTTGTGTTCATGTCAGGTAGTTAGTTTCATATCAATGCTTATGCTGAAAATGTAGATGTAGTTAATAAAGGATTTTCTCATGAAGAAAAGGCACCCATTCGAGTGCCTTTTACCTAAACCATTATATCTAATAAATAAGCTTCGATTATTTATTAGATATATTTTGATAGTGAGTACAATAAAATTCATTTAACTTTAATACAGCATATAGTACTTCTTCTGGATCATTTTTTTCGAGCATTTGTGTTATTGATAAATAATACAACCTAGTATTTAATTGTTTCAATTTCATAGTCATTCTTAAACCTTTCAGTTCATCTAACATTAAATGATATCTTTTAACATCGTCAGGATTACTAGGAGTGTGTTGTTTAATAATATGCTCACAATCTAGAATTAATTTTATAAATTCATAATCATTCTCCATGCTGGCCTCCTAGAAATATCTCATTGTAGCCAATTGTTATTTACGTCATTAATCCAATATTGAAGTGCGCCACCTTTTCTATATTCTTGCACTGTATCTGTCCCATTTAGATATTGAGTTTGAGGGGCTGTTAATCCTTTAAGCATTTTAATCCCCTTTGGTACTTGAATTTTGTATATCGTATTGAGTGGATTTCCCCATGCTTCTAATACAGCCAACTCATTTCTAGTTTCTTCAATACTTCTCGCTTTATCTCCCCACCAATAACCAAGACCGTATTTAGACTCTGGTTCCCCAGATTTACTTCTTCTATATAGTGTAAGTGGTTGATTGGTCTCGACAATTTCTATTTTTAACTCTTTAAATGCTAAAACATCCGAATTTGTTCCTTTAAAATCAAAATTAAAAAAACCAAAATTACGTATTATCTCTCTCTTCAATGTGGCGCGTTCCATTATGTTTAGATTTAAACTATCTATTTTGTCTAAGGTAAGATTAATCTCTTTAATTGACCAGTTATTAACATCACTACTATTAATATAACTAATTTTCTCGTTTAAATTGGTATTATCATTAAAAACATTAGCAATCTGATCAATTTTATTTAAACCTGTGTTATTTGTCTCCGCATGTATATTAGAGAATGGGGACAATAATCCAAATAAAATTAAAAGTAGTGTAATATAAAGATATTTTTTCATACTATGTAATTAGCTCCTAACAATATAATTTTTTGAACCATTATTGTGTAAAACAAACGGGCTGGATTTTAAGCTTAGCAGCTCATCAGCACGTGTACAAAATGATCTTATTTGGGTAGTTCAATTTTTAGTGAAGATTAGGATTTACTAGTTTGACATATACTTAACTTTTTCAAAGAATTCTTTTAAACGTACAAACCCCTCTTTATCTCCACGTGTCGAAAAAACATCTTGATCTTCATGGGAAACGGCAATAGCTGGAATCGTTTTAAAAAGGGCAAAAGCTTGTTTTTTTTCTTTTATTTCATTAATTTTATGGAAAGGTATCTGTAATGAAATAGGAAGCTTGCCAAACACTTCACTATAAAATAACAATTGTCGTTCTGTATATGCTAAAATCCCTTGCACAGGAGTAGAATTTCCATTTGGTACACCGACTAATCCGGATATACCATTTTGCATTTCATAATAGGTTGTAATCATACCTTGTACGCTCTCATTGGAAGTCATTTTTTCTTGAAACTTTTTCATTGCATGTTCTTTTAAAATCATATCAACTTCTCCTTAAAATAAGATTTATTCTTAATTTTTTACTAGAAAAGAAATACTAAATATTAATAAAAAAGCTAACATTACTAAAAAGGATATTATTATAAATTAAAAAAACCAAAATTAAGCGCGAGCAGTCTTCATATAAATGACAAAAGTATTCTTTTTATGCGCAATATATATCTATATAATATAGGGATATAACGATTATATCAACCTATTACTGGAAATTAATTGCTACTCATTTGTATTAGAATCTTTTTTGATTAGAGACACAATACAAATTATAAATGTAGGATATAAGCATTTCTTTTAATACCTACATAAACTATTTATTGTTACAAAGAACATATAATTATTATAACTTTTCTATTCTATAATTCTTACCCATTTTTTCATTTCCTAAATAGAATTACTTATTTTTATGGTGACCCTAACTATAAAAACTTGTAGTGTATATACTAACTGTTTTATCTGGTGAATTGTTTCAGGAGACAATCTTATATGTATAACGATATAAAAAAGACAAAAGTAACAAATTTGGTTTTATGAACACATCACAAATTATAATTAAATGTAGTGTGTCTATAAATTAATAATATAATATAATTTAATTTAATTTACTCAACATGATGTTATATGTTTTGTATGTTTATATAATAATTGTTTTATATGTTTTATATGTTTATATGTTTTAGGAAGCTGAAACCTGTTGATATATAAGGGATTATAGCACTTCAACATAACAAAAATGGTTTTAAAGATAACAAATTTGGTTTTACCTATAACAAAAATGGTTTTAAAGATAACAAATTTGGTTGCCGATATATTACGAAAACGAATCTAAAGATAACAAATTTGGTTACTTAATCGTATGAAAAAAGATTTAAAGATAACAAATTTGGTTATATACTATATGGTTTTATAAAGATTAAGCTTCATTATTTAAGTACTTTACAGTGGGAAGTCTATTGTAAGTTTCTGAAAAAAATTAACTATAACAAAGTGAATTTGTTTGTTATAGTTAATTTAGCAGTAGAGGTAGGAAAGGAATGACGTATGTAGATATGTCTATAAATCAAGACTTACAAATTAAAGAGAATAATATAGTTTCTAAATCAAATACCTTGATAGAAGCTAATTCACGTTTGAATTTAGTTGAACAAAAGATGTTACTTTGTTTGGCAAGTAATATTGAACCCAATGATCGGGATTTTAAAACATACACATTTCCAATTAAACAATTTCATGATCTACTTGGTTTGAATGGATCTACTAAATATACAGAGTTAAGTAAGATTACAAAGGAACTATTATCAAAAGTAATAGAAATTCGAGCAGGGGAAGAATTAATACAAGTATCTTGGCTTTCTTCAGCAATTTACAATAGAAATAAAGGTACAATTGATATGCGTTTTGATCCTTTATTAAAGCCATTTTTATTAGAATTAAGTAGCAAATTTACAAGTTATAGATTGGCTAATGTTGTTAAATTAAAAAGTACATATGCCATACGTATTTATGAATTACTCAAGCAATATGAAGATTTAAAAGAACGTACAATTAGTCTAGAAAATTTAAGATATTACTTAGATGCGATGGATGTATACCCTAACTATGCAAATTTCAAGCAACGTGTGTTGAAGCCCTCTCAAAAAGAATTAAACCAAAAAACAGATATTTCATTTGAATTTGAGGAAATTAAACTAGGTAGGAAAGTACAAAAAATTAGATTCATCATTCGTTCTCAGAAAAAGAAAGATTCTGATTTAGTTCATTTTGAAAAGAAATTAGATAAGTTTCAGCAGCCAAATACATTCGAACAAAAAATTAAAAGATTTGAAGAACGTTGTAAAGAAAAGGTGTTTCCTAAAGTGTTTGAGAAATGGGAAGAGCATAAAGAAATTGTATTAGAAATAATTGAGGATATACGTTTTCGTTCAGATATTGATTCGCCGATCGGTTATGTAGAATTTATTCTAAATTCCCGCTTAAAAGAACTTTCCGATAAAAAAATATTAAATAACAGTAGTCAAAATGAAGAAGAGTCTAAAAATAATAAGTTACTAGAAATTGATACGATTATAGATTCCGTTATTAGTAAATATTCAACAGCTACAGGGGCTATAGCTACATTTTTAGTTAAAGATACAGCAATTGAAGAGTTAGTGAGAGTAGTTTCATTAGAGGAAGCTGAAGCTATTTGGAAAGAAAAAGAAGAGTTTGTTATGGATAAAATTTATGGACTCATTAAAAGAAATAGAAATAAGAAAAGATACTAGTGTTACATAAAAGTTTTTTCATTCCGAAAGAATTTTTTAAGTGTTGAAATTCTCTAAAATTCAATGTATTACATTTTTGTATTTTCTCACTTTGTGAAGCCAAGAAAATATCATCACTTCTGAAAGAACCCGAACTCCAGTGGGTTCTTTTTAGCATTATAGCCAAGAAGACTCTTTCTTCAAGGAGGGTGAAGGGGTACAGCCCAGTAAATAGGTGAGAGATGAATTGGCTTGGCTATCCCTCACTCCTAAACGAAGTGAAAGTGGGGGGTATTTCAAAAAGGAAGTACTACATCACTATCAGGGTTAGGGTTTAAATATGGTATATGTTAGTGTGTTTTTTGATTTCTATGATTAATTTAAATACAGGTAGGGGTTATTACCGCATTATGTAAAAAGTAAAACCGCCCATCAGGACGGTTTTACTTTTTACATAGTTTTTGAAAGGTGAAAATTTTTTCACTTTCGCTATTTTTTTAATGAAACTAGAATTGTAATTAAAAGAAAAGCAACAAAAGCTAACATGGGAATAGTTATAAAACCAAACCAATTTAAATAATCCACGTTACAAGGAATTAATTCTTTACAAGATGTAATCTTTGATAAAGACGGTATTTTTTGAATAAGGATATGATAAAACGACATTAATAAACCCATTATTGAGAATGGTAGTATATACAACTTTGCCTTTGGATTTTCTGTATAGATTACTATGAAAATTATTATTACTAAGGGATACATTAAAATCCTTTGGTACCAACATAACTCACAAGGAATAAAGCCAAATATTTTACTAAAAGATAAACTTAATATAGATGCATATAATGCAATTACCCACGATATATGTAATCGATATTTAATAATAAAATTAAACATTATTTCTTCTCCAATTCTTCTTTTATCATGCTATCTATTTTATTTAAATCAAATGGATTGGAGTTAATTTCCTTACCATTATCATCTACTATAGATTCTACACGTACATTATTAATAAATAATGTAGGCGTACTATTTAAATGTGCTTCCCTAGCAATATTACGATCCTTTTCGACTGATTGTTTTACTTGTTCATCTTCTATATCTCTCATTAACTTATCAACATCTAAATTATTAATTTTACTTGCCCCTTTAGCAATTAAATCTTTAGTAAGCCACTCTTTATCAACATCTTTTTGGTAACTAAATAATTCATCTGTTAATAAGATTGAGGCATCTGGATTTTGCTTATAAGCGGCTTCTAATGCTAATGCACCTAAATAAGCATCTTTTCCATGTTGCTTCAAAGGAGCATTGATGAATACAATTTTTGCTTTATGTGTATCTATGTACTTTTCTTTTAATTTTGGAAAAACTTCTTTTTTCCATTCTAAGCAAAAAGGACATTTTAAATCAAAAAACTCAACCATTGTTACAGGAGCATTAGGATCCCCGATAATCGGTTGATTTTCAATGTTTATTTGAGCTGTGAGGCTTTTATGACTCTTAGCTTCGTGAACTACCTTTTTTTCTTGTGCATTAGACATAAAATAAAATCCTAACCCACCAAAAATAATTGCCAATATAGAAAAAATAAGAAACGTCTTTTTCATATATTTCTCCCCTTTGTTTATTTTCTGATATTTAGTTATATTATTTATTTTATATAAAAATAAATAGATTTTAAATACTAAATTTCATAAAATTAGGAAAAAGTCATTTACTGTAAGCAGAAATTTAATATGTTAATCGTTTATAAAAAGAAATATTGAACTCTAGGCATATAAAGGATAAGTATAATACTCCCATACTGGTTATTTATTATAAATCACCAGTATGGGAGTATTTAAATTTAAAAATTATAGACCATATAGAATATGAATTGTATATTAATTTTTAAAGTAGCCTTTTAACATACTTTTTTCAAAGCGATTGGGATATAAATCGTTAAGCATTGAATAAGGACTACCATTCCAATATCTTTTTAATGGTGTCCATAACTTATGTTTTATTAACCATTTTTGACTATATACACTTAAAAGCTCATTTTCTGTCAGTCTTTCTTTCTCTTCAATAGTCCATTTTAATGCTTCTAAAGCTTTTTCCTTAGTCCAGAAATGATTAGGTGTTATAGCGAATTCCCACTCTTTAAAACGCCCTGGATACAAATCATTAATCATTCTATATGGGCTGTCATTCCAGATTAATTTACAAGCTGATGCTAATTTATTAGCAATTAGCCATTTTATATTATAAAAATCAATTATTTGTTGGCTGGATAGCTTTTCTTTCTCCTCAATAGTCCATCTTAGCGCTTCTAAGGCTCTTTCCTTAGTCCAGAAATGATTAGGTGTCATAGCAAATTCCCACTCTTTGAAACGCCCCGGATACAAATCACTAAGCATTGAATAGGGACTACCCTTCCAAAATATATTTAGAGGTGAAGCAAGCTTGTTTTGTTCTAACCATTTTTTTCCGTACAATTTCAAAAGCGTTTCTCTAGATAACTGCTCTTTCTCTTCAATAGTCCATTTTAGTGCTTTTAAAGCCTTTTCTTTAGTCCAAAAGTTTAAAGGAGCCATACCAAATTCCCACTCTTTAAAACGTCCCGGATATAAATGATCAATGGCCTTATAAGGGCTATTATCATAACTATGATTAAGCAAGCCACGTAGTCTGTACTTCACCAATAATGGTGTATTCCACTTCTTTCTAATTTCCTCTTCATCCCATTTTAAAATTGTTTCAATTAAATATTTTATTACTCTTCGAGCGAGTTCATTATCAGTGTCTTCCTTCCATGTATTTGCAGGAAATCGACTTCTCTTTCCATCTAATATTTCTTGATAAATCTCCTCTATAGCAACTGCTTGTATTAGCAATTGAGAAAACCTCCTATAATTTGGTGAAAGTTTAAGTATCTTGTAGAAATAAAATACATTATTGTTAATTCTGACTATAATGATACCATAAGAAGATTAATTATTAAGTATTTTAATAAAAATAAAATACTTAATAAAGTAAATATTTATTTTATTTTTCTAATTCTTCAGTTATACTAAAATAGTATAATTTTATGTACATAAATAAAAGGAGATTAGAATTATGGGGAAACTAAGTAAGAACGATATTATTCAGACTATTCCGCAAAAGGGTTTTTTCGGTCATCCTAAAGGTCTATTTACTTTATTCTTTACAGAGTTTTGGGAAAGGTTCTCTTACTATGGCATGAGGGCTATATTACTTTACTATATGTATTATACGATTTCAAAAGGCGGACTAGGAATGGATCATGCAACTGCTGCATCGATTATGGCCATTTATGGTTCTCTAGTTTACATGTCAGGTATTATTGGTGGTTGGGTTGCCGATCGTCTATTAGGTTCAAGCAAAACAGTCTTTTGGGGTGGAGTTTTAATTATGATAGGCCACCTGATTTTAGCATTACCTGGTACTATTAGTACTTTATTTATCTCAATGGTATTTTTAATACTTGGAACAGGTTTATTAAAACCCAATGTATCTAGTGTAGTTGGTGAGTTATATAGTGAAACAGATACACGTCGGGATTCAGGATTTAGTATTTTCTATATGGGAATTAACTTAGGTGCATTTTTATCACCTTTTATTGTTGGTACATTAGGACAAAAATATAATTTCCATCTAGGTTTTGGTATTGCTGCAATTGGTATGTTACTAGGATTAATCATTTTTGTTGTTACAAAAAAGAAAAATCTTGGATTAGCAGGAGAACAAGTGCCAAATCCTTTAACAAAGGATGAAAGAAAGAAAGTATTGAAACAGTTTAGTATTGGTATCGTAGCTATATTACTATTTTGTCTTGCAACAATACCAACAGGTATTTTAACTATAAATCTATTTACTTTAATAGTAAGTATATTAGGCGTTGTTATACCAACTTGTTACTTTATTTTTATGTATCGTAGTCCAAAAACTACAGAAGTTGAAAAATCTCGTTTAATTGCATATATACCATTATTTATTGCTGCTACAATGTTCTGGGCTATTCAAGAACAAGGCGCTATAATTTTAGCGACTTATGCTGATCAACGTACTCAACTAAAATTAGCAGGGGTTGAACTTCAATCTTCATGGTTCCAATCGTTAAATCCTATTTATATCATTTTATTAGCACCAGTTTTTGCATGGTTGTGGGTTAAGCTTAATACACGTCAGCCTAGCACAGCTAATAAATTTGCTATAGGTTTATTATTTGCTGGTTTATCATTTTTAGTTATGATTATCCCTGCATATATTCACGGTACAGAATCGCTTGTAAGTCCTATATGGCTAGCAATTAGCTTCCTTTTAGTAGTAATCGGGGAACTTTGTTTATCACCTGTAGGTTTATCAATTACAACTAAATTAGCACCAGCTGCTTTCTCAGCTCAAACGATGAGTCTGTGGTTCTTAACTAGTGCAGCTGCACAAGCTATAAATGCTCAACTAGTTCGATTATATAATCCTGAAACAGAAATTATTTATTTTGGTGCAATTGGTGGTCTTTCAATTATTTTAAGTGTTATTTTATATTTTATGGCTCCAAAGATTCAGGTATTAATGAAAGGAATAAAATAAAAAAACTGTGCCAAAAACTTGTTAAAATACAAGTTTTTGTGCACAGTTTTTTTATTAATCTAGTAACAAACGAGAATCCTAAAACCAAGCCAGGATAGGAATGGATAAAAAATGAATAGAGTCATAGAAAAAGGCGGATTCTTTGTGAGAAGAGAAATCCGCCTTTTTCTTGTACTTTTCATTTTTAAAACCTTACTTTCGAGAACAATAATTATGTAAATAAGCTTTCCATATGGACAGCTTATTGTATGTTTTTGCTTAGCGTGGTTCTTTTCAAAATGCTGTCGGTACCCTATTGCTATCAATCTAAGAAATCAATCACATCCAAAACGAAAAAAACGAGTTGAATTCACATAAATAACTGTAGAAAAGTAAAAATTCCGTTTAGGGGGTACTTCAAGACCTTAGCATGATGGGCATGTATAGTGCCCCCTAATAAAACACCATGTTCCGCTTCCCACCATTATCAACACTAAATTCTCATTTTTAACTAGTCTTTTTTATCCGTAATTCTATATTTTGATATTTTGTTCCAAATCCTAAAGCAATAGCAGCTCCAATACAACTTGAGAGACAGCCAGCAAATAAATATACAGATAAATCTGATTCGCCAATTATCACAGAAGCTATTCCTCCAATTGCAGGAAAAAGTGCTACCATATAACCACTTTTTGCACCTCCAATTCTATCTACAAGTTTTAAATAGAATAACCATGCTACAAAAGAAGCAATTAGGGTTAAGTATAGTAAAGCAGATAAGTATGAAATAGATGTTGGAAAGATTAGTTTTTCTCCTTGAAGTAATACAATCGCTCCTATTAATACACTTCCTGCTGTAAATCCAATTGAATTTGCATATACGGGATTAACCTTATGTTTTGAATTTCTTGCAGAGCTAGCATCTCCTATCGCTGTAAGAATAGTACCTAGAATAGCCATTATAATTCCTTTTACATCATCAAATCCTTTAAAACTGTTTATATTCGGGTAGATAAGAATACATACGCCTAGCACTCCTAGAATTCCCCCAATTAAAATACGAAAATGTAGCTTCTCTTTCAAAAAAATTCGAAGGGCAATTGGAGTTAAAATAACTTTCAATGAAAAAATCAAAGTTACGATAGCGGCAGAACTCATTATAGTAGCATAATAGAGGCATAGGTAACTCAATGCAAAATTGCAAATGCCAAATAAAACGACAAATGGAATATCTTTTCTATTAGGTTTTCCATTAGGTTTAATAAACCATATGAGAACTAAAAATAAGATTGCCGTTAGAACTAAACGGTATAATAACGAGAGTTCTAGACTAACTGGTGTACCTTGAATCTTAACTACAATAAAATTAAGTCCCCAAACAATTAAACAAAATAAATACATAATTTTAACCAACTTATCATCATTCCTCTTAAAAAAATATTGTATGAATTCCTATACTTAATACTAATCCTTGCTGTCATTTGTAAAAGGTACAGTTTATAATAATTTAAAATGACAGTTGGGGTGTATTAAGTGAAAGAACTCATTTTTAATATAGATCAGAGTGGTAATGTTCCAATGTATCAGCAAATATATGTTTATATACGGATGCAAATATTATCAGGGAAAATTACCTATGATACAAAACTACCTTCTATTCGACAATTAGCAGAACTTTTAAATGTAAGTAGAAATACTACACAAGTGGCTTATGAACAACTTCTAGCAGAAGGTTATATACGAAGTGAAAATAAAAAGGGCTATTTTGTACAGGCAGATGTGTCTAATCAAGTACTTACATATGAGCCTACTGTAATAACTCCTAGAGGAAGACAAAAAGATATAAGAAAAACTATTGATTTTAAAATTGGTACGGTGGACAGGGAGAACTTTCCTATTGCAAAGTGGAGAAGCCTAACAAATAAAGTCTTAATGGATCCTATCATGTATTCCTATGGGGAAAAACAAGGGGACATGTTGTTAAGGACAGCTATATCAGATTATCTGTTTCAATCAAGAGGTGTAAGTGCTGTTAATAAGCAAATACTGATTGGTAGCAGTACACAACATTTGTTATTGATTTTGACCCTTCTTTTAAAAAAAGAATTTCATAAGATAGCTGTAGAAGACCCTGGTTACAATGGAGCAAGGGAACTTTTTTCCTTACAGTCATTCTCCGTGGAACCTATATCTGTTATTGAAAATGGCCTTGACGTTAATCAATTGTGTACAACAGACACAAGATTGGTATACGTTACACCGACTCATCATTTTCCATATGGCTTAACGATGCCTGTTAGTGAAAGGTTACAACTTATTAACTGGGCTGAACAGGTTAATGGATATATTATTGAGGATGATTACGATAGTGAATTTCGTTATATTCATCAACCTGTCCCCTCTTTACATAGTATAGATTCTAATGATAGAACTGTGTATTTGAGCACATTTTCTAAAGCATTATTACCCTCAATCCGTGTAAGTTACATGGTATTACCTAAACGATTACTTCCTACGTATGAGAAAATTGGGCCTTTACTAGAACAAACTGCTTCTTCTGTTCATCAAAGAACGCTAGCCCACTTTATATTAGAGGGATATTGGTATACACATTTAAGGAAAATGAAAACTCTTTATAAACGTAAAATAAAAGTACTATGCG
>WPCI01335136.1_pt1 | contig 12183 bp, 10 predicted proteins | sample 5399871 | NCBI WGS metagenome assembly WPCI01 (sample SAMN12869469, study PRJNA574797) | sludge metagenome | isolation source: wastewater treatment of pH7 | place: China:Beijing | collected 2019-05-20
CGAGGGATTCACTAGCAAATTTTTTTGACTAGTGTTTTTTTATTATTTTAAGGAGCGATTAAATTGGATATTACCATTGAAAAACAAGCTTTAATTGAGGGTTTAAGTAAGGTTGGAAAGTATACAGCGAATAATGATATAGTACCCATATTAAATGGGATCTATTTAAAAGTAAGTGAGGATGAGATTTCTCTTATAGGTAGCAATAAGGAAAGTACCATTAAATACACTATTAGTAACAAAGAAACGTTTAACATTCATCAAACTGGACAAGTAGTACTTCCCAAAACATTTACTGACATAGTAAAAAAACTTCCTACAGGATTAGTAAATATATCTTTTAAAGATGTTAGTTCTGTTTCTATTTCCTCTGAAAGGTCGCTATTTACTATAAACGGGTTAGATGCTGTTGAATATCCTAGAAATACAATAGCGAATAAAGGTATATTCCAATTAAAAGTTTCATTAGATAAATTATTACCAGCTATTGAGCAAACTTATTATTGTTCTTCTCAAAATAGTAATAGACCAGAGCTTAAAGGAATTAATGTAACTGTATCTAATAAAGCTATTACATTAGTTGCAACTAATTCACTAATATTGTCCAAATACATTATTGAATTAGATTCGACAGTGACTAACGAGGAAATACATCATACTGCTATAATACCAGGTAGGTGGTTGTTTGATGCTGTACGGACTTTTTCAACAAATGAAATAGAAATTTTATTTGAAGAGAATGCAGTGTCTCTAATTTCAGAAGGTATATATTTAAAATCACTGTTAATTGAAGGGAAATATCCAGAAATTAATAACGCACTACATTCTATCAAAAATATGAAAAACCAATTTATTATAGATCGTAAAGAGCTAATTAATTCCTTAGAACAAGCTGAAATTTTATGTTTACAAGGGGAAAAAAGAGCTGCTGCTATTTTGATATACGAAAATGACAAACTTACTATAGTAAATACTAATAAAGAACACGGTGAAATAAATGTCCAATTGGACTATAAATTACACGGAGAACAACTAGAGAAATTACAGTTAGCATTTAACCCTTCTTTAATGCTTTCACATCTAAGAGCCCTGCAAACAACCAATGTGACTCTTGGATATTTAGGTAATTTAAACCCTGTATTTTTCGACTCTAGTATAGACAAGCATATAAAACTCATGCTACCAATGCGTATTATGTAATTAAGCAATAAAGTTAATTATCATTGGATTTCCAACTTTAGTTATTTTGGTTTAAGTAAACGAATTACTCTTAGTACTTTCATTCGAAACCATATCATCTAAAGAAATCAAATTTATTTTAAAATTAAACCAGTTAGCATTCACACGAATACTAACTGGCTTTTTTAGTTTTTTATTAATTTATAGTAATGACAATAATATATTAATTTAGTTGAACTGACCAGGATTATATTGATATGATACATTACTAGTAAATATAGTTACATTTAGATCAATATTATCAAATGGAATTTTGGTTGAATTTGCAATTCTATCTGCAACCACGCTTTGAATAACATTTAATTCTCTTTCTGGCATAAATTCATCCACTTTAATTGTAACCAGTGCTTTATCATATAATGACTTAATAAATTCAACACCTTGATAATATGCAAAATTAGAATACGCATAGTCTGTTTCCTCAGTATTAAATTTCATTATTGAGATTTCACCAATTTTTTTATTATGCGAACGAATAGTAGACCATGAGTATATATCCCAAACTTCAGTTTTCTCATTTGCAATTAAACATGTTACAAACTTTTGTGGATCTAAAAAGAGGAAATCATCAGGACGGTTAAGCATACCGTATTTCCCTTCCTTCCTTACCTGAACGCCTCGATGTTCCCTTTCATTTAGGAAAGCATAGTATGCACCCATGCAGGCAATATCTATTTTTATTTGATTAATTATATTTTCTACATTCTTATTATTATCTAAAATCCACGACTCAAACTTCCTTGTCTCAGCATCATTTAATAATTGACTTAACCCTTTGGTAGCCTCCTCTAATTGCATTGGGATTTGCTCTCTTATAATGCCATTAGGCTGTTCAAAATAAGAATCTTTTACTACTACATCTGGTGAACTTAATAACTCTACACCCAAGTAATAACCCTGGTATAAAAGCACACTGCAGTAATCAAAAAATTTAGAGGTTAATTTATCTTTAACCTCATTATCATTAACTTTGTTGCTTAATTTATAAATATAGAAAAGAAACATTTTATTAAATTCATCATTAAATTCTTTTTGCTCCATTAATTCCTTCAAACTCTTTTCACATTTTTCTAGCATTGTTTTTTCATCAATGTTAAGCACACTATTATCTGAATTCTTAGAACCTGTAAAGGGTACTGAGGTATCTAAGATCGTTAATTTCTCTATTTTATCTTCCATTGTAAAGCACTCCTTACTTAAATTTAACTGGCGGACTAGCTTCTTCTTCACCTAGAAGCCAAGTATTATCTTTACTTTTATGTAGGGTAATTTGAAAATACTTCTCTGCACCAGTAACTGTATACATTTTTCTATATACATAGGCAATATTAGGATCCTCTTCAGAGAAATTCACCTCTGAAAGTTCATAATCTGCATAGTCCCTCGCATTTGGTTCAATTAACTTTTGAATACTCTTAACTACAGATATATCCTCTTCAACATTTCCAGTAGTTGTATTCTTTTTCAAGTATGTAGAACCATAGTTATATACAAAATTCAAATAGTCTTCAGCAGAAATTTGTGTACGATAAAACTTATACAATACATGAGCTGCAAAGTTAGCAAATTCTTGAGGATCTGTGTAAGATTCCTTTACTTGATAATTTAATTCCCCATACTTCCTTACATCTTTGTATGGATTTTCTTCCAATATTTTATTTACATCTTCTTTGCTTTTATATGTTCTTTCCCACTCTTTTACTTGTTCATCATAAGTAAGCTCATGGTTTTGTTTCCTTTTTTCATATGATTCCTTTTTTGTATTTTCTACTGTCTTATCTAAATGAGTCGATGTACAACCCTCTAGTAATATAGTCCCCATAAGCGATACAATAAGGATTACTTTAAATTTCACTTTTAGATTCGCCCCCTATCCAAGCTATAGTTTCCAATAAGATATTTACAGTATTTATAAATATCTAACAGGTGTTATGTTTTTTTTACTCGGTGCCATTTCCCATGGATCTTTAGTACTTCCTTTTTCATCAATTGAAAATAATACAAATACAAAAATTATCATTAGAATAATCGCTATATTTTTCCCCATTCTCTGCCTCTCTCCTATGATATTGATTATTTGAATGCATCTAACAATGTTGTGTATTATACTCATCTATTGCTGATTTTTTAATAAGTTCATAAAAAAAAGTCTATCAACATTGTGCTATGTTGATAGACTTAATAATTTTTATACTTATAAGTTACTAGGTAACATATATCTTTAAATATTAATCTAAGAACGCCAAAGGATCATTCTCATCTGTTTTAGCATCCTCACTTGAAGAACCAAATAGTTTATCCAAGTCTACATCCTGCTTTTGACTTGCAGTCTCAAACGACGTATTTTGTAATTTCGCAAATATATCATCTTCTTCTGCTGCAATTTCTTTTCTCTTTTCCTGTAGTTCTGTTTGCTTAGCAATCATCTCAGTTACATGTTTTGGCAGTCTTAATCCTGCAAATAATGCATACATGTTAAATCCCTGTACATCATTTGATACATAAGTCGAAAGTGGTCTTTCAGTTGCTAACGGTGCAATATCACCTAAATATTGTTCAATACTATTTGTGAACTTAACTGTATAGAAACGGTCTGCAGTATTTTGATTCGTAATGACTGACACAGCTGCACGCTTTGTGTGTTTATAGTCGTAGCCATCTGAAAGAATTCCCTGTGTAATGCTCTCTTTTAATGGTGTCATAAATGAGCCTTCATTATCTAAATCTAAATTATTAGGTTTGACAGCAATCTTTGCAAAATTTATAACGCCAGGAGTTTTAATTAACTTTAACCATTCTGAACTATCAAAGTGAAATTCTCCATATGGTTTATAACTTGATGATAGAACATTCATATCATGTAGAGTGTTAGCAATAAAAGTATTACTAAATCTCAAATATTCTTCAATTGTTGCTGAGGGATTATTTTTCAAATATGTTCCATATAGTTTTTGATTTATAACAGGAATCATGCTTATTTCTAGTTGCGTCATGGCTAAATAAATTTTCTGCAAGCGAATTAAAGCATTTTCAAGTACAGTTGAACCTTCATTTTCTCGAGGTAACGTACAAATTAAACCAAATCTCCCTTTAAACTTCGAATTGTATAGTAATTTCAAGGCTTCTAAAATAGCACCTGTTCCAGTTCCTCCACCAAGACCAACTACAATCCATAAAAAATCACGATCTTCAAAGAACGTTTCAATTTTATCCTTAATAAGAGATAAATTGTCTTTGAAGGCTAATTCACCAATTTTAATATCTCTTCCGGCACCTTTTTCATAGCCATCTAGTACTATCTTTTGAATATTAGCATCTTTAGTATCGATTTTTTCTAAATCCATTGTATTTGTATTAATTAATAAAGCTGAATATGGGTATCGTAAATTTGTAGCTTTAGTTTTTATTTTTGCACATTCGGCTGCAATATTACATCCTCCCATACCTAACCCTAAATATCCAAACTTCAAACTAACTTTTACCTTATCACCATTTAAAATTTCATTCATTTTCATTTGAGTCACAATTATTCCCCTCTCCTCTTATTTATGTTGGTTCATATGTCTAATTAGTTCCTCACCTAGCGGTGATATGGAGTACATTTTAATTACTCCAACTTCACGAACATTTACTAAACCTGCGCCTTCAATCCTGTTGGTAATCTTGTCCAACTGATTGCGTGTTGAAATTAGTTTTGTATCAACTTTTATACTTGGATCTTTCATGCGCTTTTTCTCTAGTTGTTCACTATAAAGAGCGTTCGTTAAATCTTTCAACTCTGTTTTATTAATTTCATTCATATTTTTCTTTAATTGTAGTACGGCTAGTATGTACTTACCATCCCCTAAATTATCCTCGAGGACTTGTAGTATTTCCTCTTTCTCCATTAAAACACCTCATCTAAGAGAATTGATAAATTTATTATACTCCCTTTGCAACAACAATTGCAACAATAAATGCAACTTATTATCACGCACTTATTGCGACACTTATTGTCGCAATAAATTTTCTCTTTGATAGATTACAATATATTTGTGGACTCCTCTTAATTTCCGTCCTTTAATTCCAATTAAAATAGTTATATTTTCTTGGTTTTTTTATAATTTAAACAGGTTTTATATGATGCAATTAGTAGTGCAGTAATAGAGACATTATAGACTTAAAACCTTGTTTTATAGGATAACAGTTATTGTTTCATTTATTGCGACAATAAGAGAAACAGTTATCGTTTCAATAAATGGGGCATTCATTGTATCTTGCTTTTCATATCCATTAGTACAATGAGTACTCCTGTAATTCACTTCGGCCCCCATGTTCTATTATGAACAACAAGTAAAAATCTCTTCTTTATAAAAAAAGCATCTTATCCTATACAAGTGAAGCACTACTCATAGACCAGAGCTGCACCGATGATTCATTAGTAACTTTACAACAAAAAAAGATTTAATATTTTCATCCAATGATAAACCTGTGGTTCACAACTTATTCAGTAAGATCAAATAAATTACTATATAAGATTCATCATTTGTGAAGTTGTGCATCACTCCATATACACAAGTACATCCACATATCCCTTTTTTATATAAGAGGTGTATGTAAGTGTACCTATATTAATTCACACACTTTACTTACACACACCTATACATGCTTAAGTTGTTGTAATATCAACTATTCAATCGCTACATTTATCACGCTCCAATTTAGTATATACACACTATAAAATCGCAACTAAATAGTATAAAAAAGGTATTAAAATATAGAAAATTTATGAGTATAATACGTCCCGTATAATTAACTATTTATGACTAATTATTTACAGGTTAATTCTTAAATAATGCATCAAAATTCAACTCAGAAATAATAACAATAGGGGAGGATATAACAGGTATATGCTTAATGACAAATGGATCGCGAAGTATATTATTGGAAAAAATGAGAAAGGCATATATTTAACAATCGGTGATCTTTACTCATTATTATTCTTGTATGAACAAAGATTACTAACAGTGTCTCAAATGTATAAGTTCTATAGCTTCTTTTACAATCAACCCAAAAACTTCAATGCATTTAGAAACCGTTTAAATAAAATGGCCAAGCTCAAAATTATTAGAAAAGAAAACTACGCATTGAAGAAAAAAAATGGTTTTGAACTAGGAATGATTACCATCTCAGACAAGGGTGTATTTATTTTGGAACAGTGTGGTTTCATTCCTAAAAATCAAAATTATACCTTTGTTAGCAAACGACAATTTGAACACACTCTAGGAATAAGAGAAGTTGTATTAAACTCAATAGAATTAGAGGTTAACAGAAAAGGCTGGATACTTGCTGGACCTACAGGGGAACATACATATATGTTTTCTAAATTAATATCGAAATACGGTATTGATAATTTATCACCTTTTAATAAGTGGTCTGCTATCCCAAAACACATTTATGATGATGAAGACTGGGGAGATAACATTCTGGAAACCAATGAAATAAATACTGACCATAACATATTCAAGGAGAACACTTTATATAGCATACCTCCCTTTAAATTAATTCATGATATTGAAGGAGCAGATAGTGATTTAAAACCTGACTGGATCTTCCGTTATAATAATCACTATTTCAATATTGAGGTGGATACAGGGACTGAACGCGGTGGTGTTATTGAAAGTAAGGTTAAAAGATATATAAAACTCGCTCATCTTATGCCATCTATCCAACACCATGTTATTTTTGCTTTAGTTGATGACTCTTATCAAACCGTTTATGAACATGGAAGAAAGAAAGCAAGAACTCAAAATTTAAAAGAACAAATACGGAGAATACCAGAATTCTCCACTTCTAAGGTAAACGTGGTAATAGTACCTATAAAACGTATTCAAAATGTGATGTTTCAACTGCTACAACAATCGCAAAATACACAGTTTAATGGGAAGTATTTCGAAACACTAGTCAAAAGAATGAATAATTCATTTGCTTTCTCATACAATGGTGTTCCATTAAATACACCCGAACTATTAAAACAGTATGGATTTTATCATAAAGGTTTACTAAATTTAGATTTACCTATTTTTAAATTTGAAAAAAAAGATATAAAAAATGCACGTGGGGTCTTAGAATTCAATGCAATTATTATTAAAATGCATGAAGGAAGTGTCCGTTCTGCCCATATGCTAATAGAGTTATCAAATTTACTTAAAAGAAGCGAAAATGACAACGGGAGGTTGGTGATTCCAAGGAATACTAAGATATTTGCTATTTATAATAATGAATATCTACCAGATGAATCCTCTATTTTACATGATACTTTACACTCAGCTATCTCTGAAAAACATGTAATACTGATGCGTGAAACAGATATAAACCAATTCAACCCTCAATTTTATTGTGTGAAGAAGAGAGGAGTAAAACCGTTTGAAGATTTTTTCAAAGCCTAAAACAGACTATCAAAAGATTCAATTAGCGATTACATTAATGATATTTTTATCATTACTATTTTTCATTCGAGGATTCGGCAAGTACATATCATTATGGTTTATTCAGGTAGGGATAATAAAAGAAAATTTTGCAATTCCATTTATATTAGGGAGTCCATTAGGGATTCCTTACTATATAGAGCCTATCTTCTCATTTGTACTATTTATAACAACATGGGCATTAGCAACGAAGATCAAGAAATATCAGGTACTAAAATATAGATATTTGATTTTTATCATTTGCTTCTTTGGAATAACATTTCAATATCTATGGACAATTACTACTCCTATTGTTCGGACATTAATACCATATCTGCACTTTAAAAAAGAAATTCTATTCATTGCAGATTTAGAATTACAAAATGCATTTGTACAAAATTTTGATAACTTAATGCTATTTATTATGTCATTCCCATTAATCATTTTATGTTTAACGGATTATGGCTTATTTAAGCTTTGCAATGCACATTGGGACAAGATAAAAGAATTGTTTAAAACCTGGGAATATGATGTGAGGCTTCCTGCTTTCACAGAGATTTTCATTGATGCGGATAAACAAAGAAAAATTGCTTCTTCAATTAGTAAAAAATTTACTGATTTAAGCAAAGTAATTATTCCTCCACCTGATATAGAATTAGGTCCTAATATTTTAAAAAACATCATGGTCAAAATTCCAGGTTTAGATAGAACTTTGAACATGATTATTGTTGGTGCTATTGGTGCAGGTAAAACAGCTGCTCTTGCACTTCCAATGATAAATCAGGACTTACACTATATGACTTTCATGATCAATAATTTTAGAAAGTTTTTTAAAAGAAAAGATTATATATCAGAAGAAATAAGAGGATCATTATTTAACGGCATGGCAGTCATAGAGCCAAGTAATGACCTCTGTAAAAAAGTGTATAAGCTAGCAAAAGCACATGGTATACCTGAAGAAAGTATTACCTATATAGACCCAACAAATCCGAATACACCATCTCTAGGTGGCTTTAATGCACCAGTAGATAAGGTAGCGGAAATGTTAACAATGATTGTTAGTGGAATCGGTGAAAAAGCGGATTTCTTTTTTGAACAATCTCAAAGAACTCACTTTAAAAACCATATTTATTTACTAAAAGAGCATGATCCTAATAACAAAGCTGGATTTTCAGAATTACTTGAAATGTATTATGAGCCCCAACTCGTTTGGAGAATGATGAAAAAATTAGAAAAACGTATTCCAAATGATATTGATGCCATTGAAGATCGCGATACACGTAATTATTGGCTTATTCTTAAGCAGGTAAAAGCATGGTTTGATAAAACCTACATTGTTGAAACTTCTGGTTTTGGACCAAATCGTATCAAACTGTTCGTAGAAGGCGGGCCATATCACGGAGAAGAAAAAATAATAGATACAAAAAGTGAACATGTTATTGGATTAAGGAATATTCTTGATGATATTGGTAAAAATATATTAATGAGAAGGGTTTTATTTGATGAATCAGACTTTGATTTTGATAGATTCTTAGAATATGGTGGTATATTACTGGTTAACACAGCCAAGGGTGAATTAAGTAGTTTAAGTGATGTACTAGGGAAATTCGCGTTACTAAGTTATCAAAATGCTGTCTTTCGAAGAGACCCATTAACGTCATCATATAATGCATTATATGTAGATGAATTTCCTGATTATATTTACGAAGATTTTGCAAAGTTCCCTTCACAATCTCGTAAATATAAATGTATTGTAACTGTTATTAGTCAAACAACTGCTCAATTACAGCTGAAATATGGAAAACCATGGTTAACTACTATGATGGCCACACTACGTAATAAAATGCTGTATGGAGATGCTACAAAAGAAGATGCAGAAGATTTTAGTGCAATCATGGGTACAAAGGAAGTTTTCGAGGAATCAGAAAGTGACCAAGAAGTTTCTGCAATGATGGATAGTCCAAATAGACGGGTAAGCTCCAGTTATCAGATGAAAGAAAAAGAAGTATTAACGCCTTCAGAACTAATTTTCCAAGAAGCTTTCCACTGTGCAGTTAAAGTAGTGAATTATAACAAACCTTTAAAAGGACAAATAATAAAAGCTAATTTTGTACCTAAAAACGAATTTGAAGAAGCTACTGTTAAAGTGAATCCGGAAGATGCAGAATTTTGGTTAGACGTAAGACAAAAGGCTCCTATCTCAAAAAACTATGTTATTCAAGACTCTAATCAAGCATTGAATGAATCCATAAAAGATATGACAGGTGAAAATACTATAGAGGCTACCACGGAGGAAATAAATTCAAATGATACTAGTGAAATAGCACCATTACTAAAAAATGCATACCAACAACCTATTAATGATTTAAAAATTCAATACAAAAATTCAAAACCCAAGCCTAATCAACGTCAATTATCTAATTTACATATTCCTGATGTTGAAAATATGCAGGATAATAAACATAACAACTTACTATCACCTGCTTCTACTAAAAAGAAATCAATTACTTTAGATCAATCTATGATTGATAATCTGAAATTCAGCTCAAATACGAAGAAAAAATCAGATGATACAACAATCAGAATAAATGTTGAAGATACAATTGAGCCAGACGATTCTACTATATCATTTGAAAACATTTTTGGAACCCAATTAGTAAATGACACACCAGAAAACGATAGTTTATATGATTCTAGTAAATTAGATTTGAAACTCTCTGTGGCTGATACGCCAGAAAACAATGAGCTGGTTAAGGAATTACAAAACAAACTAAAGAAAACAGACTGAAAACTCACTTATTGTGCATCACTGGTGTATACACATAACACTGATGATGCACAATAAGTGTCTCATTAGTGAATCACAAATCACTAGTGGGCCACAAAAGTGATTGTACTTATTATCTATACCCTTCGCCCAACTCCTCGAACCTCACTAATGATGCACAACTCCTAAACATATGTATCATACTAGTGTCATCCGAAATACCAACATTAACTACATTTATTGCAAATAATAACTTTCCAATTCCTTGTGCTAATAACCAATTCTTTTTTAGCTAACTGTACCATTCAATAAAGTGATACCTATTACTATTGTGTGCCATCCGGTACTAATTTATACCCACTTTATATGTATTTCATCTCAAAACCACACAAAAGAGGCACTTGTGTATCACTATTAATGCACAAACCTAACACAAGTGATGCACAAGTAGTGCGTAATGCAAGTGCATTTTTGATTATAGTGGCCAAAGTATATAGCAAAGATTCTACAGAGGGACATAAAAAAGAAAGGATCCACCAGCGTTTAGCCAGTGAATCCTTTCTCAGCCCAATAAATTATTTATATAAGATGTAAAATCTATTATGTACTAACATAAAAAATAATATCACTTCAAAAAAAGAGTGTCAATGAAGATTTACATACCATCCATATCAAACTTTTCTTTCAGTCGAGATTCAAAATTTGAATTAACATAGTTATTAATAAATTCTATTTTGCGCTCAGTATCTTCAGTTTTGAAAAACAATCCTATTTTTTTAGTACGCTCTTTTTCACTTTTTTTATTCCACTCTGCAGCTGCTTCTTTCTCTAACTCAGATCTTACTCTATGTTGAGCTATCACCATATCAAATCTTTCTTGTCGCTCTTTTCCTTTATCGAGAGGTTCAGGTAATTGTTGTAGAAGTTGTTTATGCACATTAGTTAACTGCTCTATTTTCTCATTAAAAGTCTTATCTAATTCCGCTCTAATGTGTTTAGTTAATTGAGCTTCCATTTCTTTAAATTGAACTGTCGGATCAACTATAGGTTGGTTTTCAGTGCCTTCTGGAAATGGTCTTAATAATTCCCTTGGTAAACTATCAAATATCGCATCCAGTAACCACTTTTCATCACGTTTTGCCTTTATGAATAGCGCTATCTGTAAATCCGTTTTATCATATACTTTTTGATTGTTAGCCTTACTACGCATAATATAATGCAAATTCGCATCTTCTTCTAGTCGCTTAAACCAACTATCAACGGTATTATAATGAACTCCGATTTTTTTGGAAAAATCATTGATTTGCCAAACCTCATCATCGAATAATTCTTCAGCTTGGTCTGTTTGTGTTTGATGAGAATTATCCATCTCTTTTAACCTCCATTCAATTAATAGACCATTAGTGATTCACTACTAATCCATTAGTGATTGTTAACTTATATTTTTTACCCTTACTATTTCATAATTAAGTATATCTATCTACATTTCAAGTCTTTTATATCAATTTCCCAACATTTTATTCTAAATTGACTAGCAAAGCAATCAATTATTTATCTCATCACTTGTGTACCATTTATTCACAACTCTCAAAATAGTAAACGAATATACCTTCATGAATGGTGCACTACACATGATTTTCAAAAAATATTTAACGTTATGAGGAGGGGGAGTGAATCACTGGTGTTTAGTGGTTCACTTGTGAAGTGTTATATTATCTAAGTATCCCCATG
>WPCI01250116.1_pt1 | contig 12149 bp, 12 predicted proteins | sample 5399871 | NCBI WGS metagenome assembly WPCI01 (sample SAMN12869469, study PRJNA574797) | sludge metagenome | isolation source: wastewater treatment of pH7 | place: China:Beijing | collected 2019-05-20
CCCCCGGTGCCTGAGCCGGGCCCGCTGCCGGCCACCGTCGAGGACAACCCCCGACGACGGCGGCTCCTCGACCTGGGGGTGGCGGCAGCCCGGGACCGGCCCACCGGAAACGCCTTCGACCACATCCGGGCTGACGACGTGGCCCGTCGGGTCGGCCTGACCATCGGCGCGTTCTACCACTACTGGGACAGCCAGGAGGACTACCGCGACGACCTCGTCGACGCCCTTTTCGCCGCCGAGCGCTACCTGGATCCCGGGGGCATCGCCGACCAGGACCTGGCCATCTCGGAGGCCGACGACCTCGAGCTGGCGGTCCGGGACACGACGTCCTGGTACTGGGCCATCACCGTCGGCCATCCCGACAACCGGGTCCAGTTCGCGTTCTACACCCTCGATGACCCTTACATCGCGTCCCGGCTGTCCGCGTGGAACGCCGTGCTCCGCCAGACCTGGCACACCGCGACCGAGACCCTGCTCGAGCGCTTCGGCCGGCGCTGGCGGGATCCGCTGAGCACCGACCTCGTCGTGTTGGGCATGAGCGCGCTGCTCGACGGCCTGGTCGTCCGCCAGGGCCTCGGGCCCGTCGACCTCGGCCCGGACGCCGACGGCTGGACCCGGTGGGGTCGGGCCTGCCTGGCCATGGTCCTCGCCGGCAGTGCGCCCGAGGGTGACGAGGCGGACCTCGCCACCGTCGCCGACGAGGCCCTGGAGGCCTGAACCGGGCCCGGTCGTGCCGGAATGGTGCGGGGGACGCGAGAATGGCGGGCCTTGCACACCTACGACGAGTCGACCGACGACCTCGCTGAGGAGATCATCAGCTATTCACTGGCTCGGATCCGGATGGACCCGCCGCCGCTGGACAAGCCCCGCACCCCCGACGAGCTCCGCACCGCCATCGGGCCCACGGTGACCCCCGACGGGATCGGCGGCCACGAGGCCTTCCGGCTTTTCGTCGAAGAGATCGCTCCGGCCACGATCTCCATCGACCACCCGCGCTACCTGTCCTTCGTGCCCGGCGCTCCGACCGAGGCCGCCGCGCTCTTCGACCTCATCGTGGGGGCGTCGTCCATGTACGGCGGCTCGTGGATGGAGGCGTCCGGTGCCGTCCACGCCGAGAACGAGGCGCTGCGGTGGGTGTCGGACCTCGCCGGGTTCCCCGAGGGGGCCGGCGGGGTGTTCGTCTCCGGCGGCACCGGCGGCAACCTGAGCGCGCTGGTCACCGCTAGGCACCACGCGGCCCTGGGCCGGGAGCGCCCGGCCCGCTGGAAGCTGCTGGCCAGCGCCGGCGCCCACAGCTCCATCGACCACGTCAGCCGGGTCATGGACTTCGAGATCGTGCGGGTCCCCGTCGACGAGCGGGGGCGGCTCACCGGCGAGCACCTGGCCCAGGTCCTCGAGGACCATCCCGACGACGGGTACTTCGCGGTGACGGCCACGGCCGGGGTCACCAACCTCGGCATCGTGGACGACCTCGACGGCGTGGCCGACGTGGCCGCCGCCCATGGCCTGTGGTTCCACGTCGACGGCGCCTACGGCGGTGCCGCGCTGGCGGCGCCGGCCTACCGGCACCTCTTCGCGGGCGTCGAGAAGGCCGACTCCTTCATCGTCGACCCCCACAAGTGGCTCTTCTCCACCTTCGACTGCTGCGCGCTGGTGTACCGGGACCCCGAGCCCGCCCGCCGGGCCCACACCCAGCACGCCTCGTACCTGGACGCCATCACCGACCGCGACGAGTGGAACCCCTCCGACTACGCCGTGCACCTGAGCCGCCGAGCCCGGGGTCTGCCCTTCTGGTTCTCCTTGGCGATGCACGGCACCGAGGCCTATCGGGAGGCCATCGAGACGACCCTCGAGGTGGCCCACACCGGCGCCGACCTCATCCGGGAACGGGACGGCTTCTCCCTGGTCACCGAGCCGGAGCTGTCGGTGGTGGTCTTCCGCAAGGAGGGCTGGACCTCCGCGGACTACACCGCCTGGTCCGACGCCGCCCTCGACACGGGCTTCGCCTTCTGCCTCCCCAGCTCCCACGCCGGCGAGACCGTCATGCGCTGGTGCGTGGTCAACCCCAAGACCACCACCGAGGACCTCGCCAGCGTCCTCGACTCCATGGTCGCCTTCACCGGTTGACCCCCGCACTCAATCCGTTCTGGTTGCGATATCGCGCGCTCACGTTCACGGTCCCGCAACCAGAAGCAGCCAGGCCACGTTCCGGTTGCGATATCGCGCGCTGATCGTCACGGTCCCGCACCCAGATAGCGATTGGGCCAAGGGCAGCCGGGGGAGTGCACGACCACACGGTCGCCGGCCGCAGCGTGGCGACGGGCCAGAGCGACTGTGTCGGTCGCACCACGTGGGTTCTGCCAAAGGTCCGGCTCCCAGACGACACCAACGGTGAACCCGGCCTCGATCAGCCGTCGATAGCGGAGCTCGTCGGCAGCTTGATCGGACGGCGTCGTGTGGAACTGCAAGCTGTTGGTCTCCACCGCCAACGGCAGCTCCGCGTCGCGGTGGTCGGCCCGGCCGATCGGCTCGTGCCCGCCGACCACGACCTGACGGCGAAGCTCCCGTGCGCCGATGTCAGCGAGCAGCTTTTCGAGACGGGCTTCGAGGTTGCTCTCCGTCGGGCTGGTCCCCGGCAATCGCTCGGCGGCGAGAGCACGCATGATCACGGTGCCTCCCCGACCGCGCTGCTGGATGCCGTCGACCATCTCGTGCAGCCCGGCCCAGGTGACCACGTTCGAACGGTGGCCCTCGTCGAGCAAGCGGCCGACTCGCTCGTAACCGAGGTCCTGGCGTCGAATGCCGGCGTACCGCTCGGCTTCGGCCCAGATCGCCCGAAGCGCGGACTCGGTCGGGACGCCGCGCACGACAACGATGTCGTGAGGTCGGAGATCTCGCAGCTGGTGGAGTTTGGCCAGCGAGGGTTGATGGGTCGACCCGCCCCGCAATCGGGCCACGTGGAGGTCGCGGAGGTCGAACCCCCGGAATCCGAGCCACGCAAGGGTCGAACGCCAGTGGAGCACCGATCCCGGTCCCGAATCGAAAGCGGCGGCAAGGGCCCGCCTCGCCTGGCTGTCGGGGGCGCCGCGAGGTCCGATCACCCGTGGACTGAGCGTGGTCCATCGGCCATTGCTCTTCGCACTCCACCACTGGTCCCTCGTGCAGCCCAGTTCACCGAGCTGGAACCAGGCCAGCAGCCCCTCCTGGCTGCGGCTGCGGTCCATGAAGCGTTCTTCCCATTCCATGAGCGTCAAGCTTGGTCACGCCCTGTGACAGTCATTCTTCGACCAGCAACCCCAGTCCGTTCTGGTTGCGGGATCGGGTGCCGGAGCGCGCGATATCGCAACCAGAACGAATCTCTGGGGGGTCAGAGCCAGTCGCGGCGGAGGCGCTGGAGCTTCATGGCCTCGATCTGCCAGGTGCCGCCGAGCTTGACGTACTGCTCGTGGTAGTGGCCGTAGCCGCGGAAGGCGCGGCCTCCACCCCAGTCGACGTAGTCCTCCATGGCCCAGATGCCGGTCGCGGTGTCGGGACCCGTGAGGGTGATCTCCGGCATGTGACCGTGGTGGACGGTGACCGCGGTGCGGAGGATCTTGGCGCAGCCCTCCACGAAGGTCGCCCGACCCGTGTAGGGCTCGCCGCCCTCGACGTCGTCGGTGACGTCGATGGCCACGTCCTCGACCATGACCGAGGCCAGGAGGTCCCAGTCCTTGGTGTCGATGGCGCGGAAGTAGCGGGCCTTCAGGATCTGGATGGCGAAGATGTCGTCCACGGGGGCTACCCTGCCACTTCGCCCGTTCGCGGGTGTAGAGGTCCCGTGGTGCAGTTTGGAGTGCACGCCGGCCTGTCAAGCCGGAGGTCGCGGGTTCAAATCCCGTCGGGACCGCTCCGCCCTCTGGGCGGCATTGACAACACGGTCGGGTAGCTCAGTTGGCAGAGCGCGCGCCTGAAAAGCGCGAGGTCACCGGATCGACGCCGGTCCCGACCACCACTCCGTCCTCGGCCCCTCAGGCCAGACCGAGGACTCCCGGGAGCTCGGCGTGGTCGTGGACGACGTGGTCGGCGATGCCGTCGGGGTCGGGGTGCTCGCCGCCGTCGTCATCGAAGAGGCCGGCGTAGCGCACCGAGGTCCAACCCGCCCGGTTGGCGCCGGCGACATCGGTGCGGCGCAGGTCACCGACGTGGGCCGCCTCGTCCGGCGGCACCCCGAGGCCCTCGAGGGCGTGGGTGAAGATCGTGGGATCGGGCTTGTAGATCCCGACGTCGTCGGAGAAGGAGTGATGGTCGAACAGGTCCATCACGCCGTAGCCCTCCAGCACCCGGCGCAGCGCCGTGCTGGGGGTCATGCCCACGTCACAGATGATCCCGAGCCGGACATCGGCGGCCTTCAGCGCCCGCAGGGTGTCGGCCACGTTCGGGGCCAGGGCCAGCTCGGACTCGAGGGCACCGGACTCGAAGTGGGCGAGCAGCTCGGTCGCCACCACCTCGTCGTGACCGGGGACCTCGAGCAGCTCGAGGACCCGGGCCACGCCGTCGGCGGTCTGGTGCTGGCGGTTGGCCTTCCAGGCGTCCTGGAACGTCTTCCACGAACCCTCGAAGGCGCGGTCGACGTCCTCGGGGGTGACGACGTAGCCCGCTCCGGCCAGCACGTCGACGACGTGGTCGCCGCGTTTGGCGAAGAGCGCTTCGTCGTAGGCGACGACCAGGGTGTTCCAGTAGTCGAAGGTCACCGCCCGTATCACCGGACGACGCCCTCCTTCTCGGCCTCGGCGGCCACCGCGGCGGCGACCAGCTGGACGACGGTCTTGTCGAACACCGACGGCACGACATGGTCGGGGCGCAGCTCGTCGGAGGACACGGCCCGGGCGATGGCGTCGGCCGCGGCCACCTTCATCCCCTCGGTGACGGTGGTGGCCTGAGCGTCGAGCGCACCCCGGAAGATGCCCGGAAAGGCCAGGACGTTGTTGATCTGGTTCGGGAAGTCGCTGCGCCCCGTGGCGATGACCGCGGCGAGCTCCTGGATGGACTCGGGCCGGATCTCGGGGTCGGGGTTGGCCATGGCGAACACGATCGGATCGGCCCCCATCGACTCCACGTCGGCGGGGCTGATGATCCCCGGACCGCTGACGCCGATGAACACGTCGGTGCCCCGCATGATCTCCGAGATCGTCCCGCTGCGCTGCTCGGGGTTGGTCCACTGGGCCAGCCGCTGCTTGGCGATGTTCAGGTCGGTACGTCCGTTGTGGATGGCCCCCTGTCGGTCGGCGCCGATGATGTTCTCGACCCCGGCGTTCCTGAGGATCTGGGCGATGGCCACCCCTGCGGCGCCGGCGCCGGCGATCACCACGGACAGGTCGGCCATCCGCTTGTCGACGATCTTCAGCGCGTTCTCCAGCGCGGCCAGGGTCACCACCGCCGTGCCGTGCTGGTCGTCGTGGAAGACCGGGATGTCGAGGCTCTCCCGCAGGCGATCCTCCACCTCGAAGCAGGCGGGGGCGGCGATGTCCTCCAGGTTGATCCCCCCGAAGACCGGGGCGATGCGCTCCACGGTCTCGATGATCTCCTCGGTGCTGTTCACGTTCAGGCAGATCGGGAAGGCGTCGACGCCGGCGAACTCCTTGAACAGCAGGGCCTTGCCCTCCATGACCGGCAGGGAGGCCTCGGGGCCGATGTCCCCGAGTCCGAGCACGGCGGTGCCGTCGGTGACGATGGCCACGGTGTTGCGCTTGATGGTCAGCTCGTGGACCCGGGCCGGCTCCCGCTCGATGGCCAGGCAGACCCGGGCCACGCCGGGCGTGTAGGCCATCGACAGGTCGTCCCGGTCGCCGACCTTGCCGAGGGACAGGACCTCGATCTTGCCGCCGTCGTGGAGGGCGAACGTGCGGTCCTCCCACTCGACCAGCTCCACCCCGTCGAGGCCCCGGATGGCTGCCAGGACCTCCTGCTGGTGGGCCTCGTCCACGCAGTCGACGATGACCTCGTCGTCGAGCACCGCCCCCTTCACCTCGAAGCCCTCGAGGCCCCGGATGTTGGCCCCGGCCTCACCGATGGTGGTGGTGAGGCGGCCGAGGGTGCCGGGCACGTTGTCCAACAGCACCCGCAGGCGCATGGAGAAGGCAGCCGTCGGGGAGCGGGTGTCGAGGGGATCGGGCGTCGTTGCCATGCGGCGGAAGGTAGTCGGCCACCGCATGGCCCCACTGGTCGAATGCCCCGCCGCGCCTTCGTAACCTCGAGCAATGGATCTGCCTGTGATGCCGCCCGTGCGCCCGATGCTGGCCAAGGCGGTGCACGCCATGCCCGAGGGCGACCTGCTCTATGAGCCCAAGTGGGACGGGTTCCGCTGCATCGTGTTCCGGGACGGCGACGAGGTGGAGCTGGGCAGTCGCAACGACAAGCCCCTCACCCGCTACTTCCCCGAGCTGCCCCCCGTCCTGCGGGCTGCCCTGCCCGAAAGGTGCGTCGTGGACGGCGAGGTGGTCGTGGCCATCGGCGCCAAGCTCGAGTTCGAGGCCCTCCAGCAGCGCATCCACCCCGCGGAGTCCCGGGTCAACATGCTGGCCGAGAAGACCCCGGCCAGCTTCGTGGCCTTCGACCTGCTGGCGGTCAGCAACGACGACCTCCGCGCCCTCCCCTTCGCCGAGCGCCGGGCCCGGCTGGAGTCGCTCCTGGCCGCCGCCGAGCCACCCGTCCACCTCACCCCCAACACGAGGGACCGGGCCGTGGCCGAGGACTGGTTCGACCGCTTCGAGGGGGCCGGCTTCGACGGGGTCATGGCCAAGGACCCCGCCGGGACCTACCAGGAGAACAAGCGCAGCCAGCTCAAGGTCAAGCACAAGCGCACCGCCGACTGCGTCGTCGCCGGGTACCGGACCCACAAGGACGGCGAGGGCATCGGCTCGCTGCTCATGGGTGTCTACGACGACGAAGGGGAACTCCACCACCTGGGCGTCGCCGCTTCCTTCTCCGCCGTGCGCCGCAAGGAGCTCGTCGCCGAGCTGGCCCCCTACGAGGAGGGTGCCCTCGAGGTCCATCCCTGGCGGGAGTGGGCCGACGTGATGGCCCACGAGGAGGGCGGCCGAAAGCCGGGTGCCCAGAACCGCTGGACCGGCTCCAAGGACCAGTCCTGGACCCCACTGCGCCTGGAGTTGGTCGGCGAGGTCACCTACGACGGCCTCCAGTCCGGCCGCTTCCGCCACACCTCCCACCTGGTGCGCTGGCGCCCCGACAAGACCCCCGCCGAGTGCACCTACGATCAGTTCGCCATCACCCCACCCGCCGAGCTGGCCCAGGTCTTCAGCGACGGCTGACCGACTCCACAGATCACTCCGAAGCGGCGCGGTCTCGATTCAGCCGCGTGCTTCGGCCAGCTTGACGGCGCGTTCGAGGAGGCCGGGGGCGTCGAGGCGGGCGCTCATCGCCACCAGGGCCTCGGTGGGACCGGTCCACTCGAGGTCGGACAGGGTCGTGGTGATCGAGTCCAGCTCGAGGGTGGCGATCCGGCGGAAGAGCAGGGCGTTCTCCAGCTCGTCCCGCAGCGTGGCCGCCAGGCGGCCGGCGGAGCGAACCCCGACCTCCCAGTCGTCGGCCATCGGGGGGATGGCCTCGATGTGGCCATAGTGGGCCAGGACGGCGGCGGCGGACTTGGCGCCCCAGCCGGCCAGGCCGGGGAAGCCGTCAGCGGCGTCGCCGACGAGGGCCAGCCAGTCCGGTATCGACTCGGGGGGTACCCCGAACTTCTCGATCACCCCGGCCCGGTCGAAGAGGACGCCCTTGCGCCGGTCGAGCTGCACGACCCGACCATCGTCCCGCACGCACTGGGCCATGTCCTTGTCCGGGGTACAGATGATGACCCGGTCCAGCGCCGGGTCCGCGGCCAGTTGGGCGGCCGCCGCTCCCAGGGCGTCGTCGGCCTCGCAGTCGACCATGGCCCAGACCAGGAACCCGGCCGCCTCGAGCGCCTCCTCCACCAGCGGGAACTGGGCGAAGAGGATGGGGTCGATGCCCGAGCCGTCCTTGTACCCGGCCCACAGGTCGTTGCGGAACGACTCGATGACGTGGTCGGTGGCGACGCCGATGTGGGTCGCCCCCTCCTCGAGCAGGGTCAGGCACGTCCCGACCACACCCCGGGCCGCGGCCACGTCCATGCCGTCCGCGGCGATGTGCTCGGGCAGGGCGTAGTAGTAGCGGAAGAGCTCGTAGGTCCCGTCGACGAGGTGGGCCTGCATCAGCTCACCCTGTCACACCTCACCAGACCCACTTGGTGGCCCGGCGGGCGAAGTCCTCCTCGGTCTCGATCACGCCGAAGGCCCGCTCCGGGATCAGCTCCCACACGTCATGGCTGCTGACGAAGCCCTTGCCGTCGACCTTCTCCTGCTCGGTCTCCCAGTACTTGTCGACGTAGAGGTCGAGGGCGGCATCGACCGACGCCGCCGTCACCGACCGCACCGTGCCCTCGACCACGACCACCTCGACGGTGCTGTCGACCGCCACGCTCACCTGGGGGTTCTGGGTGAAGTTGCGGACCTTGCGGGCGTTCGGTGAGCACGAGAAGACGAAGGTCGAGGTGTCGGGAACCCAGACCCCCCACACCGGCATGGCGTGGGGGCGGCCGGTCGCCGAGGCCGAGATCACCCAGAGGTTCCGGCTCCCCACCAGACGCTCCTCGGCCCAGGTCCACGGCAGCACGCCGTCGAGGTCGTCGGGCACCCCGTAGTCGCTCATGACCGGGCGCTCGGCTCGGGGTGGGGTCATGGCAGTTCCTCTCGTTCTCGGGCCGTGCCGGTACGGACAAAGTGTGACCGCCGCGACCCCTGGCGTTCTATGGGGGCCTCGTCCGGGCAGACTGCAGGGGACAGGAAGCGACGAGGAGCGGACATGGGCAAGCGAGCGGACCGGGCGAAGGCAAAGGCCGAGGAGCTGGCCGACGACGCGGTGAACGGGCTGCGGACCGGCGCCTACGCCGTGGTCGACGGCGCCGAGGAGGTGCTCGGCAAGACCAAGCGCAAGACCAAGAAGGCCCGGCGCCACGTGGACGACATTGCCGACAAGGCCGAGAAGAAGATCGCCAAGATGCGGCGCCAGACCGACCGCAAGGCCAAGAAGATCCGCAAGAAGGCCCAGAAGCAGATCGACAAGGCCACCAAGAGCCTCCCGGGCTGACCGTCGTCCGGACTCGGCGCGAGGGACGCTGCGCAGCGGAGCGGAGCAGCAGGTCAGACCCTCAGCTTCGGCGGCGCCGGCGTTCCTGAGCGCAGCGAAGGCACGCGAGTGTCACGACGGGAAGCCCTCGAGGCCTTCGTCGAGCTCGACCCGGGCGGCATTGAGGAAGCCGGCCAGCATCCGGTAGTTGCCGACGAGGAAGATCAGCTCCATCAGGTCCTGCTCGCCCCACTGGGCCAGCGCCGCGTCCCAGGTGGCGTCGGTCAGGTCGTCCTCGGCGCAGAGCTCGTCGGTGACCGAGATGGCCAGACGGTCGGCATCCGACCAGGTCGACTCGGCCCCCTCGGCGGCCAGCGCGGCGATCTCGGCCTCGTCGAGGCCGGAGTCCAGGCCGATGCGGACGTGCTGGCCCCACTCGTAGTTCGACCCGGCGCGCCAGGCCACCCGCAGGATCGCGATCTCCCGCACCCGCGGCGGCAGGTTGCCCTTCACCAACAGCCCCGTCGCCAGGACCATCGACCGCTTGAACAGCTTGGGGTGCCGGGCCAAAGTCCGGAAGATGTTGTACGGCTCGCCCCCTGAGAAGGTCCGGTAGGGCGCCAGCAGCTCGGCCTGCTCGGGGCTGGGGTCCTCGACCGGCCCCAGCCGCGCCGTCACTGCTTCTGCCTCTTCGCCTGACGGCTCATCGGCGTGCGGGCCTCTCCGGCCCGCCGATCGGCTCCGCCGCTCACTCCTGGACCAGCTCGATCAGGGTGCCGAAGCTGGACTTGGGGTGGACGAAGGCGACCGTCGTGCCCCGGGACCCGGGTCGGGGGACCTCGTCGAGGAGCCGGGCGCCCTGGGCCCGCAGCGACTCGAGGGCCTCGGCGCAGTCGGCGACCCGGTAGCCGATGTGGTGCATGCCCTCGCCCTTCTTCTCCAGGTACTTGGCAACCGGCGAGTCGTCCCGGGTCGGAGTCAGCAGCTGGACGTAGGACTCGGCGACGTTGAGCAGCGCTTCCTCGACCCCGTCGCTCTCCACGACCTCCCGGTGCTCGACGGTCGCCCCGAAGGCGGCCTCGTACCAGGCGATGGCCGCCTCGAGGTCCTCGACGGCGATGGCGACGTGGTCGATCTCGGTCAGCAGCATGGGAGCCTCCTCAGGCCTTGTCGCCGTGGCGGCGGAACAGGGTGATCTTGTCTTCGCCCACCTTCTCGCGGAACTCGGGGTCGTCGATGCCCAGACCCTCCTCGGGGGCCAGGCACAGCACCCCGATCTTGCCCTCGTGCTCGTTGTGGTGCACCTGGAGCGCGGCGTCGCCGACCTCGGTCAGCGGGAAGACGGCGGACAGGCACGGCTGGATGCGGCCCTCGGCGATCATCCGGTTGGCCTCGGAGGCCTCGCGGTAGTTGGCGAAGTGGGACGAGACGATCCGCTTCAGCTTCATCCAGAGGTGGCGGTTGTCGTACTCGATCATGTAACCGGAGGTGGCGGCGCAGGTGACGATCGTGCCGCCCCGGGCCGTCACGAAGACCGAGGCCCCGAAGGTCTGGCGACCGGGGTGCTCGAAGACGATCTCGGGATCCCGGCCGACCAGGCCCCGGATGTCCTTGCCGAGGCGGCGCCACTCCTTTTCGTCCTGGGTGTGCTCGTCGGCCCAGAACCGGTAGCCGGCGGCCTTGCGGTCGATGACCGCCTCGACGCCGAGCTCGTGGAGCAGGTCGACCTTGTCGGCCGAGGACACCACCCCGACCGGTGTGCCCCCGCCGTTGAGGACGTACTGGACGGCGTAGCCGCCGAGACCGCCGGTCGCCCCCCACACCAGGACGGTGTCGCCCTGGCGCATCTGCACCGAGTTGGGGCTGCACAGCATCCGGTAGCTGGTGGAGTTGCACAAAGCGTTGACCGCGGCCTCCTCCCAGCTGAGGTGGGCGGGCTTGGGCATGAGCTGGTTGGCCTTGACCACGGTGAGGTCGGCCAGCCCGCCGAAGTTGGTCTCGAAGCCCCAGATGCGCTGGTTGGCGCCGAGCATCGAGTCGTCGTGGGCACTGGGGTCCTGGTCATCGACGTGGTTGCAGTGGACCGTCACCCGGTCACCCGGCTTCCAGTTGCGCACCGCCGAGCCCGTCTTCAGCACGACGCCCGAGGCGTCGGAGCCGACCACGTGGTACGGCAGGGCGTGGCGGGCGCCCCAGGCGCTCTCCTTGCCCAGGCGGTCCAGGAAGCCGAAGGTCGGGAGGGGCTCGAAGATCGAGGTCCACACCGTGTTGAAGTTGATGGAGCTGGCCATCACGGCCACGTAGGCCTCGTCGGGCGCCAGCTCGGGCGTGGCCACGTCGTCGACGTGGAGCGACTGACGGGGGTCCTTGTCCCAGGACTCGACGCCCTCGAACATGTCGATGTCCTCCCGGCGCACGAAGGCCGCTCGGTAGGACTCGGGGATGGTCAGCGCGGCGATGTCGTCGCCGGACGCGCCCCCCTGGATGGCGTCGAGGATCTCCTGCATGGCGGAGGACGCTAGCCCTCCGGCCCTCCCCGGCTCCAACGCCGACCTGCCCCGATCTTCGGGATGGACTTCACAGAGTGTGACGAAGTCTGCTACTTTCTGTGGTCACACGAAGCGAGCGGGACCGCTGGGCGAGGCGGGGAAGGCGATGACGGCGATGGCCATCACTCCAGACGAGATCGAGACCAAGGTGTTCCCCCTGGTGCGCCGGGGCTATGAGCCCGCGGCCGTGGACGACTTCCTGAAGGACGTCGCCACCACGCTCGCCCAGGCCCAGGGCGGCCTGGCCACACCCCCGGTACCCGAGGCCGAGGCGACCGCACCCGAACCCGTGGCCGAACCCGCGGCTGAGCCGGACGCCGTCACCGTGCGGGGCCCTGACGACTTCGGACAGCTCGGTGAAGAGGTCGCCGCCATCCTCCGTCAGGCCCACGAGTCCGTCGCCCAGCTCCGCCACCGGGCCGAGGCCGACGCCGCCCTCATCCGCCAGAACGCCCAGCGGGA
>WPCI01145854.1_pt1 | contig 12148 bp, 13 predicted proteins | sample 5399871 | NCBI WGS metagenome assembly WPCI01 (sample SAMN12869469, study PRJNA574797) | sludge metagenome | isolation source: wastewater treatment of pH7 | place: China:Beijing | collected 2019-05-20
GTGGAACGAGGAGAAGTGCGGGCGTCGTGCTTGGTGGACGTTGCAGAGGAGTCCTTGGGCGCGTTCTTCGTAGATGCAAGGGATTCGCACGGCATGCGTGATCACACCCCACGGGTCCCGCGTGTCCCGCGTCGATTTTGCCCGCATCACATCGAAAGCGGCCGAGACCGCCTCCCATAGATCGAGTTCATGCCGACGAGCGAGAGCGGCGAATCTACCGTGGACGTAATACATGAGCTCGGCTGCTGCAAGGTCGTGTGCCCAGGCGCTGTCTCCAGCGCCATGGAGTTGGTAGAGCAGGTTGGGAAAGGTCTCACTGCGGTCGTCACCAAGGTCCATATCCGAGAGGAAGCGGCGCAGGTGCTTGACGTCGAGTGGCACAAGCAGCACGAGCCATTGCTGCTCTGGGAACGCTCGAGACTTCGCAGTCTTGGCCGGTGCTCGGCAACGATCCACGAGGTGCAGCATGCGCGTCGCTCATTGCTTGATGCCGCGCGAGACTGGCTTGCAGCGCGTCTCCCTGGTTTTTTGCTCACACGAAGCGTCCGCAGCCATTGCTTGAGCTGACGCTCTTTGACAAGCTCGATCCCACAGTGCTGCCGCGACCGGCGCTGAACCGCGACCGGCGCGTCTCAGGGCGCGATACTTTGCGCGCTCGCGGCATCGAGCACTCGGTGTTCCACATGCTCACCTCCCCCCGACGTGCCAAAGCTTGTGCTCCACTCTCTGCAGAGCGTTGAGAAAGACCCGCTGGGGAATGACTCGACATGGACGCTCTGGGGAAGTCGTCCGGCAGTGCTCAAGGCAGTCGGCCCAGAGAGTCTCGACTACGTCGGCGAGCTTGACAATCAGAAGATCGCTCATCGACTTGTCGACAGCACGAGCAACCTGTTCCTCATGCTCTCCGTGTCGGTCCACCCTGAGGCTACTGAGGAGCGCTTCGCCGAGGTTCGGGACAGTGCTAGCGCACGGCACGGCAAGTTCCGAACGCGGGCGATCCGCGAGCTACGTCAAAGCTTCCTTACGCTGAGTCTCGACCTGGCAAGCATGCAGTGTGATGTTGCTGCGTTCTGGAAGCGCCCCGGGTATGGGGAGGGCGACCAGGAGTTCAGCTATGTCCTGACTCCTGACGAGCGCTCACGCACACGCAAAGCGAAGAAATCACCGGGAGCGCCCATCAGCTTCAACGACAGACTCAAATAGCGGCATGAGGAATGGTTCGAACAGCTGCGGCAGGCGGACAACGACTATCGCGACATTCTTTCGACCGTGTCCTCACTCAGTTCCTCTGCTGATGCTTTCCGCACTGGGCGTCTCGCGCTCTGGGTCGCGGTCATGTCTCTCATTGTTGCGGTTGCGACGGTTTTCGTGTTGCAGGTTGATAAGAAGAGTCTCTTCGAGTGGATCTGGCAGATATTCTCTGGATGATCCTCGCCATATGCAATATTTTCGTATAACATTAATGGCATGAGCGAGCACGAAACGATCAACGGCATCCCCGTCACCGAGAAGCAGATTGCCGCATGGGCGGCCGAGGCGGAGGCTGGTTACGATGTGGTGGCGTTGAAGAAGCGGGGCCGTGGTCGACCTGGTCGTGGCGCTGAGCCGTCGCAGGTCATCGCATTGCGTCTCACGGCTGAAGAGATCAGCGCTCTTGACGCGCGAGCGGAGCGTGAAGGCATGTCTCGCTCCGAAGTGATCCGTAAGGCACTGGCTTTGACGTGAAGGTCCACCCGTCGGCACTCAAGCACGGCGTAGGCGCCGAAGACGCTATCCATGCTGCAACATGGGCGACCTGGATTGAGGACCTCGATGATGACAGCCCGGCCAGGCAGCTCAGGCTCGGGTTCGACACCCGTGGCCGGCTGCTGGAGACAGTGGTTCTGGTCTTCGACAGCGGAAGCGAACTCGTGATCCACGCCATGAAGGCCAGACCGCAGATGTTCGATCTCCTGCCGTAGCGGCCTCCAGGGCACGGTTCATCTGGTCCGAGCCTTCTCCTACACCGTTATCCGGTTAACCGCGAACCTTCTGGCGATCGACAGGACGCTCTCGCCACTGTCACGAGCCGTGTGAATGGCGTATATCTGCTTAGCCGTCAGAGGCGTTCGATTGCGTCTCTTTGGTTCTGTTACCGCCCCTTCGAGCCCCGATTCGCCCGTAGAGCCCGACGAGCCGAGTCCCCGCTTCGCCAGTTCCCACACGGCTTCCAGCCGCTCGACGCGCTTCCACTCATGTGGTCGGAGTCCGCCTTGCTCCACAGAAAGTGTTCTGTGGGAACTTGAGACATCTGAAGATGCGGAATGTTCTCTTGTGGCTTCCTTGCCTCTGCTAGCTTCTCCTTGTCTGTCAGTCATGAACCTGTTGATCGGGTACAGCTTGCGCAGGGTCTTCGCCAGGGTCGTCGGTGCGGAGCATCACGACAGTTGCGGCGCCGATGTCGTCGCACCAGTCCCGTGTTGGTTGCGCGGACGGCTTGTTTGCTCCGGCCACTCTGTCAGTCATGAGTCGGATCAACGCCTGACACTGACGGCGGTCGGGGTTCCAAGGAGCTGCGGCGCTACTTCTGCATCCCGAACCTCCGGGGCCAAGCTGGCTTACCGTCCGCGGCATAATACGTTGACTGAGCCACCTCCAATGTCTTGCAGATGCGCTCGACCCCAATCCTTCGACCGGTCACGATATCGTCCTTGTTTGGGTTGATGAGACCCAATAGCCCTAGTGTTGGCGGTCGAGTTCCGCCTAGAAGGAAGATCCGGCCGGCTTCAAGATTTCATTCGCGCTTCAGGTCACGGTGCTCCAAGTCAAGCTCACGCAACCGTGCCTACACATCAGTCCTCACCCCAGCAGTCATACCGCCATCGATACCATCCTGACGCACCCAAAAGCGGACTGACTCGACGCCGCGTCCGAGCGGCCCAGTCACCCGCGGTATATTCACCGGACCGTGCCGAGTTCCGTGCGCAGCGTTCGCACCATCCAGACCGCGCCAACCCTCTCCTCGGCCCAGTAGTGTCGTCCCTTGATCGAGTGTTGGGCCGTTAGCCCATTCCCAATCCATAGCTACTGAATCACCAACAAACCTTGGGCTCTTCAAAGGGAGAAGGAGCCCTCATCCATTGCGGTCCAACTAGGCACCGGAACTGATGTAGAGTCTCGGAAAACGAGGCTCAAAAACTACTCGCACCAACTCGCCGGGGGCAGGTTAAAACATGGTAGTCATTTCAATCGTTGCGCTTACTATTTCGGCCTTCGCGCTGCCATTTACCGTCTGGGCAGCGAGAGCGGCCGCAAGGCAAGCAAAGGCGGCGTACGACCAGACGGAGATCCAACGTGAGCAAGTAGCCGCCGCGCGTGAGCAGACCCAACTGCAACGCGAACTTGCTCACTAGGCACTACAGCCTTATGTGTGTGCGGACATCCCGTCGAATGCGCTGCAAGGCACGTCGCTGCATGTGGTGGTGGGCAACAGCGGCCCCACAGTTGCGCGCAATGTGAGGGTGACATTTGATCCCCCGCTTACAGCGTCTAAGCTGCAGTCGGACTACATCGAGAATGTCCAACAGATGCTCGCAAGTGGTCTTCACTCACTTGCTCCGGGACGAGAATGGCTGTGGTCTCTTGGTGCCGGCTCAGAGCTGCTATCCAGTGAGGAACCACAGGTCCGCACAGTGCGTGTCGAAGGTGATGGTCCATACGGTCCGCTGCCTGTGCTCGAGTTTCAGATCGATATCTCGCAAATGCGCCTGAGGGTGGATGCTCCAGTTGGGTCACTGCACTATGTGCGTAAAGCGATTGACGACCTCACTGGGGCTGTGAGCGCAGTAGATTCGACAGTGAAGCTTGTACTCGATCCCTGTGACCAATCACCGGAGTAGACGGCCTAACGCAATGACTTGCGTAGGGCCTTTGCCGGGCAGTCGTCGAGATCCGAAGACGAGGCGAGTTCGGATGTTGATCGATCAACATTGCGGTAATCGACCTCGGTGAGGCAATGGCTTTTGCGGGACTATAAGTATGGGGTGCTCCTGCAATCACCTTGGGAGCCCGCAGGGAAGGCTGCGGCGTGACGATTAGTCAAAGTTGAAATCTGTGCGGCTCTTACGAGGGTATCCGCAGCCCCAATACGACCGGCGAGGCGCTTGCTTTCAGCCAAACGTGGACGTTTCTTCCAGGACCCCGAAAGTCCAGCTGAAACGAGAGCAAAATGCTTCTGCACCCAAGAGACACCACCGCACCAGCTGCCAGTTTGGTCTTGGACGAGGCGAGACTGGGCCACCCGGACTAGGAGACGTCTCTTCAGGACGCCAGTGAGAGGGTCAACTCCACCGGCTCGGCCTCGAACCTTTGGCCGGTGACGGTGGCAGCCCAACTGGCTCGGCAGGTGACTTGCCGTTGGGCCAGGTCAGCGTGGGCGATCCGATAAGGCAGGGTGAACTGCTCTGTCTGGCCGGGAACTAATGACCGGCTGGATGCTGGCCACAGGTGCACCGCCTCGGACAGCTCTGAAGGAAAAATCGTTACCGTCAGGTCCTCGGCGGGTCGGTTGTCGAGATTGGTCAGCTCTAGCGTGTAGGTGAGTGCCTCGCCCAGCTGGGCGGGAGTACTCAGTTCATCAGGATCGGCTCGAAGCTGGAGGGACAGGCCCAGCTGGGACCTTTGGAGGGCCGGTGCGCCGAAATCGCCAACAGTTAGCGTGGGGGCATCGGTCATGTATTGGAGGATCCTTCCGAGGGACAAAAGATGCGGTAAATTGGTGGAGCGTCCGGCGCTGCACGGTGTCACTTGGCTGAGTGAGATCTAGACCAATCGGGACTGGGGTTTTGGAGAGAACCGCAGCCTGACTCCGTTGGCGCTAACACCTGGTGCAGCAGCCGGACGCTGCCTAAGAATGAGTATGGCCCACCAGGCGGGTGGGTACGTGGCACAGGCTGCCACTTCAGTGGAGCGTGTTGTCAATTAGGTGTTGACCTGGGCCTGTTCGGACATAGCAGTCGGACTGGCTCCCGGCCGAGACCTGGCTGGCTCAGAGTCCTAAGTGTGAACACTCTCCTTTGAGTTTGGGGAGCAGTGCCTGGTCGAGCTCATGGGAGGGCCCTGCGGGTAGTCTGGCGAGCCAGTTGCTGGGGGGTAGGGCTTGGCTTCACCCGCCAGGATGTCCCGCAAATGCTGAGAAAGAGTTGACGTGTGCCATACACCTCCATAAACTGTACCGACGAGACGGTTTAGTAGTGGGAGGCAGTAAGTGAGTCGAGAGCTTAGCGCTGCCCGTCAGTGGGCGAGCCTGGCGGTCCTGGTGGCCGGGGTTCTCCTGTTGGCCATTGACGCCACGGTCCTCTACCTGGCTGTCCCTGCGCTGACGGCCGATCTGGCGCCGACCGCCACTCAGGTGTTGTGGATTGGCGACATTTACTCGCTGGCGGTGGCCGGGTTCCTGGTCACCATGGGTAACCTGGCCGACCGGGTGGGGCGAAAGCGCCTGCTCCTCATTGGTGCTGCTGCCTTCGGGTTCGCCTCGCTGTTGGCCGGCTTCGCCCCCAACCCCGGGGTCTTGATTGCCGCACGCCTGATTCTCGGGATCGCGGGGGCAACAATCATGCCTTCGACGCTGTCACTAATTCGCGTCATCTTCCCCGATGAGGGTCAGCGAACCAAAGCGGTGGCCATCTGGTCTGCCGCCTCCTCGGGCGGCATTGCCATTGGGCCCCTGGTGGGTGGGGCACTGCTGGAGCATTTCTGGTGGGGCTCCGTCTTCCTGATTAACCTGCCGGTGGTGGTCCTGCTCCTGATCTTCGGTGCCTGGCTCTTGCCCGAGTCGCGCAATCCGCAGCCGGCTCCCTTTGACCTCATCTCGTCCCTGCTGTCTTTGCTGGCCATCGTGCCGTTCGTCTTCGTCATCAAGCAGCTGGCAGGGGGAGACTTTGGGCCGGTGACCATTGGGGCGTTTGTGGCCGGGGTGGTCGGGCTGGTGCTGTTCGTGAGCCGGCAGCGGCGGTCCGAAGACCCGATGATTGACGTGGGACTGTTCGCCAACCCGGCCTTTACCGGTGCCGTCCTGGTCAATCTGATCTCAATTTTCGCGTTGGCCGGAGTGCTGTTCTTCTTCTCCCAGTACCTACAACTGGCTCGCGGATTGTCGCCGCTAGGAGCGGGGATCGCTCAGCTGCCGGTGGCCCTGGGGGCCATGTCGGCCTTCGTCTTCGTGGGGTTCTTGTTCCGCCGGCTCGGGCGGGGGCGAGCCATCGCGGCAGCCCTTCTGCTCGGTGCGGCCGGACTGGTGGGCGTATCGGTAGCCGAACACACCCAGAGCCTGGGCTGGGTGTTGGTCGCGCTGGTGCCGCTGGGCCTGGGGAACGGGATCGCTGAAGCGCTCAGTATCGACGCGGTTGTGACCGCGGTGCGCCCCGAAAAAGCCGGCTCGGCCGCTTCAATCTCCGAGACGGCGTACGAGTTGGGTGGGGCTTTGGGAATCGCCATTTTGGGTTCGGTGGTGACCGTCCTCTATCGGGCCCACCTGGTCTTACCCGCCCACCTGAGTCCGGCCGCCGCTGAGCAGACGCGGGACTCCCTGGCGAGCGCGGCCCAGGTGCTTGATCCAGGCAGTACCGCCTTCGCCGCAGCCCGCGAGGCATTTGTGAATGCGATGGAGACCACTACTTTGATCGCGGCGGCTATTATGGTGGTGGCAGCGCTAGTTGCTCATTTGGTCATTCCCGCCGGGAAAGAGCGGAACGTCGTTCACGCCTAAACATGGGCACACCGAGAGAGGATGCTTCGTCTATGGGAAGAAGTGCAGGCCGGACCCCGGTCGAGACTAGACGCCAAATCCTTGACGCCGCGGCTCGGATCATTCGGCGCCGAGGTTTGGCCACACCCGTTTCTGAGGTGGCAGCTGAGGCAGGCGTCTCCAAGGGCGGCCTCCTCTACCATTTTCCGAGCAAAGAAGAACTGCTGCAGGGATTGGCTGTTGATCTGGTCAAACGCTTCCGCACCGAGGTGGAGGCAGCCATCGATCATGACGACCCTAGGCCGGGCCGGGTAGCCCGGGCGTACCTGCAGGTCAGTTTCGCCGACAGTATCGACACGGTGGGCTTGCGCGACGAGATCTCGTTGGCTGCACACCTGATGGATTCGCCTTCGCTCCACGAGATACTGCAGTCAGATTCCGAACAGTGGCGCCGGGAAATTGAGGCCGACGGACTGGACCCGGCCGTCACCCGAGTGGTGATTGCCGCCTCGGACGGGATCAACATTGGCCCGCTGTGGGGCCCAATCCTGTCGGAAGAGGACACCCGAAAGCTGGCTCAGGACCTGATCGAGCTCACCTACCGGGGCACACTCTAGCCCACTTCGATCCGGGAAAAAGAAAGTTCCGCCGGACCCGGTGAAATCCTTGCTGGGACCGGGGACCTAGTGGTTGCATAATCCCATGTGTGGAATCGTTGGATACGTAGGTCAGAACCCGTCAGCTCGCCCCGAGCAGGTCGTGCTCCAAGGACTGGAGCGCCTCGAGTACCGCGGATATGACTCCGCTGGGATCGGATTGGGCGCTCCCGGAGCCGAGGCTTTGACCGTGGTCAAGCGGACCGGCAAGCTGGTCAATTTGCGCCGGGCGCTGCAAGATGAGCCTCCGACCCCGGCCACGGCCGCTATTGGGCACACCCGGTGGGCCACGCACGGGGAGCCGTCGGAAGCAAACGCCCACCCCCAGTTCAACCCGGACCGGTCCTTGGCACTGGTGCACAACGGCATCATTGAGAACGCTTCGACGCTGGCGGCCGAGCTCCACTCTCGCGGCTACCGGTTCGTGTCCCAGACGGACACCGAGGTGGTTCTGCACCTGCTGGATTGGACCCTCACCCGCCCGGATTTACCCGAGTGGGACGGCGACCTGCCCGGGCTGGAGGGGGACGAGCTAGTGGCCGGGCGGCGCCTAATGGCCGCCATGCTGGTGGTTACCCGCGAGTTGGTGGGTGGGTACACCCTGCTGGCACTGCACCGCGATTGCCCCCACCTGGTGGTGGCCGCGCGGCGTTCCTCGCCCTTGGTGATTGGGCGCGGGGAGCAGGAGAATTACCTGGGCTCGGATCCGTTGGCCTTTGCCGACTACACCACGCACGCGGTGGAAATCGGGCAGGATCAGGCGGTGGCGGTCACTCCGACCGCAGTAGTGGTGGTGGACCAGGACGGTCAGGCAGTCACCCCCCGCGAGTTCGAAATTGACTTCCTGCGGGACCGGGCCTCTAAGGACGGCTGGGACACCTACATGGAGAAGGAGATTCACGAGCAGCCACGCGCCGTGCAGGACACGCTGGCGGATCGGCTCGACGCCCACGGGCGGCTGACCCTGGACGAACTGCGAATCTCCGAAGAGCTTCTGCGCCGGGTCGACAAAATGATCATCGTCGCCTGTGGGACCGCTTCCTATGCGGGCCAGGTCGCACGCTACGCCATCGAGCACTGGTGTCGGATCCCGGTCGAGGTGGAACTGGCCCACGAGTTCCGCTATCGCGACCCGGTGGTCAACGAGAAAACGCTGGTGGTGGCGGTGTCTCAGTCGGGCGAAACCATGGACACGATCATGGCCATTCGCCATGCCCGCAATCAGGGGGCACGGGTGGTGGCGGTGGTGAACACTCCCGGCTCCACCATCGCGCGCGAGTCCGATGCCGTGCTGCTGACCCATGCGGGTCCGGAAATTGCGGTAGCTTCGACGAAGGCTTTCACCGCCCAGATCACCGCCACCTATCTGCTGGGGCTGTATTTGGCACAAATCCGCGGGAACAAGTACTTGGACGAGGTGCACGACTATCTGGATGGGCTGGCCCAAATCCCCGCCAAGATGGAGCGGGTGTTGGCCGAGGCCGAGGCGGTGCGCCAGGTGGCACGCTCCATGGCCGGGGTCGAGTCGGTCATCTTCCTGGGCCGCCACGTCGGCTACCCGGTGGCGCTGGAGGGGGCACTGAAACTGAAGGAGATCGCCTACATTCACGCGGAGGGTTTTGCCGCGGGCGAGCTCAAGCACGGTCCAATTGCGCTGGTTGAGGAGGGGACACCCGTGTTCGTGGTTGTACCCACGCCGAGGCGCCCGGAACTGCACCAAAAGACTGTCTCCAACATTGAGCAGGTCCGGGCCCGGGGTGGCAAGACGCTGGTGATTGCCGAGGAGGGTGACAACTCGGTCAACGAGTTTGCCGACGTCATCTTCCGGGTGCCTCCGGCCCCCACCCTGTACCTGCCACTGCTCGAGGTGATCCCACTGCAGCTGTTTGCCTGCGCATTGGCCGAAGCCAAGGGCTTGGACGTGGACCAGCCCCGAAACCTCGCTAAGTCTGTCACCGTCGAGTAGCGGCCAGGCACTGGACTTGGTGGAACCGCCCCCGAGGCGGCCCACCAGCGCAGTAGGATAGCTTTGTCGCGCGGCCCGGCCGGGCCCAGGCGGCAGGGCACGAGGGGGAAGACTTGTTGTTTGGACCGGACTAGCGGGGCACTGGACCGCCATTAGCCAAACACCAGTGAAGGAAACTTGATGAGCACTCCCGAAAATGTTCCCGTCTATCCGCCCGCCCACACCGTGGCCGACTTTACCGCCAACCTGGCTGCGGTTCGCGCCAAGATCGATGCTGCCGCTTCCCGCGTTGGCCGCGACCCTAGTTCCGTTCGCCTCCTGCCTGTCTCCAAAACCGTTCCCGAGGAGCGCCTGCGTTTGGCGGTGGCGGCCGGGTGCCATCAGCTCGGGGAAAACAAGGTGCAGGAGGCCAAACGTAAGTGGCAGAACCTGACTGATCTGGAGATTTCCTGGGCGGTGATCGGCCACCTGCAGACCAACAAGGCTAAGGATGTGGCCGCTTTTGCCAGCGAGTTTCAGGCGCTCGATTCCCTCCGCGTGGCGGAGGCGTTGGATCGCCGCCTGGACCGGTTGGGCAGAAGCCTAGACGTATACGTACAAGTCAACACCTCGCAGGAACCGCAAAAGTACGGCTTGCCGCCGGAGGAAGTGCGCCCCTTCCTGCACCAGCTGAACCAGTTTGAGACCCTGCGGGTACAGGGACTGATGACGCTCGCACTGTTCACTTCCGATGGGGAGCGGGTGCGCGAGTGCTTCACCCTGCTCCGGAACCTGCGCGATCAGATTCGCGGCGAGGATCCGGCGCTGCTGGGCCCGGGCGAACTCTCGATGGGGATGTCCGGCGACTACGAGATTGCGGTTGAAGAGGGGGCCACCTGCGTTCGAGTCGGGCAGGCCATCTTTGGCTCTCGGGCGCTGCCGGACTCCTACTATTGGCCGGGGGAGACGAATGCCTGAGCAGTTCTACACCACGGATGCCGGGCAGGCACAGCAGCTTGAGCTCGACGTTCGACTTCCGCAGGTGCTGGCTTTCGGCTCGCAGTTGCTCCACGGTTCGGTTGGGTTGAATGCGGCGCTGCCGATCTACTCAGCGGCCGGAATTAGGGCCAGCTCGGTCCCGACGATCCTGCTATCCAACCTTCCGCACTATCCGTCGGTGCAGACTCTGGCGGTCGCGCCAGAGTGGATCCGGGGGGCGTTGACAGACCTGGCGGCCACCGGCGCCCTGACCGACCTCAGGGCGGTCACTTCTGGCTACTTGGCGATCCCGACCCAAGCCGAGGTGGTGGCGAACTGGCTGGAGCAAAGGCCCGCCAGTTCTAAACCGAAGTTCGTCCTGGACCCTACTTTGGGCGACGCGGATGTGGGTTTCTACACCGATCCGGCAGTTGGTCCGGCCGTGCGCGAGTACCTGGTGCCCCGCGCGGACGTGATCACCCCGAACCTGTTTGAGCTGGCCCAACTAAGCGGGGCGGGGACACCGCCGGACGGACAGGACCTGTCAGCGCTGGTGTCAATGGCCCGCCAGCTGACTGACGCGGGTGCCAAGTCGGTGGTGGTGACGGGCGTGCCGCTGGATGCGGACCGGGTCCAAAACGTCGTCGTGACGGCCAGCGAGGTGCAGGTGAGCTCTTCGCCGCGCCTGACCACCGGCGCCAAAGGTCTGGGGGATGTCTTCACTGCCGGTCTGACGGCCGCCCTGGTGGCTGGAGCGGAACTACCCGAAGCGGTGATCCGCGGCGCCGCCCAGGTGAACCGGGCGATCGAGCAGCGCCGGCTCGGCTAAGGGCTGCTGGGCGGGCGAGCCGGAGCCTACTTCAGGCTTGATTCGCCGCGAAGCGCCCGGTCTACCATCAGCGCTGCCTGGGTCCGATTCGTGGTTCCGAGCCTGGTCATCACGGAGGATAGGTGCGTTTTGACCGTGGCCAAACTGACCATCAGCTGGTCGGCAATTTCCTGGTTGGTGTAGCCCTTTCCAACCAGGAGTGCGACTTCCAGCTCCCGGTCGGTGAGCGAGTCGAGCACGGGTGACGGCCCGGGTTTGGACGAGGCGGCCCCACCCTGGTTTACCTGGTTGAGGACGAACCGGGTGGCCCGGGGGGACAGTGACCCCTCACCCTGAGCGACCAGCTGGGCTGCCTGTACGATCTCGTCCGGGGGTGCATCCTTGGCGATAAACCCGTTGACACCGGCTGAGACCGCGTCCAAGATGGCGGCCTCGGTGTCGAAGGAAGTCATTGCCAGGATGCCGGGACGCTCGGATCGCCGTCGGAGGGCTCGGGTGGCATCTATTCCGCTAATTCGGCTCATCCGCAGGTCCATCAGGACCACGTCGGGGTTGGTCCGGGCGACCACGTCCAGTACCTGGTCGCCGTCGTCGGCCTCACCCACGACCTCAATTCCACTGGCCCGAAGAATTGTGCCCAATAATTGTCTGACCAGGGCATCATCGTCGATGATTACCGCTGTCACGCTCTTGTCCACGGCAGCCACGCCCGGACCTCCCATCTGTTGTTGTTGGCTGCGGCCGATAGTCCGCCCCCGAGTGATTCTGCCCGTTCCCGCATCCCCAGCAGTCCGGTGCCCGTTCCCGGTGGGGTCCAGTCTTTGCAATTCGGATCGGCGTAGTCGGTGGGTGCCCTGGGTACAATCCAGTTGGAGACGGCAATGTCGACCCGGACTTCCGGCTGGACGGCAACCAGCACCCCGATGCCCGAACCACGGGCGTGCTTGAGGGCGTTGGTCAGCGCTTCCTGCACAATCCGATAGGTGGCCCGTGCCAGGGCCGGAGGCAGCTCA
>WPCI01344844.1_pt1 | contig 12113 bp, 14 predicted proteins | sample 5399871 | NCBI WGS metagenome assembly WPCI01 (sample SAMN12869469, study PRJNA574797) | sludge metagenome | isolation source: wastewater treatment of pH7 | place: China:Beijing | collected 2019-05-20
AGACCTAAAAAAAGGTGTTTCTCAACTCGCAGAAACACTCATTTCCGTCCCGCTCGTCGGGAACATCATCGCCGGTGAGCCAATGCCGGTGCCAGCCTCAGACTTTAGTTATTATGACCCCGAATCCGGGATAGACGTCGCGCGCAGCCTGCTGCCGGCAGGAGATCGCCTGGATGACCTCTACGCTTTGCGCGTGCACGGCGACTCGATGATCGATGCCATGGTTAATGACGGGGACATTGTCGTCATGAAAAAGACCAACCAGGCTCGTAATGGCGAGATGGTGGCAATCTGGTTGAACGACCGCGACGAAACGACGCTGAAATACTTCTTCCTCGAAAACGGGCATGTGCGTTTGCAGCCTGCCAATCCGACGATGAAGCCAATCATCATCAACAACCCCAACATTGTTGAAGTTCAGGGTAAAGTTGTGCTGGTCATCCGCCAATTAGACCAGTGAGGGGCTCACTAAGGGGAAGAGCTGAGCCATGCTTCCTGGCTCAGCTCTTTTCTTTTTGGCATATTTGAACAAGGTAATTAGGTATCTTCCTCGCTAAACTATTTCCGATTTTCGCCAAAACAATTAAACAAAAAAGCCCCCTCGAAAGGGGGCTTGGCTTTGCCGAAAGACTAGATGATGGCGACTTCAGCGCCAGCTTCTTTGAGTTTGGCAGCAGCGTCATTGGCAATGTCTTTGCCAACAGCTTCGAGGACTTTCGCGTCAGCAGATTCAGCCATGTTCTTGGCTTCAACCAGACCCAGCGAAGTGAGCTGGCGGATGACTTTGATGACTTCGATTTTCTTGGGACCAGCAGATTTGATGACGACATCAAATTCGGTCTTTTCTTCTGCTTCTTCTTCAGCGGCGGCAGCCACAGGACCAGCAGCAACAGCAACAGGCGCGGCGGCGGAAACGCCCCATTTTTCTTCCAACAGTTTGACGAGGTCAGCAGCTTCCAACACGGAGAGTTTGCTCAGTTCCTCAACGATTTTTTCTAAATCAGCCATTTTTACTCCTATTTATTCCTTTTGTTATTTTTAATAGTTACTTCTCGCTGTAAAACGAGCACTCTTATGCAGCCGAAGGCTGCTTTTCCGAATTAGCTTTGATGACCGCAGCCAAACCACGAGCGGGTTCAGCCAGGGTGCGTACCAGTTTGCTGGCGGGTGCCAGGATGGTGCCCAGCAGCATCGCGCGCATAACAGGCAGTGTGGGCAGGTCAGATAATGCGCCAACCTGTTTGACAGTCAGACTTGCCTTGTCGAGGTATCCACCACGAACGGCGAAGGTCTCATTGCCTTTCACCAGTTCCGCCAGTGCTTTTGCCACTGATGGAGCGTCTTCGAATGCGAAAACGACCACGTTGTTTCCTTCCCAGGTTTTGGGATCGAAATGGTAGCCATTCTCTTCCAAAACGCGGGTGAACAAACGGTTTTTGACGACGTGCAGCCGACCATCGGCGTCGCGTAGTTTGGCGCGGGCGTCGTTGACCATTGGCATGCGCATCTTGCTGTAAGAAAGGACGAAGATCGCCTTGCTTTTGTCGACCCACTCGCGGTACTGGTCGACCATTACTTCTTTGTGTTCTTTAGAAAACGCCAATGTACTTCAACCTCCTTCCAATCAAAATAAAAAAATCTCTTTCCGTTTTCCCACAGAAAGAGATTCACAAACATCAGGATCAGGTTGATCTGACTTCGAACCTCCACCTCGGCGGGAAATTAAGCCGTAAACGGCACCAGCTTTCTTAAGCAGAGCAATATTTAGTTTTACATCAGCCAGTATACCACATTCTGGCTAAATCAAACCCAGCGGTTAGGCTGCTTCGGACTCCATCGACATAGCCGCGTTGACGTCAACCTTCACGCCAGGTCCCATCGTGGAGGCAAGAGTAACCTTCCGTACGAACACACCCTTGGCGCCGGTTGGACGAGCTTTGCGCAATGCAACCATCAAGGCAGCCATATTGGCATACAGATCATCCGCGGTAAAGGAAATCTTGCCGAGCGGCACGTGGATGTTGGCGGTCTTATCGAGACGAAACTCAACCCGACCAGCCTTCGCGGAAACGATCGCGTCTGCGATATCGCCGGGCTGAACAACAGTGCCGGCTTTGGGGTTCGGCATCAGGTTACGGGGACCAAGCACACGACCCAAGCGGCCGACTTTTCCCATCATATCGGTTGTACCAACAGCGACGTCAAAATCAGTGTAACCGCCCTGGATTCGGGCGATGTCATCATCGGTTTCGGCGACAAAATCAGCGCCAGCCTCGCGGGCAGCTGTGGCAGCTTCGCCCTGAGCAAAGACCAACACACGCACGGTCTTACCAAGCCCTTTAGGCAGCACGACAACGTCGCGGATTTGCTGATCAGCCTGGCGGGGATCCAGGCTTGTTCGAATGTGAACCTCAACGGTCTCATCGAACTTGGCAAATTTCATTTCTTTTACTAAATCCAACGCCTGCTTCGGACCGTAGATCTTATCGGCTTCGAGCTTCTTGATCGCGTTTTCAAAATTTTTCCCGTGTTTAGACATGCATACTCCTTTGTGGTCCAATCGGGCGGACGAGCCCTCCCACAGTCTATGATTGCTGTTTGATTAGTCGCTGATGGTGATGCCCATGTTGCGGGCGGTGCCTTCGAGCTGTTTCATTGCCGCTTCGATATCGTTGGCATTCATATCCTTGTACTTTACTGTCGCGATTTCGCGAATCTGAGCACGAGTGATCTTGCCAACTTTGGCGGTATTGGGGGTTGCGGAACCCTTATCGACGCCGGCAGCTTTCTTAATCATCATTGCAGCGGGCGGCGATTTTAGTTCGAATTTGAATGAACCATCCTGGAAGATGGTAATGGCAGCAGGAATAATCTCACCGGTTTGGTTCGCGGTACGAGCGTTGTAATCCTTGCAGAACGCCATAATATTTACGCCATGCGGAGCCAGCGCGGGACCGATGGGGGGTGCAGGATTAGCCTTACCGGCTTTAATCTGCAGGGTTAGTTGTGCTTTTACTTTCTTTGCCACTTAATTTCTCCTTGGTGGTGCAAACGGGCTGCTGCCCTCCCACAAAAATCCGGATTGCTCCGGTTTATGACTTTTCTACCTGCAGAAAATCCAGCTCCACAGGGGTTTCCCGCCCGAAGAAGTTCACCATGACGCGAATCTTCGAGCGTTCCATGTTGATCTCGTCCACCGTACCGCGGAAATCGTTGAATGGACCATCCACAATCCGCACACGGTCGCCAGGTTTGTAGGTCACGCGATAGGTGGGGGCTTCGTCTTCCATGCGGCGCAGGATCGACTGCACCTCTTCGGGGCGCAGCGGCGTGGGGTCATCGCCCATGCCCACAAAACCGGTCACGCCGGGGGTATTGCGTACGACAAACCAGGATTCTTCTTCGAGAATCATGTTCACCAAAACGTATCCTGGGAAGACGTGGCGTTCAACCGTGCGGCGTTTGCCGTCGCGGACTTCGATTTCTTCCTGGGTTGGAATAACCACGTCAAAAATCTTGTCCTTCATGCTCATTGTCTCAATGCGCTGCTCAAGGTTCTTTCGAACCTTGTTTTCATAGCCTGAATAGCAATGAATGACATACCAATTTCTGGCATCCTCGCCCTGTTTGGCAGGTTTGTTTAATGAATCGCTGGAGGTCTCCTCAACCGGCAAGCCTTCAGTCTCTTCGGGCAGGCTGGGATTCATGTCGTCCATAGATCCATCTTCCTTCTCAGTCATAACAACATCACTTCCGTACGAACTAAATGTTGACCAGCAGTCCGACCAGTCGCGCAAAAATAAAATCAAAGACACCTAAAACCGCTGCCAGAATGACCGTCACAATCAGGACGATGCGTGTCAGGGAGAGGGCTTCTTCGCGGCTTGGCCAGGAAACCTTGCGTAGTTCACCTGCGGTTTCTTTGAACCAGCGTTTGATTCTCTGAAAGAAGTTCGGTTTTTCACTGTTTGCCATCAAGGCCTCCTGCTTTACAACTCAACGCCGTAGGTCTTACGGCGTCGGTAAATTTCAACAGGTCAGGTAGGAATTGAACCCACAACCCCCGCTTTTGGAGAGCGGTGCTCTGCCAATTGAGCTACTGACCTAAGCAAACTCCCATTGCTGAGAGCTACTTCACCTCGCGGTGCAGCTTATGAGCGCGGCAACGAGGGCAATATTTATTGATTTCCATACGCCCTGGATCATTCCGACGGTTCTTTACCGTTGTGTAATTACGCTCTTTACACTCAGTGCATGCCAGGTGAATAACTGGACGAATATCTTTTTTCTTTGATGCCATTTTTAGTTAACATGGCTGCCCCTTATAGAGGCAGCCATGTATCCTCCATCTTTTCTAATCTTAGGCAATGATCTTAGTGATCCTGCCAGCGCCCACGGTCAGACCGCCTTCGCGGATGGCGAATTCGGAACCATCTTCGATGGCGACTTTCTGGATCAGTTTGACTTTCAAACCGCTCACGTTATCACCAGGGAGAACCATCTCAACACCTTCAGGCAGGGTCACATCACCGGTAACATCGGTGGTGTGGATGTAGAACTGCGGTCGGTAGCCAGTGAAGAAAGCACTGTGGCGTCCGCCCTCTTCGCGCTTGAGGATGTAAACGGTGCACTCAAACTCGGTGTGAGGGGTGATGGATTTTGGCTTTGCCAAAACCATACCGCGTTCGACCTGTTCGCGATCGATACCGCGCAGCAGGATACCGGCGTTGTCGCCAGCCATACCCTGGTCGAGCTGCTTGTGGAACATTTCAATACCAGTTGCAACGGTCGGCAGAGGTTTGTCCATCAGACCAACGATTTCAACGGGATCGTTCAGTTTCAAAGTACCGCGTTCGATACGACCGGTCACAACAGTGCCGCGGCCCTTAATCGAGAAGACATCTTCAATCGGCATGAGGAAGTCTTTTTGGAAATCACGGACTGGTTCCTCGAAGAAGGCGTCAACAGCATCCATCAGGTCAGCGATCGGTTTGTATTCCGGAGCGTTGGGGTCTGTGGAGGTGCTGTCGAGCGCGACTTTGGCGGAACCGCGGATGATCGGTACATCATCGCCGGGGAAACCGTTTTTGGTCAGCAGTTCGCGGACTTCCATTTCGACCAGCTCAAGCAGTTCGGGATCGTCCATCTGGTCAGTCTTGTTCAGGAAGACCAAAATGGAAGGAACTTCAACCTGGTGAGCCAGGAGAACGTGTTCGTTGGTTTGGGGCATGGGACCGTCAGGAGCACTCACAACGAGGATGGCGCCGTCAACCTGCGCTGCACCGGTGATCATGTTCTTGATATAGTCACGGTGACCGGGCATATCAACATGAGCATAATGGCGCTTTGCGGTCTCATATTCAACATGGGTAATGTTGATGGTAATACCGCGGGCTTTTTCTTCCGGAGCATTGTCAATAGTATCGTATGCACGGAATTGACCAAAGCCACGCATAGCCTGGACTTTGGTAATAGCAGCGGTCAGGGTAGTTTTGCCATGGTCAATATGACCCATCGTTCCGATGTTCATATGTGGCTTTGAGCGGTCAAATTTTTGTTTCGCCATCTTTTCTCCTTAAATAATGACTATTTATTTTCTTTTCAATATTTCGGCAAAAAGCCCTCAATCGGATTCGGACCGATGACCTCATTCTTACCAAGAATGCGCTCTACCTACTGAGCTATGAGGGCGGCCTTGCCAGCCCGACCTCTCGGTCGGGTTTATGGACAGTGAAGGATTCGAACCTCCGAAGGCGCCAGCCAGCTGATTTACAGTCAGCCCCCGTTGTCCACTTGGGTAACTGTCCAGTTTGTTCCATAGGGCGCTTGCATTTACCCGCTGGAGATTGTGATCGAAAATTTCGACCACAATCGCAAATGAGTAAACAGAGCCGACGATGGGAATCGAACCCATAACCTACCACTTACAAGGCGGTTGCTCTACCATTGAGCTACGCCGGCGCCCCTTGGATATGCTTTTATTAACCTGCGTCAAGACTAATAAGTATATCAAAACCGCCATGCTTGCGCAAGCCTGATTTTCCAATCAGTCCAGTTTCGCAAGGTGTGAGTCTATCAGCTTAACCCCCACTAGTCAAGGGGAAAGACGCGCTTTTTTCGGCAATACTCTTGAATCATTTCAGTTCCAGCCTGAGCGCCACCTGAATCACCAGCTGGGTAAGCACTGCCCAACCAGACCCGAAAAATAACAGCACGAATTGAACCTGGGTGCCATTTGGGATTGGATTGGCGGTGTTTCTGATATGCTTTCCGTGTCGGAAAAGCCCTCACCCCACCCAGGTTTCTTTGATTGCTTTGGAGAATCTTCTTCTATGTCTGTGATCCGCTTCCTGTTTGCCAAAATCCGCCAGTACGACCCAAAAATGCTCTGGATGCTTGTCTTAAACGCTATCACATCGGCACTCTAAACGGGCTGACAAAGCGGATCTGGCGCGGACTCCCACCTCGGAACAGCAAGAAAGCGCCGCGCGGCGCCTGCTCGCGGAAGCCGGCGCAGGGGGCTTCGTGGTGCAGGTTCAGGATGTCTCATTCAGATACCCCACCACCAACGAACTGGTTTTGAATAAGCTTGACCATTCATCCTGGTGAAACTGTCGCTCTTGTCGGGCGTAATGGGGCAGGTAAAAGCACCCTGGTAAAGCTGCTTTGCCGCCTCTACAAGCCCGATAATGGCAGAATTTTGATCAATGGCGTTGATATCTGGGATATTCCCCTAAACCAGTATTACAACCTACTCTCGGTCATCTTTCAGGATTTTCAACTGCTGCCCATTTTGCTTTCAGAGAACATCACCAGTAAAACCCGCTGCAGGGTCAACGCCAGCGACGAAGCCGCGGTCAGAGAAGCATTGGAAAAAAGTGACATGCTCCGCTGGACAGAAGCCCTTCCCCACGGCATCCACACACCCATGACCCGCCTGCTTTCGGAGGACGGAGCGGTGCCGTCAGGCGGTCAGGAGCAGAAGCTGGCTATCGCCCGAGCTGTTTATCATAAAGGCTCTTTCATGATCATGGATGAGCCGACTTCGGCGCTGGACCCCCGCAGCGAGGAACAGGTTTTTAGCCAGATGCGGGAAATTACCCAAAACCATACCGCCATGTTTATCTCGCACCGACTCTCGAGCACGCGCCATGCAGACCGGATATTTGTGCTGGATGAGGGCAAACTGATAGCCGAAGGCAGCCACGAAACGCTGATGGAGCAGGAGGGCTTGTATCGCAGATTGTACCTGGCTCAGGCGGAGCAGTACGCGGCTGATGAGTCTGAAACAAACTAAGCAGCGCGGTGGTTGGGAACGCTCAATTACCATTAACCTGACGCTTTTCCAGGCATTCAGAGGAACTGATCCCAATATCCTGAATCAAAAAGGCTGACAACATTCAATTGTCAGCCTTTTGTTTTATCTTGTTGTGCCCTTATTTGATAATCATGGGCAGATAGTTGTATTTCACGACCACAACGTTGTAGGTGACTTTCACCTTCACCGTTTTGGATTGATACCCTCCGCCGTCAGAAACGGTGACAATCGCTTCCTGGTAACCGGGGGAAAGCTTTTCGGGGTCAATGGAGACCTTAAAACTCACGTTAATCTGTCCACTGGTCGGGGTCAGTGTCACCCAATCCTTATTCGCGCTGGCTGTCCAGGTTTGACCAGCATCTCCCTTTGGCAAAACGCTGGAATAAGGTATGGGATTACCCGGCGTGTAGTTAAAGGTTAGCGTCGTTGGGGTAACCGAAAAGGCTGATAACGTAAAGTTGACGGTAACAAGCACAAGCCGCTCATACAATCCCGCGCTATCCGTGATCAGGATTTTGGCAGTTTGGTTGCCAAGTACGAGTTTCGTTTTGTCGATGGTCACGCTGGTTGAGCCTGGCACTGCACCTGATGTGTTGCTGAGCTGAACGAAGTCGGCGTCCACAGAAGCGGTCCAGCTTTGCCCCGTACCTCCGCTGATATTGATTGTGTTGGCGGGTATGGTGGTGTCACCGGTTTTGACGGTATAGCTCAGGCTGGAAGGGCTGACGTTAAAGACAACCGGGGGCGTCACGTCTCCAGGAACGGCAGCAACCGCCTGAAGCTGGTCATAAACACCGGTATCCTGTGTGCCTGTGGTTTTGTAATCCACCAATACGATGTAGTGGAGTCTTGCGTAATCCACGACGCCGCTCAGGTTGACAGAAATCATGAAGGTTTCCGAGCGACCAGGGCGTAGGTAAGAAATGTCTGTTTTGGCAGATCCGCGACCTGCCTGGTTGGTTTTGGAAGAGCGGTATTCTTCATAGATAACCGCCTGAACCGCAGCCTTGTTCTGTACCGAAAGCGTAACGGTGCTCAGGTTAGTGACCGTTGCTTTGATGGTAACGGCGTTCCCTGTCCGTGAATAAGTTGCCGAAATCGCGACACTCGGCGTGCGGGCTTGTGACCGTTCGATCATCCCTTTATAGACCGCATAGGCGGTTGAATCAGCGCCGGTTTCATATTCACGCGCACTGTCCACCATAGCTTCCGGAACGTAAGTGCCGCCGCCGCTCTCCTTCAGGATATCCTTCCGGTTCTGCGGGGTGCCGCTCCACCATTCAATAAACGCCACGGATGTTGAGGGGAATTCTCCAATCAGTTGGTCAACTGCCGTACCGGCAGCCGTACAGTAAGGTCAGGTAGGGCTGGTTACCAGTTCGAACACCGACAATCTTGGGCCCGGAGTCTGGGCGGTAACCTCCGCAGGCTTTAGCGCGCCAAACAATCCTGCCAGAATGGCGAGAATGAGCAGAACAGACATTTTCTTGTTTCGTTTCATGACTCTCCGTTTCGTTGTTTAGGGTCTGGTGATAACAGGCAAGAAAACCCGATTAATTTCTTCGCCTGGGCTTGCCGCATAGATTTCGACAATCACGTTGGTAGTGTAGGTTTCGGAGCTATCCGTTATGGTTACAACCGCGCTATTCCAGCCGGCTTCCAATGCCGTTCCGTCAGTTGTCATCACGATTGCGTCGCCAACGATCCCCGAGGAGGGATTCAAGCTGAGCCAGGTTTGGTTGCTCGAAGCGGTCCAGGCAAGCCCCTGGTTGCCGAGAACCACCGAGGTAAACCCGGGCACGCTCGTTACGCCGTCATCGAGGAAAAATAGATGGTAATCTGGGTGGACGTCCAACGCCTTGGTTGCGATCGCCGCCTGAAGTTGATCGTAATGCTCGCCTGGCGCGGTCTGATAATCTACCAGCACGATAATCTCGACCTTGCTCCAATCCGTGGGATCCACATCCGGCACCTCAATTTCAAACGTATCGGTTTCGCCGGGTGCCAGGCTGGAAATGGCGGTTTTTGCGGCAGCAATGCCAGGCTGGTAGGTGGTGTGGGTTTCATACTTCACGCCATTTTCTTTGACGATTGCGTAAACACCCGCATTATTGCCTGTGGTAAGGGTGACGGCACTGTTATTTTTGACCGTCGCGCTGACTTTAACGCTGGAACCGTCCAACCACCAAAACGCGTTAATTTCCGCGGTCGCTGGTCGAGCCAGAGCGTCGTCAATCATGGCGGTATAGGTTTCGTAAGCTTCCGGCGTGGTTTCCGCGCCGCGGTGGTGAAGCCGGCCGCTATCCACGACAACCCATGTCAGCCCAAGACCTGCTTCGGAGGCTTGAATTACATTCCAGCGTGCCTGGGGAGGGTCAAACAAGGGGGGAGTGTCAATTGAAAAATGGTAGTCAACGACTACAACGGGCTGATTTGAATATTCTTCGGCTAATTGATCGATCACCGGACCGGAGATCGCGCAATGCCATCATGTGGGGCTTCCAACGGTTTCAAAAACTACGAGTTTCTCCTGCGGAGTGGCTTCCTGGCTCTGCGCGGGATGGACAACCCCGGTTAAACCAGCAAGCAGTGAGAGAGCGAGCAAGAGAAGCAACTTATTGCGCAACTGCATAGACAACCTCCTCGATAGAATATTGACGCACCAACTTCAATGCACCGCAAGCATTCTATCACTCATTCCATCAGATGAGGGTTAAATTGCGCCACTTCGCTTGTTAATTACAACAAGCGCAATCAGGGGAGGGGTTTAATGTAACCGTCGAGTAGGTCCTGCTTGATGCGTTCAAAAAGAATCACGCGTCCGTCAGAAAGAATATCGCGGTTGACCTGCTTCAGCTCAATGCCAGTTCTGACTATGCCGACCGATTCGCCCTGCATCAGCTTCTCCAACGCCGGCTGAAGGTCAAGCCCACTGCTAAGCACGCCCAGAAGGCTTTGGGCGCTTTCGAGGTTAGGCTGTCCCTCAACCCCGATCAGGGTGACACTTCTACTGTTCAGATAGGCAATTAACTCAGGCGTGCTAACCTCAGGCTGAACAAAAATGCCGGTTACAGCTTTTGCCAGCAGCACATCCGCGGCTGCCTGCCAATCGGCTGCGTTGGTGGGGTCGGTGATCTCCGCGGTGAACGGATAGTATTCCACCGGCACAAAACGCGCGTTGCATAACCCACAATGAAACCTCGCGCCGGTAACGAACGCGTCGCGGGTGGTCTGCCCTTCAACTGTCCCCGCCTGGCTCAAAACGCCCACCCGGAAGTCTGTGATACCGAGTGCCAGGGTGTACCCTGCCAGAAAGCTCAGCTGATCCCGGCTGGTTTCAGAAGCAACCGCGAGGCTCAGATTTTCGGTTGGCGTAAGCTCCGTGCTATTGGTCACCAGGAACTGCACCTGGGGCAGCACAGACGCCAGGGACTGCGCTTCGGTTGGGGAGGCAAGGCTTACCACGAGGCGCACATTTGGGCTTAGCTGCGCCGCGCTGAGCGTTGGAGTGACCGCAAAGCTGTATCCGTTGGCGTTCGCGTAGGAGCCTACTTCATTATTCAGCTGAGCAGCGAGAGCCTGGTCGGCACTCTCCGGAGCCCAGAGCAGTATTTCCGCGTCCAGCAGGACAATCGGAGTGGCAGTTGGGCTTTCGGTTGGTTCAACCGTCAGAGTCGTTTCAACAAGCTGCGGTTGGGTCACTTCGGCTGTCGGGGTGGGTGTTGCCCGGTTGTTACAGGCGGAAAGGAAGCCAATCATCAAGCACAGGGTCAGCGGAAGGAGCAATTTCTTTGTAGGCATGTCCCAATTCTACCTTAAGCAGGGCGGAGGGAAAAGCGGCGTCCAACATACCCCCAACCGCCACGCAGACCAGAGCCCCGCCTGGTGAAACCCAGCATCCTGGGCACAGAATTTGCACCTTCAGCTAAAGCGTCACTTTTTACCACGAACAAACGGAAATCAAAATGAGCATACCAACAACCGAAACAAAACCAGATGGGCTCCAATCCCTCCCCCCAAAGCAGAGGCGTTCGTTGCGCAAAACCATCGGAAACGCCAGCACGCATGAAAAGAACGACCTGCTTCGCGGCATCGCCCGCCATTCTTTGCCTGGGATGCAGTATTACTGGCAGCTTCTGATCTGCTTGTTTCTGTTGGTGATTGGGACCTTGGTTGGCTCTAACCTGGTGTTTCTGGCAGGCATCATCGCCATCCCTCTGGCAAACCCGCTGCTCAGTCTGGTCTATGCCGGCGCGCTGCCCTCAGCAAGGCATTTCGCGCACGCCCTGATTGGAATCATCCTCAGTATCGGGGGCTTCTTCCTGGCTGGGTGGATTGTGCGGGAGGCAGCACCCTTACAGATGGATTACTACTTTTCCGGGATGGGATTGGCGGATGTTTCCGGAACCGGTTTGATTTGGGCTCTGCTGGTCATCACGGCGATATTGACCGCATACTGGTTCACGTATCACGAAGCCCTATCAAGGCTATCTTCCATCCTGCTCGGCTACCTTGTGCTCATGCCATTTTTCGCCGCGGGTCAGGCGGTTTCTGCTGATGTCGCCGCGAGCAACTTACCGTGGGTAATGATCGGTCTGACCAGGCTCAGCCTGGTGCTTTTGGTTATGCTCCTGACCACATGGGTGTTGGGCTTCCCGCCGCGCAAGTCATTCGGGATCGTGATTGCGGCAGTGGTCTTTACCCTGGCAGCCATCAGCGTGGTGGAGATTGTCAACCTGGAGCAAACTCCAATCCTGGTCGAAACCCCAGAGCCTACCCTCATCGCCCCAACATC
>WPCI01140543.1_pt1 | contig 12084 bp, 9 predicted proteins | sample 5399871 | NCBI WGS metagenome assembly WPCI01 (sample SAMN12869469, study PRJNA574797) | sludge metagenome | isolation source: wastewater treatment of pH7 | place: China:Beijing | collected 2019-05-20
TAGACGTAGGCTGCGAGCAGGTGGACCTTGTCGTTGCCGAGGAACTCCTGCTGTGGCGGCATGACGCCGGTGCGGCCGTAGCGTACGGTCTGCTGGATCTGTGTCAGGCTCTGGCCATAGATCCAGCCGCCGGGTGATGTCAGGTCGGGCGAGCCCAATACTGCCATGCCGGTGCCGTCAGGACCATGGCAGGCGACGCAGGTCTGTGCGAAAACCTGCTTTCCATGCTCCAGATCAAAGGAGTCGGCATCGGTCAGCGGCAGTCCGGCGAGCTCGCCGCGGACATAGGCGGAGACGTTCTTGACGCCGTCTTCACCGATGACTTCACCCCATGCCGGCATGACGCCGGTGCGGCCATGGAGGATGGTGGTCATGATGGTGTCGGCATCGCCGCCCCAGCGCCAGTCCTTGTCGGTCAGGTTGGGGAAGCCGGGCGAGCCCTTGGCGTCGGAGCCGTGACAGATGGCGCAGTGGTTGGCGAACAGGCGCGAGCCCATTTTTTGTGCGTCTTCGTCAGCGGCGACGTCCTGGATGGACATGCTGGCGTATTTGGCGAAGATGGGGCCGTATTTTTCGTCGGCGCGTGCGACTTCGCGCTCCCATTGTTTGGCCGAGGTCCAGCCGCCGTCATAGCCGGGGAGGATGCCCTTCCAGTTGCCCATGCCGGGGTAGAGGACGAGGTAGCCGACGGAAAAGACGACGGTGCCGATGTAGAGCATGAACCACCAGCGTGGCAGGGGGTTGTCGTACTCTTCGATGCCGTCATAGACGTGGCCCACGGTTTGGTCCGTGGTATCACTGTGCTGGCCCTTGCGGGTGGCCAGTATCAGCCAGACCAGGGCCACCAGGGTGAACGTGGTCAGGATGACGACGTACCAACTCCAGAAAGATGTCATTGGTGTGTACTCCTTGATGAGTGTGCTGGACGCCTGCCGTTGGGTGGCAGGCGTTATCCGTTTTTATCGTTTGTTCTTGATGGCAGTACCGAGCACCTGCAGGTAAGCCACTACCGCATCCATTTCGGACTTGCCCTTGACGGCGGCAACTGCGCCCTGCATGTCCTCATCGGTATAGGGTACACCCAGGGTTTTCAGTGCTTTCATCTTGGCAACGGTATGTTTGCCGTCCAGATGGTTCTCCACCAGCCAGGGGTAGGAAGGCATCTTCGACTCGGGCACCACGTTACGCGGGTTGTACAGGTGGGCGCGGTGCCAGTCGTCGGAGTAACGGCCGCCGACACGGGCCAGGTCCGGACCGGTGCGCTTGGAGCCCCACAGGAAGGGGTGGTCGTAGACGCTTTCACCGGCGACCGAGTAGTGGCCATAGCGCTCGGTTTCAGCGCGGAACGGGCGTACCATCTGCGAGTGACAGCCGACACAGCCTTCACGGATGTAGATGTCGCGGCCTTCCAGCTGCAGCGCGGTGTAGGGCTTGAGACCGTCCACCGGCTCGTTGACCACGTCCTGGAAGAAGAGCGGAACGATCTGGGTCAGGCCGCCCACGCTTACTGCCAGGATCATGAAGAACGCCAGCAGGGCAACGTTTTTTTCTAGTATCTCATGCGACTTCATCAGTGAGCTCCTTCGACCGTAAAGCGGTTGGCAGCAGCAGCCTTGGCAGGGTCGGCGCTACGGACGGTTTTCCATACGTTCCAGGCCATCAGCAGCATGCCGCTGAAGAAGATGGCACCGCCGATCAGGCGCACCACGAAGCCGGGGTGGCTGAGATTGATGGCTTCTTGGAAGGTGTAGGTCAGGGTGCCGTCATCGTTGACCGCACGCCACATCAGGCCCTGGGCGATGCCGTTGACCCACAGGGAGGCGATATACAGCACGGTGCCGATGGTGGACATCCAGAAGTGGGTGTTGATCAGGTTGACGCTGTACATCTGTTCACGGCCGAACAGGCGCGGAATCAGGTGATACAGGGCACCGATCGAGACCATGGCAACCCAGCCCAGCGCGCCGGCGTGAACGTGACCAACGGTCCAGTCGGTGTAGTGCGACAGGGCGTTGACGGTCTTGATCGACATCATCGGGCCTTCGAAGGTGGACATGCCGTAGAACGCCAGCGAGACCACCAGGAAGCGCAGGATCGGATCGCTGCGCAGTTTGTGCCAGGCACCGGACAGGGTCATCATGCCGTTGATCATGCCGCCCCAGCTGGGAGCCAGCAGAATCAGGGACATCACCATGCCGAGGGACTGGGCCCAGTCAGGCAGTGCGGTGTAGTGCAGGTGGTGTGGGCCGGCCCAGATGTACAGGGTGATCAGCGCCCAGAAATGCACGATGGACAGGCGGTAGGAATAGATCGGGCGTTCGGCCTGCTTGGGCACGAAGTAGTACATCATGCCGAGGAAGCCGGCAGTCAGGAAGAAGCCGACCGCGTTGTGGCCGTACCACCACTGGACCATGGCGTCAGTGGCACCGGCATAGGCCGAGTAGGACTTGACCAGGCCACCGGACAGTACCGGGATTGCCATGCTGTTGACGACGTGCAGCATGGCCACGACCAGGATGAAGCCGCCGTAGAACCAGTTACCGACGTAGATGTGCTTGACCTTGCGCTGGGCCAGGGTGCCAAAAAAGACGATGGCATAGCTGACCCAGACGATGGTGATCAGCAGGTCGATCGGCCATTCCAGCTCCGCGTATTCCTTGGAGGTGGTATAGCCCAGCGGCAGGCTGATCGCTGCCAGCAGAATGACCAGTTGCCAGCCCCAGAAGGTGAAGGCGGCCAGTTTGGGCGCGAACAGGGTGGTCTGGCAGGTGCGCTGGACCGAATAGTAACAGGTGGCAAACAGCGCGCAGCCGCCAAAGGCGAAAATCACCGCATTGGTATGCAGCGGACGCAGGCGGCCATAAGTCAGCCAGGGGATGTCGAGGTTGAGTTGGGGCCAGACCAGCTGGGCGGCAATCAGGACGCCGACCAGCATCCCGACAATCCCCCAGACCACCGTCATGATGGCAAACTGGCGAACCACCTTGTAGTTATAGGCGGAACTTGTGGTTGTGTTCATGGTTATTTTCCATCCATTTGTTGGGCAGATGTGCTAACTCGCGCCACGGCGAAACTGTAGCTGTAGCGGCGCAAATTCTGCTTAATCCGGCCGGACGGTGTATTGATGAGTGTCAATGAGGCAACTGTTGCCGGCATGGAGTATCGTTTTTGGTCAACTTTTTCATGTCGGCTTAATTATTTGTTCTATCGGTGATGATGCTGTCCGATGTTTCAGGCGGATGTCGCAGGCTGTGCCGGAGCTGGTATATTGACCGGCCCCACGTATGACAAATCAGGGAGGCGTTTGGCATGGCAATCAAGAAAATCGCATTTATAGGGCTGGGCAACATGGGGTATCCCATGGCGGGGCATCTGCTCCGTGCCGGATATCAGGTCTGTGTCTACAATCGCAGTGAGGAAAAAGCGTTGCGCTGGGTTGCCGAATATGGTGGCAGCCATGCGCAGACGCCGGCTGCAGCGGCCCGTGATGCCGATGCGGTGTGTGTATGCGTAGGCAATGATGATGACATCAGGTCGGTGGTACTGGGCGAAGAAGGTGTCCTGGCCGGCATGCGTTCAGGCAGTTACCTGGTTGACCACACCACTGCATCGGCCGAACTGGCCCGCGAACTGGCCGGTATTGCCGCCGGGCATGGCGTGGCTGTGCTGGATGCGCCGGTGTCGGGTGGGCAGGCGGGTGCCGAAAACGGCTGTCTGACCATCATGGTGGGTGGTGAGGCGGATGATTACGCCGTGATCGAGCCGGTACTGGCCTGCTACGCACGCATGCAGCGCCTGATGGGGCCGGTTGGTAGCGGCCAGCTGACCAAGATGGTCAACCAGATTTGCATTGGCGGGTTGCTGCAGGGCCTGTCCGAGGCGCTGCACTTTGCCGAGCAGTCGGGCATTGATGCCCATGCCGCCATGGAGGTGATCAGTGGTGGTGCGGCGCAGTCCTGGCAGCAGCAGAACCGCTACCAGAGCATGCTGGCCCGCGAATTCGATTTCGGTTTTGCGGTCAAGTGGATGCGCAAGGATTTTGCCCTGGTGCTGGATGAGGCGCGGCGCAATGGTGCCCAGCTACCGGTCACCGCGCTGGTCGACCAGTTCTATGCCGACGTGATTGCGATGGGTGGCGAAAATTGGGATACCTCAAGCCTGATCAAGCGTCTGGACCGGGAGCGCTGAGTGGATTGTCGGCCGGGATGTGGCGCATGTTGCATTGCGCCTTCGATCAATACCCCGATGCCGGGCATGCCGGCCGGCAAACCGGCAGGGGTACGCTGTCTGCATCTGGATGAAGCCAACCTGTGTCTGCTGTTCGGGACGCAGGAGCGTCCGGCCTTTTGTGCAGGGTTTTCGGCCAGTTCCGATATTTGTGGCGACAGTCGCGAGGATGCCATTCGCATCATCGGCTGGCTTGAGGAAAGCACCGCGTGCTGAGGCTGGTCCGGCGGGCTGGGAGACGGATATGGGAGGGCCTGCCCGGGTAAGCCGGCAGGCACAAAAAAAGGCTGCCGATTGGCAGCCTTTTCAACAGCTGGGCGATTAACGCTTGTCCATCGGGACATACTCGCGGGAAGTATGGCCGGTGTACAGCTGGCGCGGGCGGTTGATCTTGTGCGGCTCGGACAGCATTTCCATCCAGTGGGAGATCCAGCCGACAGTACGGGACATGGCGAAGATCACTGTGAACATGCTGGTCGGGATACCCATGGCCTTCAGGATGATGCCGGAGTAGAAGTCCACGTTCGGGTACAGGTTGCGCTCTTTGAAGTAGGGGTCGTTGAGTGCGATTTCTTCCAGCTTCATGGCCAGTTCCAGCTGTGGGTCCTGGATGCCCAGCTCGGACAGCACCTCGTCGCAGGACTCTTTCATCACCTTGGCGCGCGGGTCGAAGTTCTTGTACACGCGGTGGCCGAAGCCCATCAGCTTGAACGGATCGTTCTTGTCCTTGGCCTTGGCGATGAACTTCTCGATGTTGGAAACGTCACCGATCTCATCCAGCATCAGCAGTACGGCTTCGTTGGCACCGCCGTGGGCAGGTCCCCACAGGGCTGCAATACCGGAGGCGATACAGGCGAACGGGTTGGCGCCAGTGGAGCCGACCAGGCGTACGGTGGACGTGGAGGCGTTCTGCTCGTGGTCGGCGTGCAGGATCAGGATGCGCTCCATGGCGCGGGTCAGCACGGGGCTGATCGGCTTGATCTCGGCAGGGGTGTTGAACATCATGTGCAGGAAGTTTTCTGCGTAGCCCAGGTCGTTGCGCGGGTACATGATGGGCTGGCCGACGGAGTATTTGTATGCCATGGCGGCGATGGTCGGCATCTTGGAAATCAGGCGGTGGGCAGAGATTTCGCGGTGACGGGGGTTGTCGTTGTCCAGCGAGTCATAGTAGAAGGCGGACAGGGCACCGACCACGCCGCACATGACAGCCATCGGGTGGGCGTCGCGGCGGAAGCCGTTGAGGAAAGATTTCAGCTGTTCGTTCACCATGGTGTGGCTCATGATGCTTTTTACGAACTCGTCTTTCTGTTCTTTGCTGGGCAGTTCGCCGTGCATCAGCAGGTAGCAGGTTTCCAGATAGTCGGACTTGTAAGCGAGCTCTTCAATCGGGTAGCCGCGGTGCAGCAGGACGCCCTTGTCGCCGTCAATGAAGGTGATTTTCGACTCACAGGAAGCAGTGGACATGAAGCCCGGGTCGTAGGTGATATACCCGCTGGAGATCAGGTTGCGGACATCGATAACTTCATGGCCCAGCGTGCCGGAATACATGGGCAGCTCAAGGGACGTACCTTCGCCAATTGTCAACTGCGCTTTTTTGTCAGCCATGTGGCCTCCTAGTTGTGCTTGAAATCGTCACGGCTCCCAGTGAGAGCCCGGAACATCATAAAGTGATAAACCCGAATGTCAATTTAAACGCTTGCCGCGTTTGCGGGTTGCCAGGTGCGTTCAGCGGGTACACATGTTCGGCCAGCATGTCAAACAGGCGCAATGCGCTTTTAGGCGAATACAATGGCGTTGTACGACTGGCCGGTTTTGCACTATACTCAGGGGCGGCTCGACAGTCCTGGTGCATGCCCGTACTGACGAAGTTCGTCCTTTGGAGACAGGTGCCTGAGAGGTGCCCTTTCGATAACCGCCCTGCAGTTTTGGGGCTCACAAAGTGTGATTACGCCGTGAAAAGCCAAAGACCTGTAAATCTTGATTTAATGACAATAAAGCTGCCGATTACAGCTTATACGTCCATTCTGCACCGCATATCCGGAGTCATCCTGTTTTTCGGAATCATCGTGCTGCTGTGGGGGCTGGACAAGTCCCTGGCGTCCGAGCAGGGGTTCGCTGAAGTCAAGGAGTGCCTGAGTGGTGGTTTTGCCAAGCTGGTATTGTGGGGCCTGATGTCTGCTCTGCTGTATCACCTGGTTGCCGGCATCAAACATGTCCTGATGGACATGGGTCTGGTCGGTGAAACCATGGAGGCTGGCAAGCTGGGCTCCAAGGCAGTTCTGGTAATTGCCGCTGTGTTGATTCTGCTTGCTGGAGTGTGGATATGGTAACTTACGTAACTAACTTTTCGCGTTCCGGTCTGTACGACTGGATGGCCCAGCGTGTTTCAGCCGTGGTTCTGGCTGTATATACCCTGTTTTTGCTGGGTTACGTGGTCGCAAACCCGAATATGGATTTTGCCCAGTGGCACGGCCTGTTCTCCCAGGGCTGGATGCGTGTGTTCAGCTTGCTGGCTCTGGTTGCGCTGGGTGCGCACGCCTGGGTCGGCATGTGGACCGTCACGACCGACTATCTGACCAAAATGACTTTTGGCAAGTGGGCAGGCGCTGTCCGTTTCCTGGTGCAGGCCCTGTGTGGTGTGTTGATGTTTGTGCTTTTCGTCTGGGGCATCCAGATCCTTTGGGGAATTTGATCCATGACCGGTATTCGTACTCTTTCTTATGACGCCATCATCATTGGTGGCGGCGGCGCCGGCATGCGCGCCTCTCTGCAGCTGGCCCAGGGCGGCCACAAGACTGCAGTGGTAACCAAAGTTTTTCCAACCCGTTCGCACACCGTATCTGCCCAGGGCGGCATCACCTGTGCCATCGCATCTGACGATCCGAATGACGACTGGCGCTGGCACATGTACGACACCGTCAAGGGCTCCGATTATATCGGTGACCAGGACGCGATCGAATACATGTGTTCCGTGGGTCCCGAGGCCGTATTCGAGCTGGAGCACATGGGGCTGCCTTTTTCCCGTACCGAAACCGGCCGCATCTACCAGCGTCCGTTCGGTGGCCAGTCCAAGGACTACGGCCGTGGCGGCCAGGCTGCCCGTACCTGTGCCGCGGCCGACCGTACCGGTCACGCGCTGCTGCACACCCTGTACCAGGCCAACCTGAAGCACGGTACCGAATTCCTCAACGAGTGGTATGCGGTTGACCTGGTGATGAACCAGGACGGCGCCTGTGTCGGTGTCATCGCCATCTGTATCGAAACCGGTGAAACCGTTTACATCCGCTCCAAGGCCACCGTACTGGCCACTGGCGGCGCAGGTCGCATCTTCGCTTCCACCACCAACGCCCTGATCAACACCGGTGACGGTGTCGGCATGTCCCTGCGTGCGGGCATCCCGATGCAGGACATGGAAATGTGGCAGTTCCACCCGACCGGTATCGCCGGTGCCGGTGTGCTGGTCACCGAGGGCTGTCGCGGTGAAGGTGGTTACCTGATCAACAAGCATGGCGAGCGTTTCATGGAGCGTTATGCTCCCAACGCCAAAGACCTTGCCGGTCGTGACGTTGTTGCCCGCTCCATGGTCAAGGAAATTCTTGCCGGTAATGGCTGCGGCCCCAATGGTGACCACGTTCAGCTCAAGCTGGACCACCTGGGTGAAGAAGTGCTGCACAGCCGTCTGCCGGGTATTTGTGAGCTGTCCAAGACGTTTGCCCATATTGACCCTGTAGTTGCGCCAATTCCTGTAATCCCGACCTGTCACTACATGATGGGTGGTATCGCCACCAACATTCATGGCCAGGCCATTGCCCAGACCGCCAGCGGTGAAGACAAGATAATCGACGGCCTGTTTGGTGTCGGCGAGGTCACTTCCGTATCCGTACACGGTGCCAACCGTCTGGGCGGCAACTCGCTGCTTGACCTGGTCGTGTTTGGTCGTGCCGCTGGTCTGTACCTGGAAAAAGCCCTGCGCGAAGGTGTGGATACCCGTGGTGCCGGCGAGTCCGACATCGAGCGTTCCATGGCCCGTCTGGCCGGCCTCAACGAGCGTACTGCCGGCGAGGACGTTGCTCCGCTGCGCAAGGAACTGCAAACCTGCATGCAGAACTACTTCGGTGTATTCCGTACCGGCGAATACATGCAGAAGGGTATCGCCGAGCTGGCTGATCTGCGTGAGCGCATCCAGAACGTCAAGATCAACGACAAGAGCAGCGCATTCAACACTGCCCGCATCGAGGCGCTTGAACTGCAGAACCTGTTTGAAGTTGCCGAAGCAACCGCCATTGCCGCCGAGGCACGCAAGGAGTCCCGTGGTGCCCACGCCCGCGAAGACTACGAGAGCCGTGACGACGAAAACTGGCTGTGCCACAGCATGTACTTCCCGGAGACGAAGACAGTCGGCAAGCGCGCCGTCAACTTCTCGCCGAAAACAGTTCCTGCTTTCGAGCCTAAAGAGCGTACTTACTAAGGGTCAGCATAATGTCACTGCCTAATATTTTGAAAGTCAGCGTATATCGCTACAATCCTGAAAAAGATGCGACACCCTTCATGCAGAACTTTGACGTCCAGATCGACGGCAAGGACATGATGGTGCTGGACGTTCTGCAGCTGATCAAGGAGCAGGACGAGACACTGGCGTTCCGCCGTGCCTGCCGTGAAGGCGTATGTGGTTCTGACGGCATGTGCATCGGTGGTGTGAACGGCCTGGCCTGCATCACCCCGATTTCGCACAAGATCGGCAAGGATGGTGTTCTGGTCATTCGTCCGCTGCCGGGTCTGCCGATCATTCGCGACCTGGTGGTAGACATGAGCCTGTTCTACCAGCAGTACGAAAAGGTGCAGCCGTACTTGCAAAACGATACTCCGGCACCGGCCATCGAGCGTCTGCAGTCTCCTGAAGACCGCGCCAAGATTGATGGTCTGTACGAATGTATCCTCTGCGCATGCTGCTCGACCGGCTGCCCGTCTTTCTGGTGGAACCCGGACAAGTTCCTGGGTCCGTCCGCGCTGCTGCAGGCTTACCGCTTCCTGGCGGATAGCCGTGATACCCAGACGCGTGAGCGTCTGTCACGACTGGAAGATCCGTTCAGTGTCTTCCGTTGCCGCGACATCATGAACTGTACCAATGTGTGCCCCAAGGGTCTCAACCCCAACCGTGCCATTGGCAAGATTCGCAGCATGTTGCTACAAAACGCGACCTGATCAGGGTTGCGCTTCATTTGCCCGGGCTTGCCCGGGCAAATGGGCTCTATGAAAGACGGTCTACCAGACTGTTTTGAAAGTTATTGACGACCAGCAGGGACTCCTGGGTTATGCCCAGACTATCTGCGGGATCCGTAGTGACTTGCTGAAGTCGCTGCTTGATGGCTTCAAGAGTCACTGAGTTTCCATGCCGGTAGTGTTTCCCTTACCAAGGGTGACTAGCATGCAACAAAGCGTTATGCAACGCATGTGGGACAGTGGCTACCTATCCGGTGGCAATGCTGCTTACGTAGAAGAGCTGTATGAGCTCTATCTTCATGATCCAAATGCCGTTCCCGAGGAGTGGCGTTCCTATTTTGACAAATTGCCGGCCCAGCCGGGCGGTGCAAATTCGGATGTATCCCATGCGACTGTCCGCGAACAATTTGTCCTGCTGGCCAAAAACCAGCGTCGCGCCCAGCCGGTATCCGCCGGTGCAGTCAGCTCAGACCACGACAAGAAACAGGTGGAAGTACTGCGCCTGATCCAGGCATTTCGCATGCGTGGTCACCAGGCATCCACTCTGGACCCGCTGGGTATCTGGGTGCGTCCGGTACAGCCTGACCTGACAGTGCAACATTACGGCCTGACCGACGCTGATCTTGATACCACCTTCAATACCTCTGACCTGGCCATTGGCAAGCCCGAGGCGAGCCTGCGGGAAATCCGTGAAGCCCTGCAGCAGACTTATTGCCGCACCATTGGTGCAGAGTTCACCCATATTGTCGATTCCGAGCAGCGTCGCTGGTTCCAGCAGCGTCTGGAAAGTGTGCGCAGCCGTCCACAGTTCTCTGCCGAAGCCAAGGTACACATCCTTGAGCGCCTGACTGCCGGTGAAGGTCTGGAAAAATACCTCGGCACCAAGTATCCGGGCACCAAGCGCTTCGGTCTGGAGGGTGGTGAAAGCCTGATTCCGCTGATGGACGAAGTGATCCAGCGTTCCGGCTCTTACGGCACCAAGGAAATCGTCGTCGGCATGGCCCACCGTGGTCGCCTCAACGTGCTGGTCAACACCTACGGCAAGAACCCGCAGGATCTGTTTGACGAATTTGACGGCAAACGCGTTGAAGGCCTGAGTTCCGGTGACGTCAAATACCACCAGGGTTTCTCCTCCAACGTGATGACCCCCGGCGGCGAGATCCACCTGGCCATGGCGTTCAACCCCTCTCACCTGGAAATCGTTTCTCCGGTGGTGGAAGGGTCCGTCCGCGCCCGTCAGGACCGCCGTGATGATCCGCGCGGTGACCAGGTACTGCCCATCACCATCCATGGCGACTCGGCATTTGCCGGTCAGGGCGTGGTCATGGAAACCTTCCAGATGTCCCAGACCCGCGCCTACAAAACCGGCGGTACCATCCGTATCGTCATCAACAACCAGGTCGGCTTCACCACCAACAAGCAGGAAGATACCCGTTCCACCGAGTATTCGACCGACGTGGCCAAGATGATCCAGGCCCCGATCCTGCACGTGAACGGTGACGATCCCGAAGCCGTTATTTTTGCCGCACAGCTTGCTGTTGATTACCGCATGCAGTTCAAGCGCGACATCGTCATCGACCTGATCTGCTACCGTCGCCGTGGTCACAACGAGGCTGACGAGCCAAGCGGCACCCAGCCGCTGATGTACCAGAAAGTCGCCAAGCAGCGCACCACACGCGAGCTGTATGCCGACCAGCTGGTGGCAGAAGGCGTGCAGACTGCAGAGCAGGTGCAGAAGCTGGTCGAGGATTACCGTGATGCGCTGGACAATGGCGAGCACGTTGCCTACAGCCTGGTCAAGGAACCGAACGAAGAGCTGTTTGTCGACTGGTCTCCGTACCTGGGCCATGCCTGGACAGCTGATCATGACACCAGCTTCGATCTGTCGACCCTGAAAGAGCTGAGCGCCAAGCTGCAGGATACGCCTGAAGGCTTTGTGGTCCAGCGCCAGGTTGCCCGCATTCTGGAAGACCGCCGCAAGATGGCCGCCGGCGCACTGCCCATCAACTGGGGCTTTGCCGAAATAGCCGCGTATGCGACCTTGTTGCATGATGGCCACCCGATCCGCATCACCGGTCAGGACGTTGGTCGCGGTACCTTCTCGCACCGCCATGCGGTTCTGCACAACCAGAAAGACGGTGACACCTACGTCGCCCTGCAGAACCTGTCTGCCGGCCAGCCCAGGTTCACCATCCATGACTCCTTCCTGTCCGAGGAAGCGGTACTGGCATTCGAATATGGCTATGCAGGCACCACACCCAATGCGCTGGTGATCTGGGAAGCCCAGTTCGGCGACTTTGCCAACGGTGCCCAGGTGGTAATCGACCAGTTCATCAGCAGCGGTGAAACCAAGTGGGGCCGTCTGTCCGGCCTGACCATGCTGTTGCCGCACGGCTACGAAGGCCAGGGGCCGGAACACTCGTCGGCACGCCTGGAGCGCTACCTGCAACTCTGTGCCGAGCACAACATGCAGGTTTGTGTGCCGACCACTCCGGCACAGGTCTATCACATGCTGCGTCGCCAGGTGATCCGTCCGCTGCGCAAGCCGCTGATTGCCCTGACACCCAAATCGCTGCTGCGCCACAAGCTGGCCATCTCGACGCTGGAAGACTTGGCCAACGGCTCCTTCCAGACCGT
>WPCI01089294.1_pt1 | contig 12080 bp, 7 predicted proteins | sample 5399871 | NCBI WGS metagenome assembly WPCI01 (sample SAMN12869469, study PRJNA574797) | sludge metagenome | isolation source: wastewater treatment of pH7 | place: China:Beijing | collected 2019-05-20
GCTGATTGACCAGGCTGTCCGACGGTACTTGGTGCAAGCGCGTGCCATCGAGCAAAGGGTTCGACGCGCCAAGCCACATATGCGATGCTCCCGCAGCGATGGTTTTGTGGTCCTCCTCGACGGCGCCGACCAGAAAGGTCAGATAGTCGCGCTCTAAGATCATGTCATCGTCAAGCGAAGCCAGGATTTCCGCCCGGCTTGCCAGCGCCGCCCTATTCCGCGCTGCTGCATCGCCCTGGTTCTCTTGCCGGATGTAGTGAAGTTGATAGGGAAAATGTTCTTCGACTATTTCCTCAGTGCCATCGGTGCTGCCATCATCGACGACGATCACCTCGAAGCCGTCGAAGGGGAAAGTCTGTTGGGATAAAGAAGCCAGGGTTTCCCGCAACATCTCCTTACGGTTATGGGTCGGGATAATGACACTAACGTACGGCATTGCTATGGACATCCCCTTGCGCTTGTCATCCCCGTAGGATCGCGGCCATTTTCGGCACCCATTCTTCCAACGAGAAGGTTGCGTTTGCCCATTCCTGGGCACGTCTTCCCATGGCGTCTACCAGATCAGGTCTGTTCCATAAATGCTCGATGGCACCCGCCATTGCCTCAGGATTGCCAGTCTCAACCAGGATTCCCGTCTCGCCATCCAAAACGTAATCTCGCATGCCAGGAGTCTTCGATACGACCACGGGTTTTCCCATGGCTTGCGCCAGCAGCACCGATGTGCTGCCTGCACTCCACTGGGTTGTCTTCTGCAGAGGGATGACCACAAAACGGCAGTCTTCGTAGCATTGGCGAAGTTCCCATAAAGTTACAAACGGTTTCAAGACGACGTGTCCAGGCAGATGTCGCTTTTCGATATCCCCCTTTCCCGCCATCCAGGTGCTGCCCACGCGCAGGTGACACGTGATATGCGGCAGCCCAGCCATCGCCTTGATCAGCGTAGGAAAGTCACGTTTCGAGAGGCCAAGACTCAGGACGTGATCCCTTTGAGCCGCAGGTCTCCCATTGCTGCCGGGTCGGAAGAACTTCGTATCGACGGGATAAAGGACCATCTCCAGCCGCTTCATCCCCGGTTGGAGGGCCTTCTGTACGGCGGACATCTCCGCCTGCGAAGACGCCAGCAGGACATCCCACCTGCGGTGAATCCTCGCCATCTTCACCATTCTTAGCCTGTGCGGCAAAAGGAGATTGTGTTCGACAACAACTTGTCTGACCGAGGCAGGAAGCAGATAAGCGATTGGGATGGCAACCCGCTCCGACATCATCAGCACCCTGTCGTATCGCTTCTCGCGAGTCAATCCGGCTACCCAAATGGCCTGCCTGAAATCCAGCCTCAACTTGTCCTCGAACCATCGGCCAGCATTCTTTGCCTGAAAGCGATTGACATCGACATAGTCTGCTTCCATGTGCCGGGCAAGTTCCAGATAGTCGATGCGCGGATGCAACCCTGCCCCGATCTCCTCGTCGACAGCAGCGGGCGTCGGACTGGACGATACAATCAAAGTGCGCATGCTCACAGGACCTCCCGATGGTTTTCCAGATAGGCGTAGGTCTCCTGGCACTGTTCCGGCACGGGCAATTGCCCGCCAGACTGACGCTGCAATTCCAGACTGACGAAATCACATATCTGCTCCAGGTGCGGGTCAAGCCCCAATCGTTCGGCGCAGCTCGCGACCAACCGGCAGTAGGAGTCTGTATCGGTCAGATCAAAGCACAATAGCGGAAAAGGATGCTTCCGATGCAACTCAATCAATCGCTGATTGTATCGGAGCCAAAGATCGACGCCTTCTGCGTACGAGAGGTTGTTACGGCTCTGCAGCGAACGCACGACGGCGAGCGGATGGCGGTACGTGCCTATCATCGAGTAGGTGCCAGCGATGTCCATCCAGGCATCGAGTAAGAACAGGATCCTCGGATCCTTGACGCCGCAAGGTACGCGCTGTTGTAAGGTGCGTACGATCGAGGCTAGCCGAATGCGTTCGACCCAGGTCGTTTCGATCCGTTCAGGCGGTCGCTGCCAACTACCCCCATTGTTCGCCAGGATGCGATCGTGGAGATGCTCGACCGCCTTCAGCTCGTGATTGCCGCGCGGGTTGTAGCGATTCTGGAGCTGTACATCGCCCAGAAAGAGCCCGCAATTTTTCAGGCAGCCTGCCAGACAACTGGTACCGCTGCGATGCATGCCCAGGATGAAGACGAAATCGGCCTGGGGCTGGTAGCCAGCAGGCTCGCCCTTGGCAATCGCATGGCGCACGGCGACGCCTCGCCTTAGTCGAAGCGCCTGCATGAGATTAGCCATGCGAACTGGATTCCATTCGCACTGCCAGGGCCGCCAGACCGCCCATCAGCACCCAACCCATCACGCTGGCGCGAAAGCCGGGAAAGCCGACATTGTAGACGAAGGGTAGAAACCAGTCGCCCAACATACCGCTGACCAACATGCCAATGAAGCCTGCCAGGACGCCGTGCGCATAGGCGGAATCGAAGGCGAAGGCGATGGAGCCGGCTGCGCGGCGAAAGCGTCGCGCCAGCCGCCAGGCCAGGCGGCCAAAGACGGCTGCGAACCACAAGAAGGCGCTCAATCCGACCACGCCGGAAAAGGCGAAGATATCATAGTAGTTGTTGTGGGTGGAGACATTGGCCCCACGAAAGAGATAATACGCCACCAGCTCGGGATGCGCCCACGTATAATGACGGTAGGCGGCCAGGCCCAGGCCAAACCACAGCCGCTGGTGCACGAACTCCCAGACGATCCGCCAATGCGCCAGCCGTCCAGTCCCGCTGCGAGCGATTTCCTGATCCAACTGTAAGCCTGTCATGACGCTTCGCGGATTGAGCCAGATGGCCAGGGCGGCAACCAGGAGCAGGAGCAGAGTGAAGCGGGGAAAACGCAGGAAGAGCAGAACGACGACCACCACCACAACCGGCGCCCATCCCGATATCCATTGCACCCCTGAGATGGATAACAGCAGATAGAAGAGCGCAATCAGCGCTGCTATCAGAAAAAGACTGGCCGGCGCGGGCAAGCGGCGGTTGAAGAGCAATTGCCCCAGGGCGATGGCTGCAAACCAGACTCCGAACAGGCTCGTCATCGAGCCGGTGACGAGCATCCGTTCGGACAGGTCTCCCAGTCCCGGCAGCGTTCTGATCAAGACCGCAACGCCGCCTATCGCCAGGAAGCTATAGGTCGTCAGTCTCAGCCATCGTTCCTCGACCAACAAGTTGGCTGCCAGCCAGGCTGCCGCCAATGAAAAGGCATAGATCGCCCACTGCCCGAACTGCACTTGCAGCACGTTGGCCGGTTTGGCCACGAAAGGATCCCACTGAAGATCGCCCAGAAGCCAGGCCAGCGTGATTGCGGCCAGGAAGGCCAGCAGCGGCAGATTCAACGGCGTGCGCACCAGGGAGAATCGGCGTTGGCGCAGGCGGGACAGCAGCCAAAGACCAGCAAAGACCGGGATGGCCAGGACGACAACGTTCACGCGCACCACTTCGCTGGCCTGGAAATCGACCGGTGCGAAAATGGCGATCAGCGGCAACGCCGCCAGTCCCAGGGCGGGAGCGATCAGGAACAGCGCCGCGCCCAGGATGCCTACAACGGCGAAGAAAAGCAAGGGTGAGGCTTGTGCGCCGGCCAGGGCGGCAAGGACGAGCACAACGGCGATGATCGCCATGCCTGTTGGCCCCAGGTGCATCGCGCCCGGTTTGGCGCCAAACCGCATCCTGCCCATACGACCGCGGCCAACTGATGGTTGGAGCAGCGCTCTTCCACTCATCGTTCATCTTCCCCTTGCGACCATCTCTGTACGAAAGCGGCTCGCATCTCAGGCGTGTAGAACGTCTCAGCGTAGCGTGTGCCGTAGATTTGCCGGCAAAGCGGCGGCGGCAGTCTGAAGGCCGCGTTCACGGCTCGATAGGCCTCGGCGTAATGCTTGTTCTCGGCGATATTGGCCTTGATGAGCATGACAGGTCCCGAGTGCCGGACAAAATGGCCGATCATGCCGGCGTTGCAGTCGAGGTCCTCCAGGCGCAAAACCAACAGCCGTACCTGGCCGCGCTCGATCAAGCCATGCCCCGCCTCCCGGTCGAAGGTGTGGTCGAAGATGTCGACGCCGAAAACCTGTTTCAGTTCCGACTCGAACCAGGTATGGCATTTGTCCGATCTTGCATCATAGCTGGCGAAGGACGCTTCCAACTCAGCCAGCGCCGCATCGGCGCGGGGCGTACCATCCCTGGTCAGCCATTCAGGGTGGAACATCCAGATCTGTTCGAAGAGCTCTGAAACCCGGCGAGCGATGGGGTCGCGTACGAGGGTGATGATCCACCATTCCCGCTCGGCCTGGCGTTCGATCTGCCGGCAGAGGCTCCGGCTTTCACGCAGATGCCGATCCATTCTCGCTCCGGCCTGACGATAGCGCGCTCGCTCAGCCTCGATCCCGGCCGGCGACAGCCAATGGACATGATAGATTGGGTTTGGCAGCCCCAGGCTGATAAGCGTTCTGTACACCGTCCTCGACCCGACCTTGCCCATCTGATAGACCAGGATGGCGGGGAGGGGATTTCTGCTTTGTCGATATAGCCACAGGCGCTCGGACAGCGCATACTTCATCTGGCGGAGAAGATGCGCCGGGGAACCGATCACAGGCGCTACCTGTGTACTCACAGGCGCTTCCAATCGCTCAGGGTTTGGCCTGGACATGGCCGAAAATGCGTCGCGCCTGCAGGAGGTAGTGGGAGCGTTCTTGGGTGCTGGCGCCGAGCAGGTAGTAGGTCAAGCCAAACACAAGCGCGCTGCCGGCGACATAGAAGGCCGCGACCAGCCAGTTAGAGATTGGCAGCCATCCTTGCGCCAGGTATAAGAAGGCAGCGGTCGCGGTCGTCGGCCACAACAAGGGCCGCAGCAATTGCAGCAGCACATCCCGATGCGAGAGGCCGAGTTCGCGGTTGACCAACGGCAGCATGAGAAAGGCATTGACGATCAACACTGAGAGCGCGTTGGCCACGGCAAGCCCTGGCCCGGCCCAGCGGATGGCGAAGCTGACGCACAAGCCTACATTGACCACAATCTGCAGCAAAGCAATGACCATGCGCAGCCTGGCCTTACCCGTGGCCACCAGCAGGTTGCCGCCAGGACGCGTGAAGGCGATGATGGCAAAAAAGACGGCCAGTGGATAGAGGACTGGCCCGGCATCCTGGTATTCCGGCCCGACCCACAGCGTCAGGACATCGACCCCCGCCAGTAGAAGGAAGGTGAGCATCAGGGCGCTCAGCAAAGCGACGACTTTACTCCCTTCGATGTACAGCCTGTGCAGGCGTTGATGGTCGAGCCGGCCATGCATCTCGGCATAGGCCGGGAAAAGCACAGCTGCAAAGGGCGCCACCAGAAGCGCCAGCATATTGGCCAGCTTGTAGGGCACAGCATAGGCAGTGATCGTCTCGACCGGATAGAGGAGGCCGAGGATGATGGTGTCGGTGCGCAGCAGAACCAGCCCCGAAATCTGGATGACGAAGACGGCGGCGCTGTAGCCGAAGATCTGGCGCACCATGCCACGCCGCGCCCGGCGCAGCGACAGCTTGAGGCCGGGCATCGTCTTGCGGACGAAGTACAGCCGTCCACCCGCTAACGCCAGGGTGGAGAGGATGCTGATCGCTGCCACCGCCAGCAGACCATAACCCCGGCTCAGCAAGACGACGATCAGGAGGGCCTCCACAGCTTGCGCGACGACGTTGGCGATGTTGTTGAGGTCGATGCGCTGATATCCTACCAGGATGGCGTTGTACAGGCTGGTGGGCAAAGCGATCATGAAATTGATCGACACCAGGAGGAAGGTCTGCGTCGCCACCGGCGCATTCTGCGGGGGAATCTGAAAAACCGTCGCCACCCACGGCGCCAGCGCCAGCATCAAGACGCCGGCGACGGCTGCCAGCCCCAGGTAAAGAACGAATACCGTGCTGGCCAGCTCGCTTAGCTCATCTTCGCGGCCCTGGGCGACATACTGAGCCACATAACGGGCCAGCGAGGTCGAGAGCCCCAGGTCGAGTAACTGAAAATAGACGACGACCGAGCCCAGCAGGATCCAGAGGCCGTAGAGCGCGTCGCCCAGGGTACGGACCAGGAAGGGCGTCAGCAGGAAGCCGATGCCCAGGACAATGAACGAGCCGGCATAGTTGGCGACGGTGTTGCGGGCCAGCCTTTGCGTCAGCGAGAGCGGGGGCGGGGGCTGGGTCTGGCTCATGCGCGAGGTTCCATCCCGAAGGGCGGTTCGCCAAACCTGCTGCGCAGGAAATCGACCACGCCGCGCAGCTTGTAGCGGGCCAGCGGCCGGCGGTGACGATAACGCCCGTTCACCGCCCAGTTCAGCGCCTGCCACACATCCTGGCGGACCGTTCGCCGCAGTAACTGCCACCCTGTCGCGCCGCGATTGCGTCCAAACAGCAGCCGATTCCTGGTCATCAGATAAACATACCAGGGCGACAGCAACCGCTCCCCCATCTCGATCTTGTGCCAGACCCTGGCCTGGGGCGCCAGCCAGACCTGGTAGCCCGCCTCGTGCGCCCTGGCGCACCAATCGATATCCTCATAATAGGCGAACATGCGCTCATCCAACAATCCAATCTCCTCGATCGCCTGGCGTTTGATCAGCAGCGCGCAGCCGCTGACCCAATCCACACGTCTGGGACTGAGATCGCCATCCCATCTCTCCAGCGATCGGCCTCGCCCTGTGTCCCGCTCAACCAGCCCGCCCGCAAACCACACCCGCTGCCGATCATCGCCATAGTAGATGATCGGCCCCACCACGCCGATGCGTGCATCCGTTTCCGCCCAACCCACCAGCACCCTGAGCAGGTCAGGCGCCGCCTCGGCGTCGTTGTTCAGCAGCAAAACTGCCCCGGCGCCGCTAGCCAGGGCGTGGCGAATGCCAACATTGTTGCCGCCGGCGAAGCCCAGGTTGCGGCCGTTGCGGATCAGCGTCGCCTGTGGGAATTCGGCCGCGATGGGCGCCAACGATTCCGGACGCGAGCCATTATCGACGATGATCACATCATCCGGCAGCCGTTCCATGGCATAGAGCGACCGTAGACAAGCCAGGGTCAGTTCGGTCTGATTCCAGTTGAGGACGATCGCCGCGATTTGTGTTTTCCCCATTTGTTTCATTGACCCATCTTGAAGCCCATTTCCATGCCCGCCTGGCGGACGCCTTCGGCGTGGTCGTCCTCATCCAGGGTACGATACCAACCGTAACGGAGCCGCACCGATTGCTGGAGCAGCCAATCGAAGTCCCACCAAAGCTGGTTGCTCACCCTACGCCAAAGCCCCACTGCCTGTTCGGTTTCGCCGGCGATGGCGTAGCTTTCGCCCAACGAGGCCCGCGTCGCTTGCTGGCCGGGTGCAGTTTGGTAAGCCGCCTGCAAATGCCGGCGCGCCGCTTCGTAGTCGCCCAGCGACAGCTCGATTTGCCCCAGCCGGCGATTGGCAACTGCCTGGCCAGGACTCAGCGCCAGGGCCGCCCGATAGTGTGCGATCGCTGGAGCCAGTTCAGAGGCCGAATCGCGGCGCACCTCGTCTATGAACCGTGGGCTGGGCCAATGGTAGCGCATCAGCTCGATGCGAGTCTGCTCGACCGCCCCCAGGTTCGCCTGCCATGCCGCTCTTGTGACCGGCAAGAACAAGAGGACGCCTGCAAGCAAGGCCAGGGCAACGACCGTCCAGGGCGCCGCTGTACGTGCGATGTACGTGCGATGTACCCGTCGCCCTCCGCCCTCTGCCCGCTGACCTCCGACCCCTCGGGCTGAGCCTCGGGACGAAGCCTCTGACTTTTGATCTCCGCCCGCTGCAGCCTGCAATCCGAGGCCAAAGCCGATGGGAACGAACATGAGCGGAACCATTCGCGAGGCATAGAGACCGGCGTCGGCCAGACCGTGAACAATCATCGCTATCAATGCCGCCACTGTAGCCAGCGCCAGCACACTATCGCTGCTGCGCGCCGCCGCCCACGCCCGCCATGCCGCCGCGCTCAAAAGCATGAGAAAAGCCGCCAGCCCAAACACCCCTTGCTCGATGGCGATCTGCAGGAACAGGTTGTGCAGATGGGGGATGAAGCCTACATGGATGAGCATGACATACACGGCATGCACCATCATCGTGCTGCCCAACCCGCTGCCGGTAAAGGGATAGTCGCGGATGAGGTCGAACGCATGCTGCCACAGAGCCAGGCGGTTGACGACTGTGTTCGAGTCGTCACGGGTGGGCTGGATGAGATTGGGCGAGGCGATGGCGAGCCAGAGAGCGGCGCCAAGGAGAAGAATGGCGATGACCGCCAGCAAACCGACCCATCGACGGGTTCGCCGGCTCGTCTGGCTCCGATTGCGCCAGCGCAGGTAGCCCGCCGCCAACACACCGGCCAGCAGACCCAGCCAGGCGCCACGCGCCATCGTGACCAGCAAGGCCAGACCTGCAATGGCAAGAGCCAAACCCGTCACACCGGCCAAGAATCCCCGCCAGAAACGCCAGCGCCGGCTCCCCTGGCCGCGCGGCCATCTTCGTCCCCACTGCCAGACCCAGATCAGGCCGCCGGCGCCCAGACAGATGAGCAGGACCAGACCGGAGGCGGCAACATTGGGATGGAGGTTCTCAGGCGCTGGCAAGGCCGGTCGTCCGGCCTGAATCCAAAGGCCCAGCTGATAGAGCACCGGCAGTTTGTTGATGCCCTTAGCGGCCCAATCGAACGTGAGCAGGAAATAGGCGCCAAGCAGCCCAGCGGCCAATGCGCAACCCATGCCTGCCCAACCCAGGCCTCGCTCTCCCCACCATCGTCCCGCCGCCCATATCAGCGCCATCAGCGCCAGGCCCAAACCGATCAACATCAGTCGGCGCCAGGCGGCAGCCGGGTCAAACGCCGCCCAAAGCCCCACCCCCACCGTCGCTACGTAGAGAATGACGGCCAGCGCCGCTACGACATTGGTGGGCCAGAATCTGACCGCCGGCCGGCTGGTCGACTCTCCTGGCCCCAAGAGCGGTTCCCCGCCGGGTATCGTTGCGCTAGCCACCGTGTCTCCAACAAGTCAAGCGCTGCCGTCCTGCTCGGCCGGTCAACAAGCAGGAAGCGGCTTCCAAAAAGCAGGAAGCATGGCTATTATTGTCGCAAGCGCCGGAGCATAAGCTTCGACGGCCGGCTTGCTGCTTGTCAGTGCGCGGGGAGACAGTATGCATTATTCGGCTGCACGCCGAGGCAATTGAGTCGCCGGTGGCGGACTTGTCAAAGCGCCCCCGGTTCAGGCAGCGGAGTGCTCCTGCCTCATTGACCAACCCGGATGGCGCGAGAGGGTGACGACAGCGCGGCAGCGAAGCGACTATTCGGCGCCGGCGGACTGGCGCATCAGGGCGAGGCCATGGCGTTGCCACTGCCACGGCCAAAAGATACGGTAGGTCATACCAGCGGTTGGGCCATCGTGGGCGATGGCGGCGGTTGGGCTGGCAGTTGGCGTAAGCGTTGGCGTGAGGCCCAGATCACCCCCAGCCGCGTCCGGGGATGGCGTCGCTTCAGACGTTGCCTCTATAAGCTCGATCGCCGGCGAAGGCGTCAGCGTGGCAGTCGAGTCCGGCGTGGATGTCTCCGCAGGCAACGTCATTCCTGGCGTTTCTGTCGCAAGGGCTACCAAAACGTCGGTTGCGCTGGCTGTAGGCGATGGGCTGATAGCCGCCTCATCCTCCTGAAGGAGGGCAGCGCGAGTGGGGGTGCGCGTAGGCGTGCGGGTAGGGCGGCGGGTGGCGGTCGGCGTCCGCGTGGGTGTTCGCGTCGCTCTGCGCGTGGGCGTGGCAGTAGCGCCGGCTGCGGCGGTAGGTGTTTTCGTTGGCTTACGCGTTGGCGTGGATGTGACGGTGACAGCCCCGGTCGGAGTTCGGGTCCGAGTAGGTGTGGCTGTGGCCGTGTCCAACGTATAGCGGATCGTCAGCTTCGGACGCAGGTCGGCGGGAGAACCTTCGCGGGACGCCAGATTGTATTGCACCGCGCCGTCGCTGACACCTTGCAGCAGCAGGCCGAAATTGCCTGCCGGGCTGTTCAGCCAGGCGCGTGTCGCGGCCGTGACATCCAGCGCCGCCCATCCTGTCCCCGGCAAAGCGACAGACGCCAGCGCAGTGGCATCGCGGTCGCCAGCGCCGTTGGCAAGCTGTGCCGCCCACGGCTGGCCCGTTTTGGCGATGTTGGCGGTGGCCTGGGATTCCTCCCACGCGCGCAGCAGCCGGTAGCCCACGGCGGTCAGCGCCTGGTCGTTGCTCCGGCCAATGACGTTGATAAACAGATCGGCCTGGGTGATGGTGGCGCCCGCAGGCAGACCGCTCAGATCGAAACGCAGCAGCGCCGACATGACGCCGGGGCGCAGCGCCAACAGTGTGCTGGCGCCATAGTTGGTGTCGGGGTTCCAGGCGCTGAGATAGGCGTCGGCCACGGGCGCCAGGGTGAGCGTCCCCGAACTGTTAGGAGTCGGCGTGCGCGTGGCCGTGCCGGCAGGCGTCGGTGTGCGTGTGGCCGTGCCGGCAGGAGTCGGCGTGGAAGTGGTTGCACCGGTGGTGGGTGTGCGCGTGGGTGTGAGTGTGGGCGTCGAGGTGGACGCGCCTGCGGACAGCGCCTCGACGATGACCGGACTGGCATTGACGCTGAAGCGCACGGCGCCATTGCGGGAAGCATCGAGATCGCCGGCGCCGCCATCCACGATCACGGTAGCCGCGCCCGCCTTATCGACGATGCGCAGACTGCCGCCGGCAGCGATAACGGCCAGCGATAGGTTCCGGGTGGAATCGACCGTGGCCCAAACCACCGTCTTTTTGCGCGCGCCCTGAACGAAGTCGTAGCCCTCGATATCGCTGGCAAAGTCACGGCGGAGGGCGCTGAACGCAAAACCGGAAAGCTCGGCCGTCATCGTGCGGTAGGCGAAGTAGCCGGGTTTCGGCTGCAGGTTGACCCGCATCAGGCCATGCGACTGCATCAGCCAGGCCTCGTCCACCGCCTCGAACCAGATGATGGGCATGATGCCGGTCGAAGATGCGCGCGCGAATGCTTTCATCACAAAGCGGGCCGACTTCTCTTCGCTGTACTTGCCCTCCTCACCCGGCAATTCGCTGGCGGTCGGTTCCCCAACCTCGGTCACGATGACAGGTTTATCGGCTGTGTAAGTGCGCAATATTGTGCGCAGGGTGTTGGCCTTGCCGACGATGTCGCTGGTGTAGCGGTCGCCGGTGTTGTAACGATAGGCAAAGGCCGGGTAGTAGTGGAAGTTCAACATGTCGAAATACGGCCCGCCGCCCGCCTGCAGCACTTCCTTGAGGAAGTCGCGGTCGAAGGGGCCGCTGTTGGGCGCGAACAACTCATGCGCCAGGCCGCCAATGAGCACCTTGATGTTGGGGTTGGCCGCTTTCATGGCCGGATAGACCTGCTTTAACAGATCGGCGTAGGCGGCGCCGCTGGCGCCGGCGGCGTGATTGGGGTGAACGCGGCCCCAGCAGCCGCCCAACCAGAGGTTGCCGATGGCGTCGCCATTGTCAGGCTCATTGAAGATCGCCCAATGCAGGACCCGAAAGGGCGCCACGCTGTAGCGCCGGACGGCCGCTTGCATGAAGGCGAGATAGGCGGGAATGTGTTGGCTGCGAATAGGACCGCAGGACGTATCGGCCGCCCAAGCCGGATTGCCCGCCATCGTGAGCACGATCTGGAAGCCATTGGCGGCGGCGTTGCCGAGCAAAGCGTCGGTCTGCTGCCAGTTGTAGACGCCGGGCGAGGCCTCGATGGTCGACCAGTTGACGTGGATGCCCGCCCACCTGGCGCCTGCGGCCGCCATCTCATCGCTGCCGGCGGAGTCGCCAAAGTAGAGGTAAAAACCAAAAGGATCGGCCGGGGTGGCGCCTGGCGGCGGCAGCGTCGGCGTACGGGTCGGCGTAGCCGTAGGGCCGGTATTGGGTGTGCGCGTAGGGGTGCGAGTGGCGGGGACCTGGCGCGTGGGGGTGCGGGTAGGCGTCCGCGTGGCGGTGGCCCGGCGTGTAGGGGTGCGCGTCGGCGTGCGGGTGGCGGTGGGCCTGCGCGTGG
>WPCI01053749.1_pt1 | contig 12077 bp, 10 predicted proteins | sample 5399871 | NCBI WGS metagenome assembly WPCI01 (sample SAMN12869469, study PRJNA574797) | sludge metagenome | isolation source: wastewater treatment of pH7 | place: China:Beijing | collected 2019-05-20
ATTCATCAAAGTCGTTGATTACCTTAGAATTATAAAAACTTTCTTCATTCAAAGTCGGTTCAAAAACTACTACTTCAATTCCCTTTGCTTTCAAACGCTTCATAACTCCTTGAATTGAAGAATAGCGGAAATTATCTGAATGAGCTTTCATTGTCAATCGGTAAATCCCTGCTACTTTTGGATTTTTGGCTAAAATTTGTTCAGCAATAAAATCTTTTCTGGTCGTATTTGCTTCGACAATCGCACCAATAATGTTACTTGGTACATCTTCATAATTTGCCCGAAGTTGTTTTGTATCTTTCGGTAAACAATAACCGCCATAACCAAAAGATGGATTATTATAGTGACTGCCAATTCGAGGATCCAATCCAACACCTTCAATAATTTGTTTCGTATTTAATCCACGAGATTCTGCATAAGTATCTAATTCATTAAAATAGGCTACACGTAATGCTAAGTACGTATTCGAAAACAATTTGATTGCCTCTGCTTCTGTCGAATGAGTCAATAAGACCTCAGTTTCCTTATCCCATGCGTTTCCCTTAAACATATTGGCAACTTCTTGCCCACGTTCAGAACATTCACCAACGATAATTCTTGACGGATGTAAATTGTCATATAACGCTCGTCCTTCGCGGAGAAACTCTGGTGAAAAAATAATATTTTCAGTATTGTATTTTTCTTTTAATTCTGCTGTATAACCAACTGGTACCGTTGATTTAATAATGAACGTAGCTTCTGGTTTGATTGCCAAGGCCTTTTCAATCACATCCTCTACAGTTGATGTATTGAAGTAGTTTTTATTTTCGTCATAATCAGTAGGAGTTGCGATGACTAAGTAATCCCCAAACTTGACTGTCTCTTCAAAATCTTTAGTAAACTCAACAGTTAAGTCATCACGATTGAGAAATTCATGAATTTCTCGATCCTCCAATGGAGATTTTCTGGTATTTAGCATATCAATTTTTTCACTAACAATATCGTATGCTTTAACATGTTCTTTTTGTGATAATAATAACGTATTGGCTAAACCAACGTAGCCCAACCCAAAAATAGATATTTTCAATTTTATCGCTCCCAATTACGCTTTAGTTTATTCATTATTATGTTATATATCGGGTTAATTTTTAAAACTATTGTAAACAAAAAATAAAGTCCCATTCCAATAATTATTTGTATAAAGGTAGTTAATATAGATGATGTTAAATTTTTAGTTATTAGACTCCCTACGATAAACATCAAAAAACCGCATAAAAAATACAATAATACCAATTTTATATTATATCTAAAATTAGTTTTTTTAATCAGGGTATATGACCTAACCACACATAAAGTTGTCTGCCCAGCCAAGGTAGCTAATACAGCCCCGTATATTCCTACTATTGGAATTGCTATAACATTACATATTACGGAAATAAGCGCGCCTATAATAACAGTTATGTTATATGATTTCATATCATTCCTTGGAATTAAATACTGTGCTGCTATACCTGATTGCAGTGATTGAACAATTACAACCGGAGCTAGAAGAGGAACTATTTTAACAATAAATTCAAAATCAGGACCAAAAAACCAGTCTATCATTTTTTCATTCACCAATATAATTCCAAACGAAAGTGGAATAGTTAAAAACAACTGGAAATGCAATGATTTTTCTAACCGATTTATCAAAGTTTGCTCATCACCATTAATATAAGTATTACTCATTGTCGGTATCAACACCGTATTCAGTGAAGTAATCAAACTGCCTGATAAGGTGACTAAGGTAAGCGCGTTTGAATAATAACCAACTATTGCCATAGTAGTCATATACCCCAGTATGGTTTTATTAAGATTTAGATAAATTGTCATAGCTATTTTTGAGATAAAAAATCGTAAAGCTGGGAAAAAATGGGAGAATATTTTCTTTATAGATATTTTTTTCAGTTTAATTCTATTTATCAAAAAAAACCATAAAACTACTTGATTTAATAGAATTGATATTGATTGAATAAAAACATATTTTGGTAAATCACTTTTATTTTTAATAAATAAGACTATAAGTATAAAACCTATGAATTTAATCAATACTCCTGTAAAAGATATTTTTTTAAAATCTTCTATTCCTGAGTAAAACCATGTGATATCAAATAGTGCACCTATCAGAACTAAGGACTGAATCAAATATAAATTTGTGTTCTTTAAATACATAGCTATTATAAAATATATAATTAAAGTAACAATAGAGAAAAAAAAGTTGAATAAAGCTAGTTCCCAAAATTTTGTAGAAAGCTTATCTTTATCATCACGAACTATCGCAATTTCTCTAACTCCATAATTCGACAAACCTAGTCCTGCCAATAATAAAAAATAATTCATAATAGATTGCATGTAGTTCCATGTTCCGATACCGTCTGGCCCTAATGCTCTGGAAACTATTGGAATCGTTATAATTGGAAGAATAATAGATGCTAATTGGTAAATTGATTGATAAATAAAATTTGTAATTATTCTTTTCATTTATTCAATTACCCTTGTAATTATTGACGAATCAACTCTATAAGATTTAGCAACCTTATTTTTATCTTTTAAATTCCCTACTGCTATTATTGATATAAATCGCTCAGCTTTGTTCATCTTCAAAATATTTCTAATCGTTTCATCTTTACTTTTTGAAAAAGCAGTATTTAATAGGCAAGCTCCTAACCCTTCAAATTCAATCCCATAAACAATAGACATTGTAAACAGCCCACCATCAATATACGCCATATGACGATCTGCATAATTCGAATAGGCACGCATGTCTACTACAGTCACCAATAATACACTTGGTAATACGTAGCCTCTAAATCCACCTTGTATCTCTAGAATTTGTTTGATAGTTATTTCATTTTTAACAATTAATATGCGTGAAGATTGTCTATTACAAGCAGAAGGAGATTTACTTGCTATTTTTATTACTTCAGTAATCTTGTATTCAGGAACCTTAGAATCATCAAAATTTCTGATAGTGAATCTATTTTCAGCTAATTCTTTATAATTTATATTTTTATTATTTTCTTTTATGCTTTTATCAAAAAAAAGTGCCCCCCCATAACTTACATCGTTATCCATAATAAATGATATGATGTCTTTTCCCATTATTTCGATAAAAGTTGCAGTTCCAACATCAGATTCATCATGCAATTTATAATATTCAGACAAGGTTGAAATAGCATATCTGAATTCAGCAGTTTCTGTCATATTATTCAATATTAAACCATTCAGATTTTCAGCTAGTCTTTTTAACGGTCCATTTCCAAAATTATATCTGATATTTTCATGAGAAAGACCCTTTTCTATTATATGGGTATCTATAAGAACATTAAATAAAGTCTTAGAAATATTTGAATTATTCATATCTCGAATATTTTTTTTAAAATCACTAAAATTTATCCCGATGTAGTAAAACTCATTTTTCATTTTTTTTAGCCTTTCAATAGCGGTATCTGGCAAATATTTAGCTACACTTTTTGAAAAGTTACTTCTAGTTACTTCATTTGATTTCGTCTTAATATTTTTTTCCATTTTTTTAGTCCTCATATAAATTAAATTTGTCAATGTACAAGCATGACTCTTCTCTTTTTTGTTGAATCATTTTATTAACTTCTTCATAATTAATCTCATACTTGCCAACATATCTATTTTTCAAATCAATAATTCTATCTGTTAAGCCAGCAATTTCTAACAAATTTTCAATCCTAGTATTGGCTGTATTATTGGGATTTAAAAAAACAAAAAAATTTTTATTGAAATTAATTGAAAATGCTACTCCGTGAAAGGAATTCGTAAGTATACACTCGGCATTGTTTATTACGCATAGAAATTCCTCAACCGATGGATTGAGACCTTTATACGAAGGATTGAAATTATCACGAAAATCATTCATTATTTTTATAACAGATAAATTGTATTTCTTAGAAATTTCATCAGCAATTCTATTAATATTATCATCTCTACCAATTGTATATATCAATAAATACTTTTTCTGGCTACTATCACTTTTTATAGTAGGTAGGAATTTTTCCCATGTCTGCTTATTATGTAATAATGTAGGATCTAATGTGATCTCCGTATTTTTACCTGTCAATGATTCTACTATGTTTTTCCCAGATTTTTCTCTAACTGAAATTAATTTAAAATCAGACAACAATCTCATATACTCACTTTCTACATTTTTTGGAATTTCTGACATTCCAAAACTAGCTGCATATGACACCTTTTTAGGTTTCAAATTAGCAAAATCTAAAAAATACACTTTATCAAAAGAAGTATTTTTATAATTCCAAACTTGGTCACTACCAACAATTATGATGTCAAAAGTATTAAGATACTCTCTTAATTCATCACTGTTACCTAAAAAACTACTACTTCCTATATTTAGTTTTTCTTTTTTGAATTTTCCAGTTTTTCTATTTTTTTCCTTCACAAATCTGAGGTTAGGAATTTTGAATATTTGTCTAATATTATGCTTTATTCCTTTACTGATAGAAAAATCAACAGGTTTATACCATCCCTTTTTTTGGGGAGATGTATAATTAATAATCGTACAGTTATGACCAAGCTCCTCAATTTTTTTTTCTAAAGCATACGCTTGTAGAATAGCACCAAAGTTATTCGAACTTTGAAAAGTTAGTATTCCAACTCTCATATTTTAACATCCTTTTCTAAAAATATCTTTACACCATAGAACATTGTAAAATTGTATTCCCATGATAGAAATAGACCTGAATTAAAACCATAAATAATGTACATAAGCACACAAATTCCTAACACACAGTTTTGATTTAAATAAATTTTTTTTAAAAGTTTTAAGTAGAAAACTAAACAAATGATAGATGGAATTATCCCGTATATGATTGCTAGCTGTAAGTACCCATTATCTAAAATCAAAGCTGAGCTATTAGTTTTAGCAGCTTCAAAAGTACTCCTCAACTCTACTCTTTGCCCAATCATAGATATTCCATATAAATTAAAAAATTTATATGAAGAAGATATCCTATTTGTAAATAGATTATTTAATTCGTTCATTATAGGATTAGAATAAGAAAAAAAGATTGCTGATAAATAGCTTAATATAATAAAAATAAGTATAGCCACTCTATTAGTTAAATGAATAATCCTAATAAATTCACTATTATTAATTTTGGTATACCATAAATAAAACAAGTCAAATAGAAACAGAAGAATCAGACTAGTTCTAGAATCAGTAGTAAGAACTATTATAAAAAAAACAACATTAAGTATACCGATAATTAAGAACCCTTTTTTTTGACGTGTTAAATATATTATCTTTAAAACTACACTAAATATATAATTACTAATTGTATTTGCATTTAAAAAGCCTAAAGAATATCTGACACCATCGAAGCGTATATTCACCAAATTTTCAATAATCCCCATGGAAACGGCTAATAAAACTAGTAATATTCCGATAATTTGACCTAAAGTTATAAAAAACAGAATATTATCAAAATCAAATTCTTTCATAGATATTATGATTACAGCAGAAACTAATAATGTATTTAACCCAGAATTCATATAACTAATAGAAAAAATTAGTAATGATAAACAACTTAGAAAAACAGTCTGAATATTCCAAGATATGAGCTGTAAGATAATACCCATGAGAAATAAGATTTGCATTAAAATTAAAACGTATTTTATATTACTCAATAACGGATATGTTATAGGTAGTAAACTAGAATTTATTATCGATAGTAAAGAATATAAAAACAAGAGTGATAGAAAAAAGAACTCAGTAAATCCCATTCTCCTGTCTAAACTAAAAACACCTTTATTATCATTTAAATCTGTAAAATAAGAAATCATCTATACTATGTCCTTTCAATGAAATAGTGATTTTTATGAAATATTGTTTTAAAGTGACGTCTAACATACTAATTAGGTATCTGATCGTATAATTATGTGAAATGTAAATTAAAAATTTTTCATAACTAGCGCGGATTATTTCCTAATGATTCGTGCATCTTAATCATTGGCTTGCACTTTTCTTCTCAACTATTTCTATTTACAATGAGGATTGATCCTTTAGATAGCTATATTCTTAAGTCTATATAAGAAATTTTTTCCAGGAAATTAATCAGGCTATCTCCCCCTGCTGAGACAATTGCTAACCAAATTTTTCTACGTCATTCTTTGAAGAACAACTACATGTTAAAAATAAAGCTCTCATTTTACATCATTATTATCTAACATCTTCTTTACTATATTCTCCCAAGTAAAACTTTCATTCACAGTCTTTATAGCATTGTATGCAATTTTTTCCCTATCAAACTTAAACTCATTCGATAAAATCAAATTTGACCACACACTTGGATCATCAATCTGTCGAATATACCCATTCAGATTATCTTCAATTAAAAGCGATGACCCACCATTAAATGACGAAATTGCTATACTTCCAAAAGACATTGCTTCAAGTAACACCATACCAAATATTTCTAATTTAGACGGCATCAGGAACACATAAGCATTTGGATAAATAAATTGCAATTCGGTATTAGACATCTCTCCAACGAAAAATATTTTTTCTTTCATCTTACTATCAAACTTATTAAGTTTTCTCTCAATATACTTTTCTTCGCCGGTTCCAATAAACATCAAACGAAATTCAGAGCTTGATTTAACTAATATAGAAAATATTTCAAGTATAAAAGGAAAATTTTTACGTTCATCTATATTACCAACAACTAATAAAACTTTATGCTTTCCCATATATTCAATCACTTTCTTTGTTGTATCAGATGGCTCCTTTATTTCCATAAATTTTGTGAAATTTTGACCTACTCCAACAGTCACTGTATCTAATAAACCCTTATTATTAAGATATTTTTCAGATAGATGCGATTTACAATAAAATTTTTTTACATTTTTTCTCAAAGTATTTAAAAATAAAAAATCATACACTGATTCCATGAAAGGCAATTTGAACAAATTATAATATGGACCATTATAGCAGTATACATTAGGGTGCATTCGACTAATTAAGACAGTCATTATCTGTGAATATTCAGAAACAATTATCATATCATATTGTTTTAAAAAATCTCTGTTTAAAAGTTTAGGATAAATTCCGCTTCTTAACAATCGAATTCCCTTTATAAACCGAATCGTTAGTTGCCCCACTTCTTCACCAAAATTCATTACTTGAGTATTTTTGCTTTTTCCATAATAAAATAAATCACAATCATAGCCTTGTTTACAAAATTCCGTTAGCATCCCTACTTCTTGCATGTTGTATTTTGAGATATCCGGTTCATATGGACCACTTCTTAAGTACATTATTTTTTTCATCGTTATACCTCATTTAAATTTCTGATAATTTTTGCAGGTACACCACCAATGATAGAATTATCTGGAAATTTTTTTTGAACTACTGAATTAGCTGCTACGACAGAATTATCTCCTACTTTGGCACCATCTAAAAAAACTGCTCCAGCACCAATCCATACATTATTGCCAACTTCAATCCCTTTATGATTTACTCCCTGTAATCTTATTGGAGTCTTAAGATCATCATAATTATGATTTTCAGCATGAAATCTTACACTTTGACCAGCTATAACATCCTTACCAACTTTAATACCTCCAGCTGCTCCAAAAAAGGTATTATCACTAAAGCTAGAATTTTCTCCAATCCACAAACCATCTCCTAGATGAGATAAATTCCCGGTGATAATTATTTTTGAGTTAGAACCAATTTTTGCACCATTACCCATATGTAAACCATTGACTGACAAAGCATCAATAAATGTTCTTTCCCCTATCCTGATATCATCTCCTAAGTTCATTTTGGATTTTACTCGTAACTTCACTCCTTGGCCTAAAACTAACTTAGATCCTACTTTTCTAAAGCCAAGGCTTCGTATAGTCCCCCTTATTAATCCAAAAGTATATTCACAGCCGATTTGAATAATATAAGAAAAAGGAACCTCTTTAGACAACTGAAAATTTGGTTTACTAAAAAAAATTTGTACTATTCTCTCAATCATTCGTTTTCCTCATTTCATACAACTCGATGATCTCTTTCGCATGATCATTCATCGTCTTAACATCAATCAAAACAGGGTCAATTTTTTTAGGTATGTCTAATTCATTCAAATTTTCAAAAACCCTTGAACTGTCTAAAAGCAATTTTGCTCCAACATTTTGACTTACCATTACATGAGTTCCAAAACTCAAAGCTTCTAATACCAGAAAGCCAAAAGTTTCTTTCCATAAACTTGGAACTATTAATAAATCAATAGATTTAAAAATATTTTCTAATTCTGAGTGCACAAATTTCCCTTTATTTTTAATTCCAACAGGAACTTTGTAGGATTCATTCCCACCAAAAACGAGAAAAGTATAATCCCCATTACCTTTTTTTTTTGCAAAATCAATATAATCATAAAAACCTTTGTTTTTTTTATAAGGCCCAATATACGCTATAGTTTCAATTAAACATTTTTCTTTTTTTCTATCATAATGTTTAGTGATAGATGAATTCGTGATAGATATAACCTCATATTTTTTTTCATCTATGAATCTCAAATTTTCACAATATACATTCTTAGCGATATCACTATTAAAGTGAAAAAAATCAACTAGCTTAAAAATATTCTCATAATATTTTTTCAAAAGAGAAAAATCAATGTTACTAATAGAATTAGAATCATCTATTTTTTTATTATTTTCTTTAGAGCCTTTAATTCTATTTACTATTTTCCGAATCAATGGATAAAATGATAATTGGAATATTCTCAATTTATATTGAGACATCGCAGTACCCGTACATCTATTCCAAAACTCATTTGTATTATTACTATCCCAACTTTTATTATCAATATAAAAATCTGGAACGGGAGATAACCCAAAATAATCATGACTAGTAAATATAATTCTTATTTTTTTTTCTTTAGCCACACTAAAAAATTCTTTATGTAATCCCATTAAAGTATGAATATGGATTACATCAACATCTATTTTAGTCAAAAACTCTCTATAAATGTCCGAGTCAATTTTCTCCATAAAAGCAGCAGGATTTTTTATCCCACCAAATAGCGGTAAAGGTAAAGAGTTTATAAGCTCATAAACATCAACTCCCGGCACTACACGTCTCTGTTTTTTTTTTAGATACGATTTTTTTTTTATAAAATTAATTCGTCCAGGATAAAAAGCAAATACTGTATATCCCTGATTAACTTGCTCATTCATCAAATCAGTTGCATACCTAGGTAATCCTCCACTTCTTTCAGGATGGAAGCCTATTGTGTAATGCAGAATTTTCATTTATGTCTCCCTCACAAAAAATTTTTCATATTCATTTATAATGTACTTCCATGAATAATACGATAAAATTCTCCTCTTCGCATTCTGACCTAAGTTTCTCATATCCACATTAGAACTATCCAAATCATTGACTATTGCTGATAGCTTTCCTTCTTCTTTTCCCCAAAATAAAGCTCCTTTATCAGCTACCTCTCTATTAAAGCCCACATCTAATAATAAATTAAAATCCGTTGACACCAAAGCCTCTAATAGTGACGGATTAGTCCCTCCGACTTCATGACCATGAATATACGCAAAGGCATGCTCCCTTATATACTTTAATAATTCTTGATTGTAAACTGTACCAACAAATTTTATTCGTGAATCTTTATCAAAATTAGTTTTCTTTTTCAATTTTTCATAAAATTTATTTTTTTCCACATTCGTAATCAAGACAAAGTCTTTTTTACTATTTGATTTCATAAATTCACGAATCATTGTTTCATAATTATTTTCAGGTACAAATCTACCTACCACAAGATAATAGTTATCCGATTGAATCTCTTTATCTTTATACCATTTGACTACTTCTTGATTATCCGCAGTTAACTTAGACTTTGCCAAGTCTGTTCCATAAGCAATATAGATAGTTTTTGGGTTATACTTTGAATAATCTTCTTGGATATATTTTTCAATATTCTTGCTATCACAAATTAGCAAATCCGCATGTTTCACCATCAATTGTTCTGAAAACTTCCAATATTTTCTGACTGGATAACTCCATTTTGCTCTCATCCATTCATGTCCATCGGGATTAACAAATAATCTTCCATCTAATTTCTTGATTTTTCTTTTTAAACTTCCCATAAAAGGACCTATCCGACAAGCTAAAACATAAAAAATTGGTTGTTTATTTTGATTTTTTTTAGCTAACTGAATTGCATAGTTTAAAGCTGCAATATCATAATAAATTGCTTTTGCTGGACCAATATCAGGAACATCAATATTAAAACACTTTGCGCCATTGTGCTCAAAGTGTTTATCAGTAATTCCTGTTTTAGCTGAATTTTCAGTCATACACGCAACATGGTACTGAATATTTCCATCCACTTGATATTCCGTTAATTTTTCGACAAATGTTTCAAATCCCCCATACTTTGCAGGAATACCTTTTGAACCAATGATATAAACATGCTGCTTCCCATCTACCACAAAACTTACTCCTTAATATGCCCCATTCGGCTTAATCATTATTTTTACAGTTTTCCAAATAATTTTTAAATCATTTAGTAAGCTACGTTCTTGAATATACTCAACATCAAAATCAACCATTTCATCAAAACCAACTTCATTCCGCCCACTAATTTGCCACAGTCCAGAACATCCCGGCTTTACTAACAATCTCTGTTTATCATGCGGGGTATATTCTTTCACTTCACGCTCCAAAGGTGGGCGTGGACCAACTAAACTCATATCGCCCTTTAACACATTCAACAATTGAGGTAATTCATCGAGACTTGTTTTACGGATAAGTTTTCCAATATCCGTCACGCGGGGATCTTCTTTCATCTTGAACATCGCACCTTCGACCTCATTTTTATGTAATAATTCTTCTAATTTTTTTTCTGCATCGATGCACATAGAGCGAAACTTATACATGGTGAATAATTTCCCATCCCGACCTACTCGGGTTTGTTTAAAAATCACGGGTGAACCAGGTTCCTCTTGACGAATTTTATAAGCCACCCAGATCATCACAGGAACTGAGACGATCAAACCAGATATACTACCTACAATATCAATCGTTCGTTTTAGAAAATCATAGCCTTTTTGCCGCTCAATTTTTTTCTGATCGACCCACACGAGTTTATCATATTGATCTGCATAATATTTTTTTGCTTCCTCTGTATCTACACAGCCCATCTCTTTTTCTTTTACCAACAAAAGTATTCCCCCTAACTAAAGAATCGAAACTTTTTCTCTTTTATCTCAGAAAATGTAGGTCTGATAATCGAGTCGCCATTTACTAAATCTTTCGTCATCTGCATCATTTCGTCAACTTTTCTCTGCCCACATTCTTTTCTAATTACTTCATAGGCTTCTTTCAAATAGAAACTACGATGTTTCAGATTATGCGCATCCGATGCCACCATATAGAGCATGTTATGTTTAAGCATCTGTTTGGCTGTTTTCTGGATATCTTTCCCAAAAACTCCCACAATACTCGGCGCAGTTAATTGTGTTAAGACCCCCATCTCTAAAAATGGAATCAGTTCATTGGGATCTTTCCGAAAAATTGTGTTCCGCTCTGGATGGACGATCACAGGCGTGTGTCCTTGGCTTAACAATTGAAAAAACAGTTGGTCCGTATAAGCGGGAACCTCTCCAGTTGGAAATTCAATCAATATGTATTTGTCATCAAGATCGGTAAACAGAATCTCACTTCTAGCAATCTCCTCTAAAAGTGTCCCTGTAATCCGTACTTCTTGACCTTCTAATAAGGTAAGATTCAAGTTGCGTCGATCCAACTCTTGTTGAAGCTCCGCAACTTTGTTAATGACTTGATCAGCTGGGTTGGAATACTTTCCGTTATTATGATGGGGAGTACAAAGTATATGTGTGATTCCTTGGCTGATCGCTTTTTCAGCCATCGCAAGACTATCTTCTATCGTTTGTGCCCCATCATCAACTCCGGGCAAAATATGACAATGTAGATCAATCATTTACTCACCTTCTAATAATTATTCTCCGGTACCGTAATAATAATACCCTTGGTCACTCTCATC
>WPCI01331431.1_pt1 | contig 12076 bp, 10 predicted proteins | sample 5399871 | NCBI WGS metagenome assembly WPCI01 (sample SAMN12869469, study PRJNA574797) | sludge metagenome | isolation source: wastewater treatment of pH7 | place: China:Beijing | collected 2019-05-20
TGTTAAATTCATTGCTTGCACAATGAGTATGGACATCATGGGTATTGACCGTTCGGAATTGTTCGATTTTGTAGAGTATGGTGGTGTCGCAACGTATCTTGGTGATAGCGAACATTCTAATTTGAATTTGTTTATTTAAAACTCAACTTTCGCAGTTATAAAATCTGTTTAATCTTTTGATATGTCAATGTTCTTAAAGACTTAACTATCAAAAATGTACACAAAAAGACACCTCTCTTTGGTAAAATGTAGTTACCACACAACACATACGAAAGAGGGATGTCTTATGGCTACTATTTTACCAGAAAATCAAATCAATCAGGAACTTAATTCTTCCGTTCATCAATTTTTTCGCAATCAGAAACTGGGAACGTTACTGAATCAATCCAATATTCGGAAAGAAGCAGGCATTTCACCAGTAATGCTGGTCCAGTTCATCTTTTCATTGGTCCTTCAAAAGAAAAATTTGTATCGGACATTGGAATCCGGACGGGAGCCAGAGGCTCCTGCCAAGGATGCGGTTTATCGCTTGCTCAACAACGCAACCTATAATTGGCGCAAATTTCTGTTGCTGCTGAGTCAAAATGTCATTACCCAGAACTTGCTCCCGCTTGTCTCAAAAAACCGCGAACGCGTCCTGATTTTGGACGATTCCTTATACAGCCGTGCCCGCAGTAAATCGGTCGAGATGCTTGCGCTAGTTCATGATCATACCACTGGGAAGTTCGTCCGTGGCTTTCGCATGCTGACTTTGGGTTGGTCGGATGGGAACACTTTCGTGCCGCTTGCGTTCTCTTTATTGAGCTCAGAAAAACAATCGAACCGTTTCCAGGAAATCAACCCGACCATAGATAAGCGCACCGTGGGTTACAAGCGTCGGAAGGAAGCCGTCAAAAAGTCAACAGAAGCGCTGTTCGACTTGCTTGATGATATAAATCCGCTCCAACTCTGCGCTCGAACGTTACTTTTCGATAGTTGGTTCGCATTTCCAAAAGTAATCAAGCGCGTGGTTTCGGAGTATCCACTCGAGGTAGTCTGTATGCTGAAACGTATGCACCGCGTCTACTACACGTATGAAGGGCAAAAGTATACACTGACCCAGTTGTATCAAGTTGTGCGCAAAAAACGTGGTCGTGCCAAGATCCTCGCATCTGTTGTCGTCAGCTTGGGACTGGACGATAATGAAAAAGAAATTCAGGCCCGTATTGTCTTCGTGCGTGACCGAAATCGCTCCAAAAATTGGCTTGCAATCTTGTCCACGGATATCAATCTGCCTGAAGAAGAAATTGTGCGTCTCTATGGCAAACGCTGGGATATCGAGTGTTTCTTCAAGGTGGCAAAGTCACATCTGGCGCTAGGAAAAGAGTTCCAGTGCCGCAGTTACGATGCGATGGTAGCCCACACGACAATTGTCTTCACCCGTTACATCATGCTCGCCCTTCGTACACGCGAAGAGCAAGATCCCAGGACCATCGGTCAGCTGTTCTTCTTGTGTTGTGATGAACTGGAGGACATCCGCTTTGCAGAGGCGATTCTATTGGTATTTGACTGTCTGAAGGCTTCCCTGACGGAAGAACCTGTCCTGTCCGAAGAAATGGTGGAGTCCCTTCTGGATAGAGTTTTCGATAATTTACCAACTTTCTTGAAACGAGCATTCCCACAACCGGAAAAGCAGCTTCCAAGTGCTTTAGCGGCATAATATTATAGTTAAAAATGTTGATGTATCAAGTCTAGATAGTCTTTTTTAGTGTGCGAAAGTTGAGTAATGATGATAAAACGAATTTTGACTAGAGAATGGGTTGACTACAGTTTAGGAAACGCTTACACTTTAATTGTAGCGTTTCTTTTAGATTGCAAAATATCGTCTGTTATTTCACGATGTAAAAGAAAGGGGAGAGACATTTGACAAATTATGACGTCCTAATCATTGGTTCAGGGCCAGGCGGATATGTGGCTGCTGAGGAAGCTGCCCAACGTGGTAAAAGTGTTGCGGTGGTTGAACGTAATAAGATCGGAGGTGCTTGTTTAAATGTAGGATGCATTCCTTCAAAGAGTTATTTGCAACATAGCCATTGGTTACAAACGATTGAGAGGGCGAACGCATTCGGAATTAAGGCTGGTGTAGAAGCCATCGATTTTTTGAAATTATTGGAGCGTAAAAATAGTGTCGTAGCAAAGCTGCAAGGTGGCATCCAACAACTATTCAAAAGCAACCATATTCAATATCTGGAGGGGGAAGCGGAATTTATCAGTGGCACGACGTTTCGGTTAAACAATCAAGAAATCACCGGGGCTGATGTCATATTAGCCACTGGAAGCACGCCGTTTATACCGCCTATTAAAGGGTTGGAAAAGGTAGACTACCTGACGACAGATTCATTTTTCTCAATGGAAGAGATACCCGAAAGGTTGGTTATCATCGGTGGGGGTGTGATAGCTGTTGAATTGGCTTTTGCGATGAAGCCGTTAGGAACCGATGTGACGATAATCGAAGTGGCACCGGATATTTTGATGACAGAGGATCCTGACGCCCGGGACATCATCAAGAAAAAACTGAAAAAAATGAAGATTAACGTTGAAGTGAAAGCGGATGTTCAGGAAGTTACGGAAGGACATGTTCACACAACAACAGGAAAGTATGCGTACGATCAACTTTTAGTAGCGACGGGGCGCCGTGCCAATATTGCATTGGCGGAAGCTGGAAATCTCAAACTCACGGCTAACAAGAAATTCATCGCAGTCAACGAATATTATCAAACAAGTGCGCCGCATATTTATGCAATTGGGGATGTCATCGGCGGGTATCAATTAGCGCACGCTGCCAGCGCCGAAGGAAGGAAGGCGGTAAGAGCCATCACAGGGCAAAGGGAAGTGCCTGTTGATCCTTTAGCGGTTCTGCGCTGTGTCTATACTGACCCAGAAGTGGCTTCATTCGGGATGAGTGTTGCGGAAGCCAAAGCGGCAGGGTATGACGTAATTGTGAACCAACTACCGTTCTCAATTAACGGTAGAGCGATCGCCTCGGGAGAAACAGACGGATTCATTAAAATAATCAGTGAATCAAAGTATCAAGACATTCTTGGTGTGGTTATAGTTGGAAGCGATGCCACGGAGATGATTCATTCTCTTCTCGCGCTCAAAACGGCGGAAGGCACGTTGAATGAGTTGAAGGGCTTGATTTATGCCCATCCAACCTTATCTGAATTGACAGGGGACGTAGTTCAAAGTTTACTAATTTAATTTATAGGAGGAAATCATTATGGTACAAGATCCAGAAATGAAAAGACAAGAGCAAGTATTTTCACCTACACGCACCAAAGAAAAAAGTAAAATTGACCTGGAAATTAAAACTTCTGTCGGAACGACTGTAGCCGGATTAACGAAAGAAAAATCAAAGACGATACTCAAAAAAATGGAAGATATTCGCAACTTCGAAGAAGAAGCAAGGCGCTTTTTTGCGCAAGGTCAAATTCCGGGATTTGTTCATTTGTATGCGGGGGAAGAAGCCGTTGCGACAGGGGTATGTGCGCATTTAAGCGATGAAGATTATATTACAAGCACGCACAGAGGACATGGCCACTGTATTGCTAAGGGTGGAGACTTAAACGGCATGATGGCGGAAATATTCGGAAAAGCAACCGGCCTAGGCAAAGGAAAAGGGGGCTCCATGCATATTGCAGATCTGGATAAGGGGATTCTGGGGGCAAATGGTATGGTTGGCGGTGGATTCGGCTTAGCCGTAGGAGCAGCCATGCGCAATGTCTATTTGGGAACCGATAAAGTTGCTGTTTGTTTCTTTGGGGATGGCGCAGCCAACGAAGGTGTTGCACATGAGGCAATGAACATGGCAAGTATTTGGAAATTGCCGGTTGTGTTCGTCAATGAAAACAACTTTTTCGCTGAATCAACCCCACAATGGTATTCATCCGGGACAGAAACGATTGCTGAACGGGCAGCGGCTTATAATATGCCGGACGTTCGAGTAGATGGTAAGAATGTGGTCGCAGTATATGATGTTGTCGGTGAAGCGATTGAGCGTGCGCGCAAAGGCGAAGGTCCAACACTTGTAGAATGTGTAACCTATCGTAACTTTGGGCACTTCGAAGGTGATGAACAACTTTATAAAGCGAAAGAAGGAACTGAAAAAGAGTTGGCGGATAGAGACCCGATCAAAATTTTTAGGGAATATGCGATTGAAAATGACTTGATGACAGAAGAAGAATTGGATAACATTGCCGCGCAATCAAAAAAAGATGTGGATGATTCGATCAAATATGCCCAAGAGAGTCCAATACCTAAACCAGAATCATTATTAGAAGACGTATTCGCTCAATAAAACATTTGGAAGGAGCCTTTATTATGACTAGAGAAATCACATTTATGAAAGCGGTTAACGAAGCGCTGGATCAAGCAATGGAAAAAGACGACCGTGTACTGATATTAGGGGAAGATATTTCAGGAGGAGCGCAAGTAGCCCATCTTGAAGAAAAAAATGAAGATGCCTGGGGAGGCGTAATGGGGGTAACGAAAGGGTTAGGGCCTAAGTATGGCAGTAAACGGGTCATTGATACACCCATCTCCGAAATGGGGTACATGAGTGCTGCGGTCGGGATGGCTGTGACAGGTTTACGTCCAGTACCAGAGTTGATGTTCAACGACTTTATTGGGTTCTGTTTCGATGCCATTCTGGGACAAGGCTCAAAGATGCGCTATATGTTTGGTGGGAAAGCCAAAGTGCCCATGACAGTCAGGACTATGCACGGAGCGGGAGTCAGCGCGGCAGCGCAACACTCAGGTACCTATTATGGGATTTTCGGATCTATCCCAGGAGTGAAAGTCGTCGTTCCCGCAACACCATATGATGCGAAAGGCTTACTTCTTGCATCAATTGAGGATGATAACCTCGTCATATTCTCGGAAGATAAGTCACTCTATGGCATGAAAGGCGAAGTGCCAGAAGAATATTATACGATTCCTATTGGGAAAGCAGCTGTCAAACGAGAAGGGACAGACTTAACGATCGTAACAATCGGCAAAATGCTATTTGTGGCAGAAGAGGTCGCAGCAGTTCTTGAAAAGGACAATATTTCAGTGGAGATCATTGACTTGCGGACGGTGGCGCCATGGGATCAGGAAACAGTCATAAATTCTGTCAAAAAGACAGGTAGGCTTATTGTCATTGATGAAAGCAATCCCCACAACAATACAGCAACAGATATTGCTTCCGTTGTATCCGATAAAGCCTTTGATTACTTGGATGGTCCCATAAAGTGTGTAACGGCACCAAATACACCGGTTCCGTTTGCACCGAACTTAGAAAAACTGTATATCCCTAATGCAGAGCGCGTCCTTGAAAAAGCTGCAGAACTATTAGACGACTTAAAAGCATAAGGAGGTGTAAATTAGATGGCCAAAGAAATTGTAATGCCCAAATTAGGATTAACGATGACGGAAGGAACAGTCGATGAATGGCTTGTCGCGGTAGGCGACACCGTCAAGCAAGGTGATAGTATAGCAACAATCAGCTCAGAGAAATTATCAAGTGACGTGGAGTCGCCGGCAGACGGCATTATTTTAGAGCTTATGGCGAAAGTGGGGGATACTGTTCCTTGCAAAAAACCGATGGCATATATAGGTGAAGAGGGAGAAGCAATCGACAGTGCCCCTTCGACGAATGGCGATGAAGAGGCTGTTAGTGAAGCAGAAGCGAAAACTACTGTTGCGGATACCACTTCCACTTCAAAAGAAACGCTGCAAGCTTCGTCTTCTGGTGGGAAAGAGAAGGATAGGATCTTTATCACCCCCATTGCACGTCGAATGGCAAAAGAAAAGGGTATTGATGTCAGTCAGTTGAATGGAACAGGCGGTAACGGCAGAATTACGCGGCGTGACGTCGAACGCTATACCCCAACAGTGGCAACGCCGGCGTCGCAACCAATGGGCGCACTGGCCAAAGAAGAGATTGGTGCTGGATTAACCGGAATGCGTAAGACGATTGCCCAACGTCTGGTAAGAAGTCTGCAGACAACTGCTCAAGTAACGGAACACCGCAAAGCAGATGTAACCCGATTAAATGAGATGAGAGAGACAATCAAGAAAAATGTGAACCGTTCGCTTGATGGTGGTCAAATCAGTTGGAACACACTGGTTACGAAAGCTACGATTCTCGCTCTACGTGAAACCCCGGCAATGAATGCATGGTATTATGACGGAAAATATGAGCAATTGGATGAAGTGCATATTGGCATGGCAACCTCTGTAGACGATGGCTTAGTGGTTCCTGTCATCAAAAATGCGCACCAAATGACACTGACCGACTTAGGTAAGTCCATTGCTGAAGTGAGTACACAAGCGCGACAAGGTAATTTACCAAGCAATCTGTATAGTGGTTCAACCTTCACTATCACAAATTTAGGTGGGCGAAATATTGAATACTTTACGCCAATCCTTAATACACCGGAAATTGGAATTTTGGGTGTCGGAGCAATAGGGAAAGAACTCGCTTTAGAAGCAGGCGAAGTCGTTGAAAAATTAAAACTCCCGCTAAGTTTGACGTTTGACCATCAAATTATTGATGGGGACCCGGCAGCCGAGTTTTTAGATAAGATCATTGCTTATTTGGAAGATCCTTATTCCTTATTCCTATAGAACCTCAATAATAAAGAAGGTCTTCTGACCTTCTTTATTTATCTTTAATGTTCATCATATCGGTAGAGAGGAGGCATAAGGATGATCGAACAATTAACCACAGCCATGCAAGAAACTGTGCAAGAAGCGCAATCACTAGCGATACAACGAAAGCACCCTCAAATAGATATTCCACATGTTTGGCAGATCTTTTTACGTCCGGATCACTTTGCTTGCCAAGTATACAGGGACCTATCCACTCCAATTGATGCTTTTCAACAACTGATTGAGGATGAAATTGATAAAATATCGGTTTTAACAGGGACGGATGTGGAATATGGCAAAGAGATGAGTCCGCGCCTAAGTAAGTTATTCAGTCATGCGAAAGAGATTGCACTCGCTAATCAAGATAAGTATATCTCGACAGAAGTCTTTTTATTAGCGCTGTATCGCCAAAAAGGCAATTCTTTCACGAGATTCTTAATGATAAATGGCGTCCCGGAATACAAACTGGAAGAACATATTCAGCAGTTGAGAAAAGGGTCGACGGTGGCACATGAAAGTAATGAAGAAATGTACGAAGCATTAACGCAATATGCCATTAACCTTAATCAAGCCGTGATTGATAATAAGATTGATCCGATCATCGGTCGTGAAAATGAAATAACCGATATAATCCGTATTCTTTCCCGGAAAAACAAGAATAATCCTATTTTAATTGGACCTTCTGGTGTAGGCAAAACAGCGATCGTTGAAGGATTGGCGCATCGGATTGTCCAAAAAGAGGTGCCTGCAAATCTATTGGATAAAACAATCTATAATTTAGACATGAGTTCGCTTATTGCGGGAGCGATGTATCGCGGAGAGTTTGAAGAACGCTTGAAAGCGGTTTTAAACGAAATCAAGCAATCAGAGGGAGCCATTATTTTATTTATCGATGAAATCCATAATATTATAGGCGCGGGTAAATCAGAAGGGGCGATTGATGCCGGAAATATGTTGAAACCAATGTTAGCTAGGGGCGAATTGTATTGCATTGGCGCGACCACTCAGGATGAATATCGGCTCTATTTTGAAAAAGACAAAGCACTAGAGCGACGTTTTCAACGGATCCGCGTCAATGAACCTTCAATTGAGGAAACGATCGCTATCGTGACGGGCCTTAAAGAAAGATTCGAGAACTATCATGGTGTCACGGTCTCTGAAGAGGCCATTCAGGCTTCCGTAAACCTGTCGAAACGCTATATAACCGACCGGAATCTTCCAGATAAAGCGATTGATTTAGTGGATGAAGCATGCGCGGTCATCCGAATGAAGAAAAATTCGATTCCACATTCTTTATCCTCAACCAAGGATAAAATCTTGTCTTTGGAGGTTGAACTGGATAAACTGATACGAGATGGCGCAGCTGAAAGTAACCCATCAGCAATAACTCAGCTAGAAGAGGAACTTGAATCATTATATGAAAAATCGAATGACATCGCCCAACAATTGGAAAAAGAGTTGCAATTTTCAGATGCATTAAGAGAAAAACGCATGGATTTAGAAAACTTACGCCACGAATTAAGAGAGGCAGAACGTCATTATAAGGTAAGGCTAGTAACGCAGTTAAAAAATGTAGACATTCCCAAGGCAGAAGCCGATTTAAGAAAAGCAGAGCTGACCTTTCATACTGAAATTCCGATTGAAAAGCGGTTGATGTCCGAAATCGTATCTGAAAACGATATTGCTTCAGTAGTAGGGCGCTTAACGGGGATTCCGCTTGCCCGAATTGTTGAAGGTGAACGCGAGAAATTGCTTGAACTGGAAAAAAACTTACAAAAAAGAGTAATCGGGCAACCAAAGGCAGTTCAAAGAGTAGCTTCTGCAATCCTACGCTCCCGTGCCGGTGTCCAAAACCCAAAACGGCCAGTTGGTTCTTTTTTGTTTTTAGGACCGACTGGCGTTGGGAAAACGGAACTCGCAAAATCCTTAGCAGAACAGCTCTTTGATTCAGAAGATTACCTTGTGCGCCTCGATATGTCGGAATACATGGAAAAGCATACGATTTCAAGATTGATAGGTTCTCCTCCTGGGTATATTGGCCATGATGAAGGGGGCCAATTAACTGAAGCCGTCAGACATCATCCCTATTCGATCATATTGCTGGATGAAATTGAAAAAGCGCATAGTGATATTTTCAATTTATTGTTACAAGTGCTGGATGAAGGAACGTTGACCGATGCCAGGGGAAACCACATCGACTTTAAAAATACGGTGATCATTATGACGAGTAACTTAGGGTCGGATATTCTCTTAGAAGAAGTGGGATCTTCGGGCGTCATTACAGACAGCACTGAAGAGAAAATGAAACGTCTGTTACGACGTCAATTTAAACCTGAATTCCTCAACCGCATCGATGACATTATTTTGTTTTCACCTTTGACTGTGGAAGACATGCAACATATTCTTCAGAAGGAAATACGTTTGATCAATGAGCGGCTGATTAAACAAGGCATTCAAATCCACTTGTCTGATGCAGCATCTAAGTGGCTGATTGGAAGTGGTTATAATCCATCCTTCGGTGCACGTCCGTTGCAACGACTGATTAACCAAAAATTACTAACACCACTTGCCAGTTCAATCATTCAAGAACGGGTAACAAATCATTCCGTAATTGATGTGGATATCAAGGATGAAGAATTCATCTTCCGTTCTGAGAGTAGGCGTCAAGGGTAGCGGATGGCCATTTTATCGTGCCCTATCTCCTAATATTACGAGCCTACGCTTGCGACAATAAAGAGCCCCCTGAAAATGGTTAAGTTCACCATTTTCAGGGGGGCTCTATCATGCAATCGACCTCGTCAATCTTAATAAATTTCATCCAGGAACAGTCCCTGAGAAGGCACTGTCATTTCGGGATCGCTTCTGATCGTTTGGTCCTAGTCCTACCATTCTTTAGGGTCGTAGTTTAATTCCCTGAATAACGCAGCCTGTTCCTTCTTTGACAGGTAGCGCCATTGTCCGGGAGGAAGTTTGCCCAATTCAATATTCATGATGCGCATTCTTTGCAATCGGTAGACGTTGTATCCCAATTCCTCACACATGCGGCGGATTTGACGGTTGAGTCCTTGGGTCAGGATGATTTTAAAATCATATTTTGATAGTTGCTCCACTTTACAAGGCAGGGTAACCGTATCCAATATTTTGACCCCTTCTGACATCTGCTTCAAGAATTCAGTAGTGATCGGGCGGTCTACGGAAACAATATATTCCTTCTCATGCTGGTTCTCGGAACGCAAGATTTCATTGACGATATCGCCGTCATTCGTGAGCAGGATCAAGCCCTCGGAATCTTTATCGAGTCGGCCAATATGAAAAACGCGGGGGGAATGGTTGACCAAATCGACAATATTCCCCTTGACGCCTTTTTCGGTCGTGCTCGTGATGCCGACCGGTTTGTTCAAGGTAATGTAGACATAGTTGCTGGCTACGAAGAGCTGATTGCCGTCTACGCGGACATCATCCCCCGCCTCCACTTGGCTACCGATCGTTGCCCGCTTCCCATTGATCGTTACACGCCCCTCAGTAATCAGCTTGTCGGCGCCTCGTCTGGAGGCTTTGCCTGCTTCACTTATATATTTATTAATGCGCATGTGGACACTTCCTTAATCCGAATTTTATTTTATTCCTTATTAAATATTTCACAAGAAAAAGTAGAAGAGCAGTGTTTTTATAGGCTGTATGGCAAGTTGAGCGAGCAGTGTTTGTGGCAATCAATGAAAAATAGTCGAATACTTGCGAAGAACCGCAGCGTATTCGGCTATTTTGTATATCTTGCTTGGGACTATCGTCAATCGTAGTAAACTTCATCCAGGAACAGTCCGTGGGAAGGGACGGTCATCCCGGCCTCACTGCGGATTCCGCTCTTGAAGATGGCATCAATGTATTCGGGTTCCATCGTCCCGGCCCCGATTTCCAGGATCGTCCCCATCATGATCCGGACCATGTTGTAGAGGAAGCCTTCCCCTGTGAACGAAAAGTGCAGCAGATTGCCTTCTTGCTGGATTGTGATGTCGTTGATGGTCCTGACCGTCGATTTTTTCGATTTCTTGAGTGAAGAGAAACCGAGGAAGTCATGCTTCCCGACAAGTTTTTGGCAAGCCTCGTTCATCCTGTCGATATCAAGCTGTCCAGGGTAATGGTAGCTGTAGTGGCGCTCAAATGCGGAAGGCACGACATTGTTCCAGACATGGCAGCTGTATGTCTTTCCGGCTGCGTGGTAACGGGCGTGGAACCTTTCCGGAACCTCCTCCAGCTCTTTGACGACAATATCGCGCGGAAGATAACGGATCAGATGGTCCCGCATCGCTGTCAAATCCATATTGGATGTCGTTTTGAAATTGGCGACTTGCCCCCGTGCGTGGGTGCCGGCATCAGTCCGCCCCGAGCCGATGATTTCGATTTCTTCTCCTGTCATTGCCGACAGGATATTCTCTATTTTACCTTGAATGGTTTTGTCGGTTCTGTTGCAAAGTTTTCCAAAAAATCTATTTTAGTGTAAAATTGAGAAAAAAGACAGAGAGGACAGAGTAATGAATCATTTTAAAGGCAAACAATTCAAAAAAGACGTCATTATTGTCGCTGTTGGTTACTACCTGCGTTACAATCTAAGCTATCGTGAAGTTCAGGAATTGTTATATGATCGTGGAATAAATGTTTGTCATACTACGATTTATCGTTGGGTGCAAGAGTACAGCAAAGTCCTCTATTATCTTTGGAAGAAGAAAAATAGACAATCCTTCTATTCATGGAAAATGGACGAAACCTATATCAAAATTAAGGGACGTTGGCATTATCTTTATCGTGCAATTGATGCGGACGGCTTAACCTTAGATATCTGGTTACGAAAGAAACGGGATACGCAAGCAGCCTATGCTTTCTTAAAACGACTCCATAAACAGTTTGGTGAGCCGAAAGCAATTGTGACCGATAAAGCACCTTCTCTTGGCTCCGCCTTTAGAAAGTTACAGAGTGTGGGTTTATATACTAAGACAGAGCACCGAACTGTGAAGTATCTTAACAATTTAATAGAACAAGACCATCGACCTATTAAACGACGGAATAAATTTTATCAAAGTCTCCGTAAAGCCTCTTCCACGATTAAGGGCATGGAGACCATTCGAGGAATATATAAAAAGAACCGAAGAAATGGAACGCTCTTCGGCTTTTCGGTGTCTACTGAAATCAAGGTATTAATGGGAATAACAGCCTAAGATATTTGGAGTTCAGAGAGGGCGCGTTTGATTTTCAAACTTCGCAACAGAACCTAATTAAGTATTTATAAAAGCGTGGTCGCAAGTTTCACTAGCAGCCATGCTTTTATTGAATCATTGTAGGACATTTTAAAGATAAAATTGCCCACTTTAAAATTAAACATGTGCTTAGAATCGTTCTAGGCAACACCAAT
>WPCI01084926.1_pt1 | contig 12073 bp, 13 predicted proteins | sample 5399871 | NCBI WGS metagenome assembly WPCI01 (sample SAMN12869469, study PRJNA574797) | sludge metagenome | isolation source: wastewater treatment of pH7 | place: China:Beijing | collected 2019-05-20
AAGGTCGATTATAAAAGTGAAACAAATGTATTTCCTTCCTAATGAAAATATTGATTTTAAAGAAAAAGAGGATAACGTTCCATATACAGATATGGTTGAACGTGGTTTTGCTACGTTTTGTGATGGGAAAATGATTGACCAAGATCAAGTTATGGAATATATCGTTGAATGTATGGATTTGTACGATGTACAACAAATAAATTATGATCCAGCAATGTCCCAAAAGTTAATAGAGAAGCTTGAAAACCTCGGTTTAGAATGCATTGCAGTAAATCAGTATCCAAACGTTATGAATGCAATGCTTGACGATTCAGAAATACTAATTTATGAAAAGCGTTTAATTACAGACAATCCTTTATTTGTTTATTGCGCTCTTAATGTTGTAGTGGTAACAAATATTAACGGAATGAAAGCACCAAGTAAGCGACAGTCCAAAAAGAAGATTGATGGATTTGTGGCTTTTTTAGTTGCTCACAAAGAAACGATGATGGTTATGGATAGCATATCTGAAGAAGGTATGGATGAATTGATTGGTGATATTTATAGATAAGGAGTGATATTAACACTCCTTATTTTTTATCATTGGGGAACTTCAACTGGGTTTAGTTCTAGTAAAACAGCTAATGTATTATATGATTTCACTAATTCATTATAGTAACCGAATGTATGTTGCATGCTATGATTTGTGCCTCTACTACTAATGAATTCTCGACTGAACTGTTCAAACTTTTCTAGGAAAATATCGATTTGTTCAACTGATAATTCGTCGTTTTGTAAGTAGTAACCTTTCATTGTGATGAAAGTAGAGTATGCCATTGAATGATACCCATATAGTGCATGCTCATTAATTTTTTCGCGATCCAGTTCATCACTTAATAAATTATACATGTGTCTACAGTTAATGATAGTAGTTACAGCGAAATTCTTAATGTTTTCTTTGTGGTATGAAAAATTATCCATTATATCCACCTCCTTCTAAAAATATCTTATCATATAGGGATATTATATAAGAAGGATTTTGTATTGAAAGGCGGTGAGAAATTGGGTTTAAGGGATAGGTTTTCAAATTATTTATTTAAAAAGGCTGAAAAGCGTGGCTATCTTGATGATGTTTTAGGGAAAAGTATTCGTTACGGCGGTGTGTATGTTACAGATTCAAACATTTTACAATCTAGTGACGTTTATGAATTGTTACAAGATATTAGTAATCAAATGGTATTAGCTGATATCGTTGTGGAAGATGAATTTGGGAATGAAATCAAGGATGATATTGCCCTTCAAATCTTAAGGAATCCCAACAACTATCTAACACAATCAGAATTCATTAAATTAATGACGAATACTTATTTACTCGAGGGAGAGACATTCCCGATATTAAACGGTGCTCAAATACATTTAGCTTCCAATGTTTTTACAGAGTTAGATGATAATTTGGTAGAGCATTTCAATATTGGTGGTCATGAGATTCCTCCATTTATGATTCGGCATGTAAAAAATATCGGTGCAGATCATTTAAGAGGAAAAGGTATTCTCGATTTAGGAAGAGATACACTCGAGGGCGTTATGTCAGCTGAGAAAACTTTAACTGATAAATATAAAAAGGGTGGACTGTTAGCATTCTTGCTAAACTTGGATGCTCATATCAATCCACAGAATGGCGCGCAGTCAAAGTTAATCAATGCAATTTTAGATCAACTAGAATCAATTGATGAAGCAAGGTCTGTAAAAATGATTCCTCTTGGAAAAGGCTATTCAATTGACACGCTTAAAAGCCCGTTAGACGACGAAAAGACTCTAGCATATCTAAATGTGTATAAAAAGGATTTGGGTAAGTTTTTAGGCATAAATGTGGACACATATACAGAGTTAATCAAAGAAGATATTGAGAAAGCAATGATGTATATTCACAATAAAGCAGTTAGACCAATAATGAAAAATTTTGAAGACCATTTGAGTCTTCTTTTTTATGGCCAAAATTCTGGGAAACGAATTAAATTCAAGATTAATATTCTTGATTTTGTTACTTATAGCAACAAGACAAATATCGGTTATAACCTTGTACGTACAGCCATTACTTCACCTGATAATGTCGCCGATATGTTTGGATTCCCTAAACAAAATACAAAGGAATCACAGGCCATTTATATTTCAAATGATGTAACTGAAATCGGCAAGAAAGAGGCAGCAGATGGTTCATTGGGAGGAGGTGAAGAGAATGAAAATTGAGGTCCGAGGGAATCAAGTCATACTTGATGGATATGTGAATGTTGTGGACAGAGAAAGTCGAATGTTACCTTCTCCAAGGGGATATTTCAAAGAGAGAATTGTCCCTAAGACGTTTGAAAAAGCGTTAAAGAAAGCAAAGAATGTGGACTTACTTTTTAACCACGATAAGAATAGAAATCTTGGTTCTATTGAAAACGGAAATCTGGAATTGTATGAAGACAATATCGGTTTAAGAGCCATCGCTACGGTTATAGATGAACAAGTGATTAAGAAGGCAAGGAATAAAGAATTACGTGGTTGGTCATTTGGTTTTGTTTCTGAAAAAGATTCATGGGAAGAAGGTGAATCTGGTGTTCAAAAACGCTCTATTGAAGAACTAGAGCTTTTAGAAGTTTCTATTTTGGATATGACACCAGCCTATGTTGCAACTTCTATTGAAACCAGGGGCGAAAATACAGCCATGATTGAAATGAGAAGTGAAGAAGCAGCTGTAAAAATAGTTGTGGAAGATGATACAGAAGAAAGAAGCAATCTTATCAAACAAATAAAAAAAGTTTTGGAGGAAAATTAACATGAATTTAAAAGAAATCTTAAACGCATCTTTAACAAGAACGAAATCTCGATTAGCAGAATTACAAGGAAAAGTAGAAAAAAATGAAGTTCGTTCAGAAGAATTAGCAGCCGTAAAAGCAGAAGTAGAGCAATTAACAAAAGAAGTACAAACTATTTCTGATGAATTAGCGAAACTAGAAGAGGAAGAAAAGGAAGAAGATCCAGACAAAAAGAAAGAGGATAATCCAGATGAAAAAGAAGATCCAGCAGCAAAAGAAAATCCCGATGGAAAAACTGAACTTTCAGAAGAACAACGTTCAGCTATTTCAGCATCTATCGCAGCAGCTCTTTCCACTAAAGGTCATAAATCTACTAAAAACAAAGAAAAGGAAACTCGTACAGCTTTTGCAAACTACATTGTAGGTAACATTGATGAAACAGAAGCTCGTGCATTAGGTTTAGTTACTGGTAATGGTTCTGTTACGATTCCAGATTTCTTAAGTAAAGAAATTATTACGTATGCTCAAGAAGAAAACTTCTTACGTCGATTAGGAACAGGAGTAAAAACAAAAGAAAATATTAAGTATCCTGTTTTAGTTAAAAAGGCAGAAGCACAAGGTCATAAAAATGAGCGAACAAATAATGAAATTCCAGAAACGGATATCGAGTTCGATGAAATTGAATTATCACCAACGGAATTTGATGCACTGGCTACAGTGACGAAAAAATTATTAGCACGTACAGGTTTACCGATTGAACAAATTGTTATGGATGAGCTGAAAAAAGCTTATGTTCGTAAAGAAACTCAATATATGGTTAATGGCGATGAAGCTAATAACATCAATGATGGTGCATTGGCAAAGAAAGCCGTTGAATTTAAAACGGATGAAAAAAATCTCTATGATGCATTAGTAAAAATGAAAAATACACCGATTAAAGAAATTCGTAAAAAAGCAAGATGGGTGTTAAATACAGCAGCACTAACAAAAATTGAAACAATGAAAACAGATGATGGTTTCCCATTACTTCGTCCATTTAATCAAGCAGAGGGCGGCATTGGTTATACATTATTAGGCTTCCCTGTTGAGGAAGAAGATGCAATTGATATCCCTGATTCACCAGATACACCAGTATTCTATTTCGGTGATTTCTCTAAGTTTTATATTCAAGATGTTATTGGATCACTAGAAGTACAAAAGTTAGTTGAGTTATTCTCACGTACAAACCGTGTAGGCTTCCGTATCTGGAACTTACTAGATGCTCAATTAATTCATTCTCCATTTGAAGTTCCAGTTTATAAGTATGTTTTAAAAGCTTCTACTGGGGCTTAATATGGATGATTTAATTGAGAAATTAAAATCTCATATTCATTGGGAAGAGGGTATGGATGATTCTATGCTCTCTTTTTATATTAAGCAAGGTCAACGATATGTAAAAAAAGCATGTGGAAGAGAAGTGGAATACCTGGTCATTATGTGTGCAGGTATTTTTTATGAATATCGTGTAGCTGAAAAAGAATTAGAACAAGCTTTGGATGCTTTGACACCATTCTTTGTCCAGGAGGTTTATGATGCCGAAGAGGAAGATGAATAAACTTAAATGGATGGGTGATTTACTCAAATTAGGAGAGACGATTGATCCAGTAACAGACCGTGTTGTGATGGGGTATCCATTAGAACGGAAAATTCGATATAACAACATTGGAGTTACCGCCACTGATAAATACACAACAAAAGATATGAATGAAATTGTAAAGAAAATTGAAGTTCGTATTGATCGTGACATTGAAAACAATCAAAAGAATTATCGTGTAAAAGTTGGTGACCGTATTTATAACATTGAGCGCATTTATGTAAAAGAAGAAGACCGATTGATGGAGGTGTCACTATCGTATGCAAATTAATTTTGAACAGTTGCGAAGCCTTATGAAGAAATCTGGTATTCCAGTTTCTCGTGATAGTGCTCCTACAGGGATAGATTACCCTTATATTGTGTATGAATTTGTGAATGAGCAACATAAGAGGGCTTCTAATAAGGTCCTAAAAGATATGCCACTTTATCAAATTGCAGTTATCACAAATGGAACTGAAAAAGATTATGAGCCATTAAAGGCTGTTTTTAATGAAGTAGGCGTGTCTTATTCTCAGTTTGATGGAATGGGTTATGACGAGAATGACGACACTATCACGCAGTTTATCACGTATGTGAGGTGTATCCAGTAATGGCTTCAAATAACAATGGCTTTGCTGAAGCTTTAGAAGATATTAATACGCTATTACGGGTGAATAAAAAAGTAAGTTTGGATGTGTTAGATGAAGCAGCCAAGTATTTTGCTAGTAAATTAAAACCAAAAATCAAAGCATCCAATAAAAACAAGCGGACACATTTAAGGGATAGCCTAAAGGTTGTTGTGAAAGATGATCGTGTATCTGTGGAATTTAAAGATGAAGCTTGGTATTGGTATTTAGTTGAACATGGCCACAAAAAAGCAAAAGGTAAGGGGCGTGTGAAAGGAAAACACTTTGTTCAGAATACCTTCGATGCAGAAGGGGATAAAATTGCTGATATTATGGCACAAAAAATAATTGATAGAATGTGAGGATGATATACATGACAATTGAAAATAAAGAAATTCAATATTCCGTAGGGATCGAAGATTTATATCTTTGCTTGATGAAGGGAAATGAAACTTCTAGTGCACTACCAACTTATGAGGATATCGTTTATAGACAAACGAATATTTCTGATCTAACGATTTCCACTACTTCTACTAATTTTACAAAGTGGGCATCTAACAAAAAAATTATTAACATTGTCAAAAATACAGCGTTTGGATTAGCTTTTAATCTTGCTGGTCTAAATCGTGAAGTAAAAGATAAAATCTTTGCAAAAACACGTAAAAAAGGTGTGTCTTTTGAAACAGCGAAGGCAAAGGCGTATCCCAAGTTCGCAGTAGGTGTTGTATTCCCTTTAAATGATGGAACAAAAATATTACGTTGGTATCCAAAATGTACGGTTGCTCCAATAGAGGAATCTTGGAAAACACAAGGTGATGAAATGACTGTGGATGACATTGCTTACACAATTACAGCAGATCCATTGTTATTTAATGATGTAACACAAGCTGAATTAGATACTGGTGATCCTGAGGCAAAAGGAATTAAAGCTGAAGATTTCCTAAAACAAGTAATTTGTGATGAATCTCAACTAGCGCAGCTAGGTGGAACGACTCAAACAGGTAAATAAGGAGGGGAATTATGGCACGTTTAAGTGATTTAGTAAATGTAAATATAACTAGAAATAGCATTAAGATACAGGGTGTCTCAATCCCTGTTATTTTTACTTTTGAATCTTTTCCTTATGTGGAAGAAGCATTTGGAACACCTTATCATGAATTTGAAAAAGAAATGAATGATATGTTAGCTAAAGGTCAATTTAGCCTGGGAGAAAATGAAGCGAAATTGATGCGTGCATTAATTTATGCGATGGTACGTAGTGGTGGTACGGAATGTACATTAGATGAATTGAAAGGTGCTATTCCTATGAATGAATTACCTGATATTTTCATCGTTGTATACGAAATTTTCAGTGGCCAAACTTTCCAGAATTCTGATATGGAGAAGTTGAAGCAAGAAAAAAAGTAAAAAACATACTGACTAAAAACGAGGAATCTCAGTCCGAATTGGACTGGGATTTTTATTTTTATGTTGGTAATACATTGCTTGGTTTGAGTATGGGTGACTTCTGGAAAATCACACCTGCACATTTTTTAAAACAATTCATTATGCATCTCAGATACAACAATCCGGATGCATTACATGAGCAGAAACCAAAACAAATCTACACGCTAGATCAAACACCATTCCTATAAGAAATGAGGTGAGAAAATGCCAGGGAATAGTAAAGAAAGAAACGTCGTCCTTAATTTTAAAATGGATGGCCAGGTTCAGTATGCAAATACATTGAAACAAATCAATATGGTTATGAATAATGCAGCGAAAGAATATAAAAATCATATTGCAGCAATGGGCCAAGATGCGACAATGACTGATAAACTTCTTGCTGAAAAGAAGAAGCTTGAAATTCAAATGGAAGCAGCCAAGAAACGTACAGCTATGTTGCGTTCTGAATATCAAGCGATGTCCAAGGACACAAGTACAACGGCTGAACAACTTAATAAGATGTACGGTAAATTGCTAGATGCAGAACGTGCTGAAACTTCTCTTGATAATGCAATGAAAAGAGTGAATGAAGGCCTTTCCGAGCAAGCAATTGAAGCGAGGGAAGCACGCGGTACTTTACTGGATTTACAAGAGAATTCTAAAAAGCTTGAAGCGGAACAAAAGAAATTAACAAGCTCTTTTAAACTTCAAAATGCTGAATTAGGAGCAAACGCTAGTGAAGCTGATAAGTTGGAATTAGCACAGAAACAACTACGCCAGCAAACAGAAATGACGGATAAAGTCGTCCGCAATTTAGAACAACAATTAAGCGTAGCAAAACGTGCGTATGGTGAGAATTCCACAGAAGTGCAGCAACTTGAGGCTAAATTAAACCAAGCCAAAACGACATTAAAGCAATTCGAAAACTCCTTACAGAGTGTTGGACGAAGTGGTTCACAAGCTGCTGATGGTATGGCGGAAATTAATAAGAAACTTGATATGAACAATTTAATGGAAGCCGCTGAAGTTCTACAAGGAATATCTGAAAAGTTAATTGAAATGGGGAAATCGATTGTAAATACAGCAATAGAGTTTGATGGATCGCAGAGGAAAATTCAGGCGTCATTAGGATTGACTGGTAAAGGTGCCGAAAATCTTCAAAAGATTGTTGTTGATACTTGGAAAAAAGGCTTTGGTGAAAATCTTGAAGAGGTAGACAATGCGCTAATAAAAGTCTATCAAAATATGCGTGACGTTCCACATGAGGAATTGCAAGGGGCATCAGAAAATGTATTAACATTAGCTAAAGTTTATGATGTGGATTTAAATGAAGCGACTCGAGGTGCAGGGCAGTTAATGAGTCAGTTTGGTTTATCTACACAGGAAACCTTTGACTTACTTGCTGCTGGTGCTCAAGAAGGTCTAAATTATTCAGACGAGTTATTTGATAACCTCTCTGAATACGCGCCTTTATTTAAACAAGGTGGTTTTAGTGCTCAAGAAATGTTTACAATTTTAGCAAACGGGACGCGTGACGGCGCCTATAATTTGGATTATATCAATGACACAGTCGCGGAATTTGGAAAGAAGGTACAAGACGGTTCAAAAGGAACTGCAGATGCTTTTGCAGGGCTTTCTGAGGAAACGCAAGGGGTTTGGAAAGCTTTTAACGATGGTAAAGCAACAGCCGCTGATGTGTTCAAAGCTGTAATAGGCGATTTGGGAAGCATGGACGACAAAGTCAAACAAAATCAAATTGGTGTTGGATTGTTCGCCACTCGTTGGGAAGACATGGGAGCGAAAGCTGTATTAGGACTTACTGATGTAAACGGTGGCCTTGGTGATGTAACTGGACGTATGGATGAAATGAAGAAACTTCAGGAAGAATCTTTGGGACAGCAATTTCAAAAAGCATTAAGAGAAACACAGGCAGCGTTAGAACCACTTGGAAAGAAATTTGCAGAATTAGCTAAAGATATTTTGCCCCCAATTGTTGATGGAGTTAAAGCTGTAATGGATTGGTTTAGTAAATTGTCCGAAGCCGATCAAACGCTTTTAATCGTGATGGGTGCACTGAGTACGGCGTTTATTATTTTAACTCCAATTGTAGCAGCTCTAGCTGTTTCATTTGGTGCGTTGAATCTGGCGTTTTTACCTGTGATAGCTACCATTGCAGCAGTTTCCTTGGTGATAACTGGTATTATCATGTTAATAAAAAACTGGGGTGCCATAACTGACTGGCTTTCTGAAAAATGGTCACAATTTAAAGAGTGGTTTGGCGAATTGTGGGCAGGTATAGTTCAGGCATGTAGCGATGGATGGTCATCCACAGTTGATTACTTTTCTGGAGCCTGGTCAGATTTTTTAAATATGGTAAATGAATTCTTTGAACCCATTGGTCAATTTTTTACGGATCTATGGACGGGAATTTCTGATACGGCATCGGAAATTTGGACAGTTATTACTGAGTATTTTTCAGAATCGTGGTCTTCATTCATTGAACTAGCAAATAGTATATTGTCTCCTTTAGGTGAATTTTTCAGTGGATTGTGGACGGGTATTGTTGAAACCGCAACTTCTATTTGGGGTCAATTAAAGACAGCTTGGCAAGAAACATGGGATACAATACTCACAGTTTTAGACCCGATTATTTCAGCAGTTTTCACAGTTTTAGAAGCAGGTTGGCTACTCATTCAAGCAGGGGCACAAATTGCATGGGTGGCAATATCTCAATATATTATACAGCCGATCCAGGAAGCGTATGATTGGATAAGTGCGCAAATTGGTGAATTAGTCACATGGCTTAGTACGCAGTGGGAACTTATAAAGGCTGCTGCACAAGTTGCTTGGGGCTTATTTAAACAATATATTACTCAACCTGTTCAAGAAGCATGGGATTGGGTTAAAGAACAAATTGGTACGCTTGTTTCTTGGTTAAATTCACAGTGGGAGACAGTGAAATCATATACTTCCGCAGCATGGAATTTAGTAAAACAATATGTCATTCAGCCTGTTCAGGAATTGTGGAATACAACGAAAGAAAAATTGAATGATTTAGCGAATTGGATACTAGGTAATTGGGCTAAAATCCAATCTTACACACTTACGGCATGGAATTTAGTTTATAAATATATTATTGATCCAGTGATTTCAGCTTATAATTCTGCAAAAGAGAAGTTCAATGATATGTATAACACAGCAAGGGAAAAATTTGATTCTGTAAAAAATGCAGCTCAAGAAAAATTTGATGCAGCAAAGAGATTTATCGTTGATCCGATAAAAGATGCGGTAGATAAAGTAAAGGGATTCATTGATAAAATCAAAGGGTTTTTCAGTGATTTGAAATTAAAGATTCCGAAACCGGAAATGCCTAAAATGCCACACTTCAGTCTGCAGACTAGTACGAAAAATATTTTGGGTAAAGACATTACTTTCCCATCTGGTATCGATGTGCAATGGCGTGCAAAAGGCGGTATCTTTACTAGACCTACCATTTTCGGTATGAGTAATGGTCAGTTGCAAGGTGCAGGAGAAGCGGGACGAGAAGCAGTTTTACCGTTGAATAAAAAGACATTAGGTGAGATTGGTGAAGGGATTGCAGCAACGATGTCTACTGAACCAACTGTAATTAATATTTATAATCCTTCAGTGAGGGATAATCGTGATATCGACCACATGGTCGGAAAAATAGATGATGCACTTGCTCAAAAAGGGCGTAATTCAAAAATAGGAATAGGGAGGACGACTTAATTGTTGGATATAGGAATCGATAATGAATTAGCAAGTAGTTACGGATTGGGTTTAGTAGGTCGTCCAGTGATTCCAACTGCAAAACAAAAGGTAGAACACATAGAAATACCAGGGCGACATGGTTCACTTACAAAGAAAGGGGCGTATGAAAATGTCCCTTTTAAGGTGAAATTTAATATGTTGGAAAGGGAAAATATTAAACCTTTCATAAGACGTGCTAAACCTTGGTTGTTACAAGGGAGAACACTCTTTTTCACAGATGACGAGGTGTATCGGAAGATTAAGCATGTTGAAATGGGAAACATAACAACTGAAATTGAGGAACATGGTGAATTTGAAGTGGATTTCACTTTAGATCCCTTTGAATATACAGAGGATGTAAATCTAAAGCTGACCAAACCTGGTGTAATTTATAATCCAGGTACAATTGAATCTGATCCTAAGTTTTGGATTGTGGGAAATGGTACTTTCCGTATAACAATCAATGATGTCTCTTTTCAAATAAAAGATGTGAATGGTTCTGTTGTCATAGACTCAGAAATACTTGAAGCATATACCGATACCATATCAATGAATCATAAAATGGTTGGGCAGTTCCCTATATTTAACATCGGAGAAAATAAAATAGAGTGGTCAGGAGAAATTCAATTTATGGAAATTCGACCTAGGTGGAGATATAAATGATTACTTTATATAAACCAAATGAGACTGATTTTACACACAATGGTATAGGGGCTTTAGATAGAAATATTTATAACGCAACTGTTGAGGAAGAACTCAATGGTTTATTTTTATTTTCATTTAGTTATCCATTGTTTGCATCACATGGTTTGGAAATAGAGGGAATGAGCATCATTAAAGTTCCAACTCCTGATGGCGAACAACTATTTCGAGTGGCAGCTCCTAAAGTCAGTATGGGTGAGATTACAGCGCAATGTTATCACATTTTTTATGATTTAACAGAAAATCTAATTGAAGACATTTTCGCTGAAACAACAAATGGTAATGGAGCTATGAATCGTATGTCAGCAGGATGCCAATACAAGCATCCTTTTCAGTTTTATTCAGATGTACCAAAGATAGCAAGTGCACGTATTGTCCGTAAAAATCCTGTGGAAGCATTATTGGATTCTAGCCAAGACAATTCATTTGTTAATCGTTGGGGCGGTGAATTAAAACGAGATAATTTTGATGTAAAGATGCTACTAAATCGTGGTATGGATCATGGAGTAGTGATTCGGCATAAAAAAGATTTGCTTGGATACGAGGGAAATGTTGATTGGAAAAGTCCTATAACTAGAATCATGCCACAAGGGTTTGATGGGTTATTTCTTCCTGAAAAATATGTGGATAGCCCACTTATAAATAAGTATCCTCATCCGAAAATTAAAGTGGTTGAGTTTAAACATATCAAAGCGGCTATTGGTGAAAATGCTGACGATGAAGATGCAGTTCCGTTAGAAGAAGCGTATAGGTTATTACGTCAAGCAGCTAAAGATATGTTTAAGATTCAAAAAGTTGACCAACCTAAGGCAACTTATAATGTTAAGTTTCAGGAGTTATCACAAACGGAAGAGTATAAGGATTATAAGCATTTACAAAGTGTTTATATGGCAGATACTGTTACGGTTGAACATCAAGAAGATGGCATTGATATAAAGGCGAAGGTAATTGCTTATAAGTATGACCCAATAAAAAAAGAGTATTTGGATATGAACTGCACCCCAATTGTTAGACACAGTCTAACAATTGGGGGTGCAGTTTTTCTATGGCTAAATTTACAGCTGATGAAAAAATACAAATCGTTCTACGTTATTTGAACGGAAATGAAAGTTATCGAGAAATGGGTAGATCGCTCGGTATAAGTGACACAATCATTTTGA
>WPCI01191514.1_pt1 | contig 11999 bp, 27 predicted proteins | sample 5399871 | NCBI WGS metagenome assembly WPCI01 (sample SAMN12869469, study PRJNA574797) | sludge metagenome | isolation source: wastewater treatment of pH7 | place: China:Beijing | collected 2019-05-20
ACGTACTGGACGTATGGGTAAAGAAGGAACTGTTGTATCTCTTGTAACACCGCAAGAAGAGCGTAAATTACTACAATTTGCGAAAAAACTAGGTATCGTATTTACGAAGCAAGAAATGTTCAAAGGATCATTTGTAGAAACAAAACCGAAAGCACCAAAGAAAAAGAAACCAGCATTTACTGGGAAGAAAAAGCCTAGATAAAGAATGGGGAAGGCGTAACTATTTGTAGTTACGTCTTTTTTGTTTGTCATTAAATGAAAAAGGAATAATAACAGTATCTGTAGAAAGCTACATAGAATATAAAAATCATTAGGGGGAAATGCAGTGATCCATAAAGTAGGACAAATTATGTTATATGTAAATAATCAAGATGAGGCAGTCAATTTTTGGACGGAAAAGATAGGGTTTCATGTAGTAGCAGAGGAAGATAACAAACAAGGAATGAGATGGATTGAAATCGCTCCGACTAACGGTGCTGAAACGAGCATTATACTACATAACATGTATTAACCCAAACAAACCCTTTCAATACAAGGTTTGTTTGGGTTTTTTATATAAAATGCAAACATTTTGCAAACATTAGCTACCCAAAGATACTTTTACCAAAATTTTTCACTGCTTCTTCCTGCATGTTCGGTAAAACATGAGAATAAACCCTGAGTGTCAATGAAATGTCTGTATGACCTAATCTCTCACTGATAATTTTCGGGTTAACTCCTTGTTTCAATAATATAGTTGCGTGTGTATGTCTTAAATCATGGATTTTAATTTTCTTCACTTTTGCATTGTTTATTTCTTTATAAAACTTTCTCCTAAAAGCATCTCTCTTTAAAACCCCACCCGATTCATTACAATTAATTAAATCTAAATCTTGATAAGCAGAACCCATTCGTAATTTCTCTTTATTAATTTGTATTCGATGTTTTTTTATTGCTTCTATTGTTTCTACGGGAACAGGGATTGTACGTTTTGATGCATTTGTTTTTGCGGTATTTTTAACTTTATCATCACCGCCAACAGTTTGATTGATGGTGACTGTATGATTTCTAAAATCAACATCCTGCCAACGTAAGCCTAAAACTTCTCCCAAACGCATGCCTGTAGTAATTGCTATTAAGTAAGCAATGTGATATCGTGATTCTTGTGAATGTAATAAAAAACGTTTTACTTCTTCCTCTGTCCACGTCTGGATGGAGGTTTTTTCTTTTTTTGGTATCTCCACAAAATCAGCCGGATTTCTAGAAATAATATTTTGTTTTACGGCTAAATTTAAAGCTGTTTTTAATATCCGATGCAATAGGAGTATAGAATTATTTGAAACACCATTATCCAGTGCTGACTTATAGCATTTTTGAATGTGAATAACATTTAATTTATGAAGTGCAATCATTCCTATGCTAGGTATAATATGATAGGTTATATTGCTACTATAAGAACTGAAGGTACTCTTTTCTACACACATCTTTTTAATTTCTAACCACTGAACCAAGTAATCCTTTAAAGTGATCTTAGACGGCTCCACAAAAGTCCCTTCATTCAACTCAGTAATTTTTTTTGCTACATCAGCCTGTGCTTCTTTTTTTGTCTTATAGCCAGAAAACCACTTCTGTCTTCTTTTTCCTGTCTCTGGATCAGGACCGATATCAATAACGATACAGTACTTATTTCCTCTTTTTCGAATATGTCCTTTCACTTAATACACTCCTTCATTTTGTTTTGAATCAAGTTGTGTAAGTCTAGTTGTATTTTTGCTGCTATGAAAATTACATGTTTGGACATATCAGCGATGGATATATTTTATCATATTTAAATTGTTATTAATGAATAAAAGTATCCGTTAAGGTAATTTTTATTTTCTTAAAATTGAGTCGGATTAGCAGAAGTATCTTCTTCAAAATGTTTCTCAAGTTTTATTTGTCACTTAACAGAATACATGTTTGTTTACTTATGATAATATACGCTTATAGAATAAATTAAGAAGGAGGACTAGTGTGAAACCGCTACATATTGAAGTTTGTAATATGATTGAAGACAATGAGAACTTAACGTTTACGGATGTTGCAGAGTTACTCGGAGTAAGTATTCAATATATATCGAAATTTAAGAACAAAGGGATAATAGGTTTTTGTAAATTGTTGAAAATTTCTTATATATTAACTACTTCCGCCGAAGAGCAACGCAAAGTTATGTCAGATTGGTGTTTAAAATTGGAAAAAACAGAAGCGATAAAACAAAGCTTTGAGTATGCAACAATTACAAGAAATATTTCACTTTTAGAAAAACTTCTAGGAAAATATAAACATGAAAATGGAACGATTAAAGAATATGTATCGGTTTATAAAATATTGTATAACTATATAACTAATGAAATATCAGGTGATAAATTAATCGATGAAATACAAACAATAGGTCTCCCAACTGATTCGGACTTGCGTATTTTAATGAATATAATGAAGTGTTATAATTACTACTTTTCTAAGGAATTTGTTTTGATGTTAGGAGTTGCGCAAGAAACGGAAAAACAAATAATGAAGTTGAAAGGTGAAAGAAAATTATTTATAAAGCAGTGTTATATACACCGGATTGCCGAAGTGTTAGGACCTGCATATTTACGTTTAAATAACTTGGAAGCAGCGCGGCATTATGCATACATAATTAAACATGCTAATATCAGTAAAAAAATGCTTTCTGATGCTTTGTATATTATAGGAATGTCACACTTGACGGAAAATAAAGAACAATGCATTAATTTCTTGAAGAAAAGTTATAAAGAAGCTAAAATGATAAGTGAGAAGCGGTTAGAAGTTGAGGCCAAATGCAACTTAAAAATGGTAGAAATGTATTATGAATTAGTGGATAGTGACTGTGTTAAAAGCATGAATTTTATAATGAAAATGGAAGAAATGTTTTATCAAAGAGAAAATGAAGATTTCATAAAATTCTTTAAAGCTGCTTGTCAAGAAAGCAATATTGAATTACATAAGTGTTTACGTGAGTTTTTTACACAATCCAATTATTTATTTTCCAGCTTAATAGCTAAGGAATTATATAGACGTGGTGAACAATCTATGGTTATTGAGTGGATGATTGATTTTAAAAAAGAACAAGGAGATGGATATTTTGAAGAAGATTCTATTGATGTCTTTCATGGTATTATCACTAGTAACAACAGGTTTAGCAAATGATTATAAAACAGTAAACAAAAGTAGCATTGACAAAATAGCTTATATGCAAGTTGATATTAAGCCAGGAGGCTAAATGAAAGTGAAAATACGATCAAAAGATCGTATTTTTTTGTTGAGCTCACATACATACTTGCCAAAATTCAATAATTAAAATTTAAGTTAGTTTAGCTTTCTTTTGGTAGAATTTTGTTAAAATTAACTTATAAATCAGAAATATCTGTGAAGGGGAAGGCTATAATGAAGGATGAGAAAAATGTAGAGAATTTACTATTAGTTAAGAAAGCTTTATTACTTGTAGGATACAAAAAAAATCGCAAGGAAGAAGTATTGAATATGTGCTTAAAGAATGTAAAAGTAAAAAAAATCATTTAAAATAGACTATCTTTTTATTTTGATAGTCTATTTTTATTAGTTATTCCTCTTTGTTTTTTCATAATTAACAAACATCTCCAACTGTTCCAATGCCTTTTTGCGTTGTTTTTCAGGCAAATCATTAATAATTTGAAGGATTTCTTGGGCTTCTTTTGTAAGTTGTAGATCTTGGTCTGCTGTTAAATGTGGTGAATCAGATACTCCTAATAGATAATCAGTAGTAACTTTTAAATGTTTTGCTATCTTTTGTAGTGTACGTATACCTGGTTTCTTTTTTCCCTCAACATAATTATAGACCGAAACATGGCTAACACCAATCGCATCAGCTAATTGTTGTTGGGAAATACCTTTTTTATCAATCAGCGATTTCAACCTTTCATGATTAAACATATTCCAAGCTCCCTAAAATTTATTTTATATTATGTAATAACATGCTCATTTATTTTATATTACCTCACTGACATTATATATTAACTATCAGTTAAGTTGAAAGGGGAAAATTTTTAAAATAATTTTTCAAAAAGACTTGAACTTAACTAAAGGTTAAGTTATTATGTGTTTAACAACAAAAACAGAAGAGAGGAATTGCATATGAAGACTCTAAAACAGCTACGTGAAGAACGAGGTTATAGGTATAAGGATGTAGCTGAAGCGGTTGGTATAACCGAAGTATACTACTGGTATATAGAAAACGGTCAGCGCCGTCCCTACTATGATTTAATCGTAAAGATTGCTGATTTTTTTAAAGTGAAACTAGATGAAATAAAAATTTTTTAGCTTTAACTTAACTATAGGTTAAGTGGGGCTGTGGTTAAAATAAGAAAAGAAATTATCGTATTTGTTGTAACATTTGGCGGGTTTGCATATCCGATGAGGTGTATAGACAAAAGTTTCATGAGGGAGGAACAAAGATGACAAGTGCATTAAACAAAATGGGATTAGATGAAATCATTAAAGAATCCGTTCGTGAAGTTGTCCGTGAAGAAATTCAAGCGGCTTTAGCTTCATTTCAACAACAATCGCAACCAAACAAAGTAATGCGAGTGAAAGAAGCAGCCGCTTATCTAAACATAGCAGCTTGTAGAATGTATGAATTAGCAAATAATCCACAGTTTCCAGTTATCAGAGAAGGGCGCAAGTTACTCTTCTTACAAAAAGATTTGGAAGCATGGTTAGAAGCACAAAAGGCGAAAAAAAATGATATCTAAAACAGAATTTCGGATTTTAAAAAAATTACCGTTTGATAAATAAGGAGGTGATTTAGTGGAAGATACAACATCGTTAGTAGTATTTGCAATGTTTATCGCATTTAGTATATTGCTACTTTACATTACTTACGAACCAATAAAACGATGGGCTTGGAGTGATGTAAAACAAAATAAAAAGACCCACGGCAATGGGTCCTTTAAGAAAAAACAATTGTTATAAGTATATCACGGAAAGTAGGGAAATAGTACATGCGTTTAACTGAATATCAAGTGCTATTACCTAATAAATTCTGGAACTTAGCAGAGAGCAAGGATGAATTAAAGCAAATGATTGAACAGTATTTCAATGTTGGTTATCCGCATTATGAAATTCAACGGATTATCAAAAGTGGACAAGCATATGTGGCGGTTTGTACAAGGAGGTAAATTAATGGCTAAATACAGACATGTTCAAACTACATTTTGGTCAGATCCAAAGGTTACAGAAGAGATGACACCAGAGGATAGATACTTTTATCTGTACCTAATGACAAATGAACATACAACTCAAATCGGTGTATATCAAATTACAAGGAAACAAATGGCTTTCGAATTAGGTTATTCCATAGAAAGCGCTAAAGCTTTGTTAGATCGTTTTACGAAGCATCATGAATTGATAGTGTACAACGAAGAAACAAGGGAAATATGTATTCTTAACTGGGGAAAATACAATCTGATTAAAGGTGGAAAGCCAATTGAAGATTGTATTCAAAAAGAGTTGAAAACAATTAAAGATCTATCTTTGGTGAAGCTTGTATTAGATAGAACTAAAAATGATGTGCTAGTTAAAAAAATCAGTATTATGGCTGGGTTTGACGATACGTACCACGATACGTCAACGATACGTGGACAAAAAGAAAAAGAAAAAGAAAAAGAAAAAGAAAAAGAAAAAGAAAAAGATACTACAACATCTTCTTCTGATGAATCAGATACACAAGTTCCAATTCCTTATCAAGAAATCTTAGAATACTTGAATGAAAAAGCGGGAAAGAATTTTAATCATAAAGCAGAAGCACATAGAAAACTAATCAGAGCCAGATGGAATGAAGGGTATACAGTTGAAAATTTTAAAACCGTTATTAATAACAAAGCATCACAATGGCTTGGGAAGTTTGATAGAGACAATAAACCACTTGATCGGTATTTAAGACCAAGTACATTATTCGCTCAAAAACATTTTGATAATTATTTGAATGAAACGGTTAGCAAACCTCAATCAAATCAACAACAATACGGTAATCACATAGATATTCCGGGGTTTAAAGGAAATATGCCATTTTAACGAGGTGAACGGAAATGCAAAAAATGCAGAAATCATTTGAAAAGATAGCGGCATTAGAATTTGCAGATGAATATTGCGAAAGCCATACATTTAGTAAAGGTGGACAAGTAACTGTAAAGCCAGTAAGAAAGATGATTGATAAAAATGATGGTTCGATTTATTGCCCAAGATGCAAAGTAGAACAGCAGGATTCAGTCTTATTCCAACAAGCCAACAACTATTACAAGAAGATCAATAGAGAGCGGCAGAAGAATCTTCTTTTTAAACATAGTGTTATTGAAAATCAATCAATTACAGAATCAAGGTTAGAATCCTATGAAACGGATTGTCCAGAAACTAAAGCAAATAAGAAAAAAGCTATAGCAATTTTGGAGCGTATTAAAAAGGGCGAAACTCTAAACGTGTATATTGCAGGAATTCAAGGTGTAGGAAAAAGCCATTTAGCTTACGCAATGCTATATGAACTGGTAAGGCATTATTGGACAATTTCTGATGGCGAAGCCCTTAATGATGAATACGCATTTAAGGAAATGAAAAGTTGCTTGTTTGTAGAGATAGAAAAACTTATTCGTTTAATACAAGACTCATTTCGAAATAAAGAGTCAAAATACACGATGGATTATTGTATTAGCTTAATGGTTGAAGCGGACTTTCTGGTTATTGATGATTTAGGAGCTGAAAGTGGCTCTATGAATAGAAACGGAGAGGCGAGCGATTTTGTTCATAAAATACTTTATGGTGTTGCTAATGGGCGACAAGGAGCGAACAAAACAACAATTACTACATCAAATTTATCAAGCAAACAGCTATTTCAAAAGTATGATCCGAAATTAGCGAGTAGGTTGTTAAATGGAGTATCAAAAGATGAAACAATCGTATTTAAAACAACGACAGATAAAAGGATTCTAAATTTAGATATTGGTTTCTAAGGAGGAATAAACATGTGTGTATTATGTCATGATACAGGAATTATTCGTAAAGAAACTTATCCGGGAGTAATTGAAACGCACGGTTGTAATTGTGAAGTAGCAAAGCAACAGCAAGAAGAAAACGATAAGCGTTGGCAAGCATGGCTAATAAAATTCGAATCAATGAAACAAGAATTAGAAAGAAACAAACAACAAAAAGCTAGTTAACAAGGGGGAGAAAGCTATGAAAAATACAGGTGTTGCAAGAAAAGTAGATGAACTAGGGCGTGTAGTAATTCCAGTAGAGTTACGCAGAAGTTTGGGGATTGCTGAAGGAACAGCATTAAACTTTCATGTTGATGGGGAAAACATCGTTTTAAGAAAACATGAAAAGTCATGTTTTGTAACAGGTGAAGTTTCTGAATCAAACATGGAATTGTTAGGTGGTCGAATGTTTTTGAGTAAGGCGGGAGCAAATGAGTTACTTAATGCTCTTGAAAAGAGCGTGAAGGTACATGCCTAAGCAACTAAATATTTTTGATGTAGAGCCAGCAATTTGTGAGTTTGATGTAATGAAAGCCAATGTAAAAAAAGGAAATGGACGCGTTACATATACAGATGTACGTGTCCAAGTTCCAAGAAATGCAAAGGGTACGGATGAGTTACCACGTACAACTAAACAAGATGATCGCTATGACATATTTGAACAATATGTAATGGCAATTTGGAGATTCCAACGCGCTGTAGATAAATTTTTTAGTTGGGATACAGCGGAAGAGTTATGTAAGGCAGCAAGGGATAAAAAAGAAATTATCCCGGTAAGGATTTATTTAGGAAGTGGATTTAAACCTGATGTTGTCGAGTACATGCGGTAGTAAAAGGGAGAGGGACATATGAAAAAAATAGAAATTGATGTTAGTAGCAACAAGCTTTTAATAGTAAAGGATGGAAATGTAACAGCAGTAAATCCACCAATGAGCGGATTTGGTGAACAAGTCGCGGTTTGGGTAAACGGTAAAGTTGATCGTGTGGATACTAAGTTTACTGAAAAGATAAAATAATCATTTTTAGAAAGTAGGTTCGCTTATGAGTGTAGCAAGAAATCATGAGGCGATGAAGGAATCGAGATTGAAAATTTACATCGCTTTAGAAGAAGCTAACTTCATTTGGGATGAAAGAGATGTAATTCGTTTTCGTGAAATGTGGAATCAAGGTATGAGTTTACCAGAGATGGCGGAAGTACTAAGGAGACACCAAGCGGAAGTTGCGCTCCTTGTAATAGATCAGGCTGATAAGTATTTAATTAAAAATCGTCCGACAGGATTAGGAATTTGCTAAATAGGAAGGGGAAAACAAAATGAACGTTATGGAAAATGGTGTATTGGAAGCAACGAAATTAATTAGTGAAGCAAACAAAGAAGAGCAAGTTATAAAAGAAGCTACTGTTTTACAGATTGCAAGTATCTTGTCAATCGGTGAATTAAATGATTATCAGGAAGCAACATTACGTACTTGGAATAACAAAACTGATTTTGGAGGACGCGTTTCAAATGCAGCTTTAGGGCTTACAGGAGAAGCTGGTGAAGTTGCCGATATTGTAAAAAAAGCAATTTATCATGGTCATGGATTTCAACCATCGCATGGCCCAGGAGAAGAGGATGGAAATACTCATAAATTAGCATTAGAGCTAGGGGACATTATATATTATGTATCAATTATGGCACACGAACTGGGATATACGTTACAAGATATCGCTGAAATGAACATCGCAAAATTAGCTAAAAGATATCCGGATGGATTCAGTCGAGAAGCAAGTCAAGCACGTGTCGATGTGAAGTAAGAATGGATTTGCACTTTAACAACAAAGGGGGATTTGATATGGATAAGACACACAGTATCGATATATTGGTTGAAATGATACAAGATAAAATCAAAGGTATCGAGGGAACAGAATCTATACATGTTTATGAGGATGTTAATGAGGCGTTTGGTAATTTCATGGAATATATCTTACGAGATGAAAAATTCAGCCAGCTTACTGTTGAGGATTTAAAACCAATCTTAGAAGTAGTAGTTGATTTTAGAAATAGATATTTTAAACGGCATGAATCGTAGAAATTGATTTGGAAAATAAAGCTATACAATTTGAATTTTGTACAGAAATGAGGAATGGGAATGAGAACAACGAAGCCGCGTAGATTTGAGTATTTAATTTCTTACACTAATCATCTCGGAAATGGATTTGCCGAAGGAACGTATTTATTTGTTAGCCGCTCGAAACTAAATAGCAAAAAAGACGTTTTAGACTTAATGGAAATATTGAAAGAAGCAAGTGGCGCTCATACGGTTACTATAAATAACATTCAATTGTTAAGAGAAAAACGAGCGTTATAAAACTAAACAAAAGCGTTATTTTAATCGAAAAGAGGCGATGAAGTGGGGATTCATATAAATATGACTGAAGGAGATTTTATCTTTGCCGCATGGAACGAAGGTGACAATAAACGTTATAAGCATACAATCCATGAGTTACGTAAGCAAGGATATCGAAAAGTCAATGTCTATCATGGTTATCTAAATTGTTATGAAGTATACAAAAAGAAGAATTCAAGAAACCGAGTAACAGTAACAACCTTATGTATGTAAATAAAAATCAAACAAAATAGTTATTTGGGAGAAAGGGGAATGAAAATGAGTGGATTTAAATATCGTACTTGGGACAAACAAGCGAAGGTAATGGAGCAATATCATTACCTTCAACTCTCGCCAAACGGTCAGTTATACCATGATGGAATGAATGTAACTGACAAATATGAAATACTACGATTCACAGGTTTAAAAGATAAGAACGGTAAGGAGATTTATGAAGGCGATATTGTGCGAATTAGTGCTCATCCGTTTGATATAGATAGTAATTATGAGGTTGGGTATAACGAGTACATGGAACTTAGTTGCGGTTCGTATTATTTATCCAAAATGAGGAGTTGGGCGGAAGTGATCGGGAATATATATGAAAGCCCAGAGCTGTTAGGAAACTAAACAAAAACGCTATTTTAATAGAGAATGAGGGGGAGTATGGGGTGAGAAATACACTTGGTGATTTAAACAATCATTTATTTGCGCAGCTAGAGCGATTAAGCGATGAAGATTTAAAAGGTGAAAGTTTACTTGAAGAGATCGGCAGAGCACGTGCGGTTACAGATGTAGCTGCACAAATTATTGAAAATGGTTCCCTAGTCTTAAAAGCACAAAAGGTATATGACGATTTATTGGATGCAAATAAAAAGAAACCAAAGATGCTGGAAGGATAACGATGAAACATTTCTATACAGCGGAGCAGAAACGTTTTTTAGCAGAAAATATAAAGGGACGTACACGGAAAGAATTGTGTGAAATGTTTAATGTGTATTTTGAGCTAAACCTAGGTCTAAATCAAATTACGGCTTATATAAAAAATAATGGATTAAGCAGCGGGATTGATACTAGGTTTACGAAAGGGAAAGATTCATGGAATAAAGGGACGAAAGGAATTTGTGCCGGCGGAATAAAAACGCAATTTAAGAAAGGTCAGAAACCGCATAACTACAAGCCTGTTGGTAGTGAAAGGGTAAACTCGGATGGTTACGTAGATGTTAAAATCGCTGATCCAAATAAGTGGAGAGCAAAGCATCGATTGCTATGGGAAGAAGAAAACGGACCAATACCTAAGGGATACGTAATCATCTTTGGAGATGGTGATCGTCGTAACTTTCAACAGGATAACTTAATTCTAGTCTCAAAGTCACAACTGGCCATATTAAACAAAAATCAACTAATTAAGGATAATGCCGATTTAACAAGAGTTGGCGTTGTTATAGCAGATATATATAAGAAAATAGGAGAACGAAAGAAAAGCAGATAAAAATTTCATTTTAATAAAAAACAAGGAGGAAGTTAATTATGAGTCATTTTGCGGTTATGGTACAAATTCCAAAAGAAAAAGCTGGGGATAGAAAGTATTTAGAGAGTGTTATGGCACCATTCGATGAAGAAAAAGAAGTAACTCCATATATTTATAAAACTAAGCAAGAACTAATTGAAGAATACAATAAGTCTTCAGAAGCAAATGAGACGTCATATGAAGCATGGTTGCAGTACTGGTACATAGATGACGGTGAGCAGATTGATGAAGAAGGAAATCATTTAAGTACTTATAACCCAAATTCTAAATGGGATTGGTATGTTGTAGGTGGAAGATGGAGCAACTTACTAATCGATAAAGATGGGAACAGTTGTGATGCAGCATATGCAGGAGAATTAGACCTACAAGCGATGAAAGATAAGAATGTTCGATCTGCAAAGAATGATTGGAAAGCAATGCAAGAATCTCCGAATGATGTATTAAAAGTTCTTATGTATGGCGCACGAAAAGGGGAAACAGAAGAAGAATATGTACAACGAAATTCAAAAACATTATCTACGTATGCGGTCATTGATAAACAGGGTAATTGGATCGCGAAAGGCGATATGGGATGGTTCGGAATGTCATCAGAAACAGATGTGGAGTCAGATGATTGGGATGGTAAATTTACAGAACGGTTTATTAATCCGTTAGAAGCTGGGGATGTAGTTGTAATAGTAGATTGTCACATTTAATACAAAAGGAGGTAGAGGGGAATGAAAGTAGGTATCTTTTTACTTGGTGAGTGTGTTGAAGCTTATAACTATGAAGATATTAACGATGTATATGAAATCGCTAGAATTATGACAGAAGAAACAGATCTTATCCATGAAGTGAGAGTAATTTACGGATAAAACTCAACAAAATAATCCTTTTAAAGCGAGGTTGGGAGAATGAAAGCTTTGAAGAAAAGAAAAATCAGAAAAGCAATTGCTCGTCGTACAAAATCAGTAGAAAAGTATCGAGTAGAAAAAGCTTGGAGGAATATTTTTGTACAAGCTGGTATAGTGAAATAAAAGTAATTTGAGGAGGTGAATTGTTTTATGAGGAAGCAAAGATGGAAA
>WPCI01315264.1_pt1 | contig 11991 bp, 8 predicted proteins | sample 5399871 | NCBI WGS metagenome assembly WPCI01 (sample SAMN12869469, study PRJNA574797) | sludge metagenome | isolation source: wastewater treatment of pH7 | place: China:Beijing | collected 2019-05-20
AACCAGGGTGATCTCGTCACCCTGGTTGACGTTCAGCCGCGCCGGCTCGAACGCAAACATGCGGGCGTTTAACTCAAAGCGCCGCTCGACTGGATTGGCATTGGCGACCGGCAGCGGCACCACCAGAATGATCAAGGTCAGCGCTAAGGTCAGGCCGCCAGCCATGAGCGTCCGCTGTGGGATCCGGGACATCAGTGACTGGAATCGGTGGATGGGCCGAACTGGCTGTAACGTTCGATGATGATCGATCGCATTTCCTCAACCGATTTTCCTTCTTGCTGCATTTTCATCACGTCACGCGTGATATCGACGCAGATCCCTCAGCCAGCAGCATGGCTGTCGAACTGGAGCACATCGCCCGGCCCGCCGTCGTCAGCCACGTAACAACTGTAGTTCGACGTGTGGCCAACAGCGTTGCAGCCGCAGAAACAGGGGATTTGTTGCAGCAATTCCTTGTTGGCGATGGCAAAGCGGTAGGCCTCTTTGACCTCGGCCGGGGCGTCCTGCAGCTCGGGTGGCAGAGCAGATGCTGGCGCCAGTTCGATCTCAGCGCCGGCAGGCGAAGCCGCAGGCTGGCCGCCGCAAGCGGCGAGGCCAGTTGTGACCGCGAGGAAGAGAACGAGAAGAAGGAGCAGGGTTCGTGGAGTCTTCAAGGGCCGTCTCACATGATGGAATGGGTACGGCAGTGTAGCACAGGGCAGGATCGGGGTAAAGAATGGGCGCCCGCAATCGCCGTTTCAAGGTGTCGGGGGCCGCGTCATGCTGTGCTAGAATGGCAGACGACTTTACTTTCGTTGGTATGTGAGGTTCAAGCGTTTGCGACGATTATTCATCTGGGTTGGCCTGGTCATCAGCGCCCTTCTCTTGTGGTATGCGCTTCGCCAGCTTCATCTGGCAGAGGTCTGGACCTATCTGCGTGACGCTGACTATTGGTGGCTGTTGCCGGGTATTGGCGTCTACTTCCTGGGCGTTTGGGCCCGGACCTGGCGCTGGCACTACATGCTGCGGCCCTTCAAATCAGTCCCCCTCCTGCGCCTGTTCCCGGTGGTGTGTATCGGTTATGCCGGCAACAATATCTACCCGGCGCGTGCAGGCGAGGTGATCCGTTCTTATGTACTCAAAAAGACGGAAGGCATCAGCATGAGCGGCAGTCTGGCGACGGTGCTGATCGAGCGTATGTTCGACGGCCTGGTGATGCTGCTGTTTGTGTTCGCCGCTCTCCCCTTTGCCGGGGGCATCCCAACCGTTTACCGGCGTTGGGTGGTCGCTTTCAGCCTGCTGTTTGGCGTGGCGCTGGTGCTATTCATTGCCGTGGCGGCCCGCCCCCAGGCTGCCAAACGTCCATTCGAATGGCTTGTCAACCGGCTGGCGCCGCAGGCCTGGCGGCCCAAGTTCAGCGCCTTCTATGACCGTTTCTTATTGGGGCTTTCGTCGTTGACGAACGCCCGCGATGTGCTGATGATCTTCGTCACCTCGGTCGTGATCTGGTTGATGGAGACGCTGAAGTACTGGTTCGTCATGCACGCCTTTCCCTTCGAGGTGTCGTTCCTGGTGCTGATGCTGATGAACGGCATCGTCAACCTCTTCACGACGCTTCCCGCCGCCCCAGGATACCTGGGCACCTTCGACGCGCCTGGGATAAAAATACTGGAAATCGTGGGCGGCGCTTCGGGCGAAATCGCTGCCGCCTATACGCTCATCCTCCATGCCGCCTTGTGGATTCCGATCACACTGTTGGGTATCTATTACTTTAACAAGCAGCGTCTCCATTGGGCCGATTTCCAGCGCGCGGGCGAAGAGGCAACCTACGAACCCGGCCAGGGTTCCGATACCTGATTAGAGAGAAACCATGAAGAATATCTGTGTTCTGGGCGCCGGCTATGTCGGCCTCGTCAGCGGCGCCTGTTTCGCCGATCTGGGCAACAATGTCGTCCTGCTGGACATCGACGAGCGCAAAATAAGCGCCTTGCGAGGTGGCGAAATCCCCATCTACGAGCCGGGTTTGTCGGAACTGGTGATACGCAATGTACGCGCCGGCCGTCTGGATTTCACGACTAGTTATCCTGCGGCGCTGCGCCAGGCTGAGTTCGTCTTCGTCGCCGTCGGCACGCCATCAGGCGTCGATGGCGAGGCTGAAATGCAGTATGTGCGCATGGCGGCTGAGTCCATCGCCGAACATATGGACCACCCGCTCATCATCGTCAACAAGTCCACTGTGCCGGTGGGCACGGGCGACTGGGTGGCCGACATCATCCGCAAGCGCCAGCGCGACCCCATTCCCTTCTGGGTGGTCTCGAATCCTGAATTCCTGCGCGAGGGCTCGGCTATCCACGACTTCATGAACCCGGATCGCGTGGTGCTTGGTTCGATGCACAAAGAAGCGGCTGAGAAGGTGGCGCAGTTGCACGCGCCCTTGCGCGCCAGAATCCAGATTACCGACCTGCGCACCGCCGAGATGATCAAGTACGCCTCGAATGCGTTCCTGGCCACGCGCATCAGTTTCATCAACGAAATCGCCACCATCTGCGAACGCCTGGGCGCTGATGTCAAGGATGTCGCTGTCGGTATGGGCTATGACAGGCGCATCGGGCCGCATTTCCTGGATGCAGGTCTTGGCTTCGGCGGCAGCTGTTTCACAGGCGATGAGACGCTCTTTGCCCTTAACAGTCCGAACGTGATCACTCAGTCTTTTCAGGACGCATTTGCCGAGGCGGGAACGCCAACTCCGGGCATAAGTGTGCAGGTGGTGGTACCCGCCGAGAAACGGGTCCTGGCCTTCGATCTGGAGACAGGACGTCCGACTCTGGCAGAAGTAACTGCCCTGACGCGGCGACCTTATCAGGGGATGATGGTGAGCATTTCGGCCAGCATGGGGCGCACATTGCGTTTGACAGCGGATCACCCGGTCATTCTGCAGACCCCCGATGGCTTTGTGATAACGCCGGCAGATTCGGTGACCCCTGGAGACCAACTGATGGCTTTGATGGAGCTACCTGTGGTTGAAGAGGTAGGCGCCTTGAATCTTCTCGAACTGCTTGAAGGCCATGCGTTGGCTGATGATGTGTATGTTTCCACTGACGATGACTCTTTTGCCCAGCAATACGCCCGCTTTGTCCACCACATTCCCATCGAGATGCTTCGCCATCCCAACGAAATCAAGCGTCATGGTCGGATGGCCCTACCCCTCTTCCACCGCCTGACGACCCTGGGAGTGCTGGACGTTTCGGCTGAAAAACTGAAACTCTACACAGCTAAAGGCCCTGCTACCAAGATCAGCGCCATTATTCCAGTTGATGCGGATTTCTTGCGACTGTGTGGCTATTTCCTGGCGGAGGGTCATATCAATCGTGATAGCGGGCGGAATGGGGCCGTGCGAGAGCGCGTGAGTTTCAGCTTTCATGAGAATGAAACCGAGTATATTGCCGACCTCCAGCGCATTCTGGCACGTTACGGTCTCAAATTCCTGGAGAATCGTAGCACGCATGCCCTGAGCACTATTGTCTCGTCGCGCATCTTCGCCTGGTTGTTGCGTGATGTCCTGGGGTGTGGAACCCGCTCGGAAGACAAAGCGCTGCCTCGTCTAGCCTTCAATGTCATGCCCGACCTGCGTTATGAGCTTGTACGCGGAGCTTTTAGCGGCGACGGCGCCGTGACGCCGGTGCAGGATGGAAAGAATCTGATGTTCGAGTACGCCACGGTTAGCAAACCGCTGGCCGATGGCATGGCATTGCTGCTGCAGACCCTCGGCGTCATCCCCTCGATCCGCGAACGCTGGATGAACAAGTCCAAACGGCTGGCTTATGTGCTTTGCATCAGCGGCTACTCGCAACTAGACGCTATGCGCGATGTTTTCGGCAACAAACATCGTGGCAAGATCGATACTATTCTTGCTGGGTATCAGCGTCATATTCGCCAACGAGGCTTTTCCCGGCAAGGGCCCGTTGCCGCCCTGACAGTCCAGGGTGTTATCTACGAAGAGGCTGAAACCCACGTTTACAGCCTGGAAACCACGACCGGCACGCTGATTGCTGCATCCGGGTTAGTTTGCCACAATTGCTTTCCCAAAGATGTACGCGCGCTCGAACACATGGCTCTCGTCCACGGCGCCCATCCCCAGCTCCTGCGCGCCGTGCTGGACATCAACCAGCATCAGCGGCGGCAAGTCGTGGTCAAGCTGCGCGACATTCTGGGCGGCCTTGACGAACGCCGCTTTGGCTTGCTTGGGCTCTCGTTCAAGCCCAATACCGACGACATGCGCGATGCGCCATCGCTGGATATCGCCCGCCAATTGTTGCGGGAAGGTGGGGTGGTGCAGGCCTATGATCCGGTGGCCATGGAAGTGGCAGGCCGGATGCTGCCGGATATCCGTTTGTGCGAAAGCGCCTACGAAGCCGCACAGGACGTAGACGCCGTCGTCCTGATCACCGAGTGGAATGAGTTCCGCCAGCTGGATATGGCGCGACTCAAGGCCGGAATGCGAGGTAACGTCCTGCTCGATGGTCGCAATATCTGGGACCCGGATGAGATGGCGGCGCTCGGTTTTCGCTATGCCGGCGTTGGCAGACAGGTGGGGCCATCGGCTGCGGCTCTGGCGGGGCTTTATGCCGGCGGCAAGTGACGCATGAGGATCGGCGATTTGCAGCACTCAGCGCAGAGCACCGCGCTCCTGGACAACGGCCTGCGGGTAGTGATGCGGGAGGTGCATGGCGCGCCTGTCGTCAGTTTCTGGGTCTGGTATCGGGTAGGCAGCCGGGACGAGCGCCCGGGGCTGACCGGCCTCTCGCACTGGGTCGAGCATATGTTGTTCAAGGGGACGCCTACCTACCCGCGCGGCGATTTCGACCGCATGGTGCAGCGTGCGGGCGGCAGCTTCAACGGTATGACCTGGCTCGACTGGACAACATACTACGAGACCTTGCCCAGCGACCGCATCGATCTGGCCCTGAGCATCGAGTCCGACCGAATGGTCAACTCACTTTTCGATGAGGACGAAACCGAAAGCGAGCGCACTGTGATCATCTCGGAGCGAGAGGGCAACGAGAATCGTCCCACCTATTTGTTGTTCGAGCAGGTTCAGGCGCACAGCTTCGTTGCTCATCCGTATCGCCATATGGTCATTGGCTGGAAGGAAGACCTGCGCCGGATAACACGGGACGACCTCTACGAGCACTACCGCACCTTCTACACGCCTGACAACGCCATCGTGGCGGTCGTGGGTGACTTTGAGGGCACGGCGATGCTGGATCGCATCGAGGCTGCTTTCGGGTCTATCCGTCCGGGCCAAGCGCCTCGCCGTCCTACGCCGGGTCAGGTTGTCGAGCCGCATGCCCGCGGCGAGCGCCGGATATCGCTTGGCGGCCCCAGCGGCGCCTCGTATCTCAGCCTGAGTTACCTTGTTCCAGGCGCCCGGCACGCCGATTTCTTCCCGCTGGTAGCCGTGGATGCCGTGTTGGGCGGCGCCAAAGGCATGCCGCCCTTCGGTGGGGCGCCCTTGGGACGTTCAGCCCGGCTCTATCGCGGGCTGGTCAGTACCGGGCTGGCTGTGTCGGCGGGGAGTTCGATGAGCGCCACGCTGGACCCCTATCTGTTCACCATTTCTGCAACGGCGCATCCGCAACATGCGCTGGCCGAAGTGGAAGCGGCTGCCCTGGCCGAGATCGAGCGTCTGCAGACGACGCTGCTGAGCGAGGATGAGCTGCGCAAGGCCATCCGGGGAGCCACAGCCCAATTCGTCTATGGCAGCGAGAGCGTCACCAATCAGGCGTTGTGGCTGGGGTTCAGCGAGGTTGTGGCATCGAGCGAGTGGCTGGCTGAATTCCTGACCAGGCTGGCGGCGGTGACGGCGGCGGACGTGCAACGCGTTGCCCAAACGTACTTCGAGCCCAAGAACCGCGTGGTAGGATGGTATGTAGCCGACGGGAGGACGCAGTGAAAGCACAAGGTAACGGACCAAGTTTCCCTGGGCCGCACAACATCCATGTGGCCCAACTGTCCAATGGCTTGCGGGTCTGGGTCTATGAAAACTTCAGCAGCCCTACCATCGTCCTCAGCGCCAACCTGAGAGGTGGGGCCGAATGCGAGCCGCCTGAGCAGGCCGGGCTGGCGCAGATGTCGGCAGCGATGCTGCGCCGCGGCACACGTAACCTGTCATTCGATCACATCAACGAACGACTTGAAGAGGTCGGAGCGAGCTTGAGCTTTGGCAGCGGCCGGCACACGATGTCGGTCGATTTCAAGTGCCTTTCTGAGGATTTCGACTTGGTGCTCGATCTGCTGGCGGGGTGTTTGGCAGAACCGGCGTTCGACGAGAGACAACTGGAATTGGTGCGCGCCCAATTTCTGACCAGCATCCAGGAACGCCAACACAACACTCGCTCCACTGCCAGTCTGGCCTTCCGGGAGCTTCTCTTTTCCGATCATCCCTACGGCCGGGCGCTGTCGGGCTATGAGCATACGATCACGCCGCTCACGCGGGGCGATGTGATGGCGTTCTATGCGGATTGGATAGGTCCGGTAGAAGGCGTCGTGGTGGTGGTTGGCGCCATCACCGCGGCCCAGGCTCTGACCCGCCTGGAGCGCACCTTAGGGCAATGGTCTGCCTCGCCGACGGGCGCCATCCCCCCCACACCTGCGGTATACGCACCACCCTTTCTCGCTTTGGGTCAAACGGTTACACGGTTCAGCGCCCTGGCGGGCAAAAGCCAGAGTGATATTGTCTTGGGCTGGCCCGGCCTTGCCAGCCGCCATCCCGATTTCGACCCGGCGCGGGTCGGCAACAGCATTTTGGGACAGTTTGGCATGGGTGGGCGTTTGGGCAACAATGTGCGCGAACGCCAGGGTATGGCTTACTACGCTTCCAGCCATCTGGAAACGAATATGGCCGGCGGCAGCTGGTATGCCATTGCCGGTGTCAACCCGATCAATGTTGACCAGACCGTCCAGACGATCCTGAGCGAAGTCGAGCGGATGATCCAGGAACCGGTGGCCGGCGACGAGCTGGCAGAAGTGCAGTCCAGGCTGGTGGGCTCGCTGCCTTTGCAGTTGGAGACGAACGCAGGCATTGCCACACACCTGCTGGAAATGGCCTGGCATGACCTGGGGCTGGATTATTTGCTGACCTATGCCGGCCGCATCTACGGCATCACCCGCGACGATGTCTTGCGCGTGGCCCAAAGCTATTTGAAGCCCGATTGTTACGCATTGAGTGTCGCCGGACCTGAAGCGTAAAGCGTCATAAGTGATAGGTAACACGTAAGAACCATGCGAACAGGCGTCGATCTGATTGAAATCTCACGTATCCAAGCTGCGCTCGACCGCCACGGCGAGCGCTTCCTGCAGCGCGTGTTTACGCAGCGCGAAACCGCCGCCTACGGTCTTCGCCCGGCTTCGCTGGCAGCGCGTTGGGCAGCCAAAGAGGCTGTGGCCAAAGCCCTGGGCTGCGGCATTGGCCGGGTGAGTTGGCAGGAAATCGAAGTCCTGGGCGATGATGCCGGCGCGCCGTCCTTGTTCCTGCATGGGCATGCTGCTGCTCTTAGCGCCGAACTCGGTCTTTCCGCCTGGTCCGTCAGCCTGTCGCATACGCACACCTTGGCCATCGCCTTTGTCGTCGCCCTGACAAATCAGAATCTGGAGTGAAACATGACACGTCCTCGTTTGATGATCCCCGGTCCCATCGAATTTGCCGATGAAGTTCTGGCCGCCATGGGCCAGCCCAGCCCCGGCCATGTGGATCCAACCTTCATCCCTGTTTTTGGCCGGGCCCTGCAAGACCTGCGAACTGTCTTCCAGGCCGGCGAAGGATACCAACCCTTCATCCTGGCTGGCTCAGGTACTCTGGCCATGGACAGCACCATCGCCAACCTGGTCGAGCCGGGGGATCGCGTCCTGGTTATCGACACCGGCTATTTCAGCCAGCGTATGGCCGACGTTTGCCGCCGCTATGGCGCCGTCGTCGACGTCCTCAGCGCCGCGCCCGGGGAGACCATTGGCGCCGGACAGGTCGCGGGCCAGCTTGCCTCCGCCGATTATGACCTGGTGGCGGTCACCCATGTGGACACCTCGACCGGCGTCCTGACTGACGTGGCCGGGATCGCTCAGGCTGCAAAGGCAGCCGACGCCCTGGTGGTGGTGGATGGGGTGTGTTCGGCCGGAGGCGAGGAGGTGCGCCAGCAGGACTGGGGCGTTGATGTGTTCCTAACAGCCTCGCAAAAGGCCCTGGGCGCGCCGCCCGGGCTGGCGCTGTTCGTCGCCTCACCCGCGGCTTTGGCAAAATGGGAAAGCCGCCAGGCGCCGGTAGCCAGCTACTATAGTGATTGGGGGCTCTGGCTGCCGGTCATGCAGGCCTACGAAGCCAGCCGCCCGGCTTATTTTGCGACACCGGCAGTCAATCTGGTGATGGCGTTGGCGGTCAGCCTGCGGCAGATCCTGGCCGAAGGCCTGGAGGTGGTCTTTGCCCGCCACCGCTATGTCAGCGACGCCTTCAAAACCGGTGTGAGCAGCCTGGGTCTGGGCCAGGTGCCCACGCATCCCGACCACGCCGCCCATACCCTCACCTGCGCCCGTTATCCGGCCGGGGTTGGGGTGGAACTGCTGCCAAAGGTGCGTGCGGCTGGCGCTATCCTGGCGGGTGGTTTGCATCCGGCGATCAGGAACGAGTATTTCCGTATCGGCCATATGGGAATCGTGGGCCGCAGCGATACACTTGCCACCCTGGGTGCGCTGGAAGCAGGGCTGCGCGCCGCCGGCTACGCCGTCGAGCCTGGGATCGCCCTGGCCGCCGCCCAGGCTGTTCTCGATCCTGTGCGAGGCTAAAGACCGGCATGAGTACAATCACGCGCCGGGAGTTCCTGCAGATGGGAACCACCGTCGCCGTCGTCGGCGCCTTCAGCGCCGCGGCGATGGTGGTCGCGGCTGACGAATCCCAGCATCCTGTAGTCGAGCGCATCCGGATTCCCATCTCACATCTGCCGGCGGGACTCGAGGGTTACCGCATCGTACAGATGAGTGACTTCCATCTTTATCCCTACACCCGGCTCTCGCTCATCCGGCGCAGCGTGGAGATGGCAAACGCGCTCAACCCCGACCTGGTTGTGTTAGGCGGCGACTACGTCTGGCGCAACCTTGAGGCCATCCACGATCTGGCGCCGGAGTTGGGCAAGCTAAATGCCCGCCACGGCGTTTTTGCTACCATCGGCAACCATGATATCTGGCTGGATGTGGCGGTGGTGAAGGCAGCGCTGAAGGAAGCGGGCCTGCAGCTGCTGGTGAACGCTGGCGTCCCGATATCCAGCGGCGGCGGGTCACTCTACCTGGCGGGCTTGGACGATGGCTGGAGTGGACAACCTGATCTTGATGCCGCCCTGGCGCTGCGGCCGGCAGATGCTCCGGTCGTGCTTCTGCTGCACGAACCAGATCTGGCCGACCGGTATGCCCTGGATGGCCGTATTGCGCTGCAGCTATCCGGGCATAGCCATGGCGGCCAGGTACGGCGCCCCTATCGCGGCGCCTTCATCCTGCCCTATCTCGGCCGCAAGTACGATATGGGACTGTATCGGGTTCATGATATGTGGCTGTATACCAATCGTGGGCTTGGTTGCATCAGCGAGCCAATACGCTACAATTGCGCGCCGGAGATCAGCGAGTTCACCCTGACTCGTCCGTGATCGGGTCTCCCTGTTCCAGCGATTGCGTCGGCGCGTCGGCGCTTTCTGCACACACTCTTACCCAATAAGCATGTCATCGACGAACCCACAACCCTCCTCGTCCTATCTTCGTAGTGCCCTAATCGGGGCTATTGGGCTCACCCTGGGCGGCATGGCGGGGCTCCTGCTGATCTCCTTGTTGCTCCAAAGCCGTTTCCTCGGTTGGCTCGCCCGCCTGGTGGTTGATCAGCAGCCGCTTATTGCGCTTTATATCGGACTGATCGGCGCTTACCTCTGTATTGCCCTGGGAGCTGGTCTGGGCATGGTGCTGGGCGGCCTGGCCCTGCATCGCATCGACCCCAGTGGCAATCGCAGGCGTTACCTGTTGGGCAGCAGCTTCGCCTTTGGCCTGGCCGAGGGTCTGCTCGTGATCCCGCTCTTGCTCGTTCTGGCGATGTCAGCGCTGTATACCAATGGCGTGATCGGTGAGCGCAATCGCTATGGGCTGCTGTTTCTGATCTTTGGGTTGCTCTATGGCGCCGTTGCCGGGCTGTGGTTGGCGCTGATCACGGTGCGGCTGCGACGTTCCTGGCGAGTTTTCCTGGCCGCGCTCGTGGGTTTTGGTTTGGGCGGTGGGCTGATGGGGATCATCTTGCGTTCCATTAGTCTGCAGGCGTTTTCCAGCCTCGGCTTTATCGGCACGTTGCTGGCGCTGCTGCTGTTGGCCCTGGCGCTGTATGCGCCTGCCGGCGCTCTGCTGGGGCTGGCCTATGCCTCCAATGCCAATGTACGGCAGGCGAAGGGGTCTGAAGCAGTAGAGCCTGGGCGAGGGCAGACCTGGTTGGTGGTCGCAATTGGGACACTCAGCCTGCTGGTGCTGATGGCGTTCTCTAACTCGATCATCGATTTTCTGACGGTGCAACCAGGGTCCACGGCAAGCCAATTGCACCCGCAAACACTGGGCGTCCACTGGTTCGAGCCGGAGACGCTGGCGGTGGGCGCCGATCTGGCGGGCGGTGCGCCTGAGGTGGCGGCGAATAGCGCCGGCCTGGCGGCAACGGTCTGGACGCAGGATGCAGACGTATATTTGCGCCTGGGCGATGCGGCCGCTGTCAATGTCTCGAACAGCACAGCGGAACCGCTCCAGCCGCAAGTGGCGTTGGACGACGCTGGTCGCGCCCATGTCGTGTGGGCCGAGCCTGGCGCCGAGCCTGACTCGGCCAGCATCTGGTATGCAAGCTGCACCGAGACCGGCTGTGGCGCCCCCCTGGTTCTTTCGGATCTAAGCAGTGTTGCCTGCGCGGCCGGGGCTGGGAATCGGCACGATCATCCCGGCATCGCTATCGACGCCGGCGGCAACCTGATGGTGATGTGGAGCGCGGGCGATAGCCTCCTACCCTCTATCACCTGGGCGGTCGGGCAAGCGCCCGACCCGACACACGCTGTCTGTGCTCCGATTGGCGCTCAAGCATCCTTCCCGCGGCTGGCGGGCGGGAAGGCAGGGCAGTTCGGGGTGGCCTTTGAGTCCGAAGGGAGGATCCAAGCGCTGAGTTACGATCAAGGGCTATGGTCAGGGCTGCAGGATGTGGCGGCCGGTTCGGATGCCGATGTCTTCATCGATCTCCAGGGCGGGATGCACCTGGCCTGGTGTGGAGATGATGGGAAGGTGAGCTATCAGCCGCCGGGTGCGAGCATCGAGCAAGTCGCTTTCCCCGGCTGTCAGAATCGTCCCCACCTTGCTCAAGACTCGGAGGGACTGATGCACATGGTTTGGTACGGCGATCAGGTGCGGAACGTCAACGGCGTCGAGAAAGCGGCTTCACTCCTCTATGAATCCATCCGTATCGATGCCGGTTGGAGCGAGCCGGCCATCGTGACAAGGACGGAGGCGGTCGTCCAGCCATCGTTGGCTACGCAGCCTGTTGGCGCGCTTTATCTGGCCTGGCAGGATGGGTCAAATGCGAGCGGCTCGGATGCGAACGCCAATGTGCAACTGGCCCGCCAGCCGGTTTACGGCTGCTCGAATGACGAGCTTTCGACGGCGGCGTCCACACTGGTCGATGCTACCACCACGGGTGGGTTCTATTCTGAAGGCTACGAGACGCCGTACTGCGGCAATGCCTATACAGGGATGATCTTTACGCCCAACCCCGATCCCGCCTTCAGCCCGATCCCGCCAACCGAAGACGGCGGCTTCGACTACGTCGCCAACCTGAATCGCCTGATCCAGAGCGAGCTTTCTTTCAGCACTATGCAGTGGGAGCCTGACGTCGATGACCTCAACCCAGGGACAACGTATGCCAGGGCGGTTGCAGCCGTGTACGAGGAATTGAAGGCGAATCCCGAACGC
>WPCI01408699.1_pt1 | contig 11990 bp, 9 predicted proteins | sample 5399871 | NCBI WGS metagenome assembly WPCI01 (sample SAMN12869469, study PRJNA574797) | sludge metagenome | isolation source: wastewater treatment of pH7 | place: China:Beijing | collected 2019-05-20
GATGAAAAAGCATATTAAATTCATTTTCTAATTGGATTACTAAGTCTTTAACATATTGATATAACATAGATGTCCCATTATAATAATATTGGAGAAGCTCTTCTTTATAACGACTTCTGTTAGAATAAACAAACATACAACAATTTACAGCAATTGTCATTACCACTTTATCTGTTTTTGTAAGTGAAACACCACATAAAACAGAAGGCAGCGCTTTAATTTTATGATAAAAGGGTGTTTCAATTATAAGTGCCTCATGGATAGGTAGTACACTTATATTATCCCCCTTTTTTTTACGCTGCACAGCAATCGCTAGTAAATACGCCAACCGTTGTTTATAAATTGGATAAAATTGAATGTCTAGTTTTTGTTCAATGGTTTTTACGTAAGAGAAAATTTCAGATTCGTCAGAAAATGGCCACTTATCCCATCCATAGGTTGTAAAATACAATTCATAGAACATATATACTATATGCGCTTCTATTCCAACAATACGCAAAGGTTTTTTATGCAACTCTAAATCAAAATGATTTAGATATTCCTGCACCTCGCGGAGTACTGAAGAAATAGTTGCTACTTGTACATATAGCACATCAGCCAGTTCTGTCACTGTACGAATATTTCCTTGTAACAATTGTTCCAAAACTCGAAATCGCATGTCTTCTTGCTTAAAAAAAGAATACACACTGGTTTGAGATGAATGGGGAGGTTTATATAATTTTACACCTCTTCCTTTAATGACGTGTATCTGCCAATCTAAAGGTAACTGATTTTTCAAATAATGTAAATCTCGCCGAACAGTCTTTACTGCACATTGAATCTGTTCAGCAATTTCTTCTAAAGTATGCCATTTTTGGTCTTGCAATAGCATATTGATAAGTTCTTGTTGTCGTTGCTGAGTAGACATAGCTTATACCATCCCTGTCTCAAAAACATGACTGGATGTACTCCTTTCTTTTTTTGTTTAGTATAATCAAATAAGCGAGGAATACAAGTAGTATTTTTTGCCTAAATAGCTGTTTTAAATAAAAATATATTATTTATTTTCTTAAAATTGACAACATTACTTCTACTACTATACAGCAGCCATTTTTAATAAATTGGACCTTTCCAAAATGAAAGGCTTACCGCCAAAAATTCCAGTGAAAATATACCTATCTCTGGCGGCAAACTTTTCTTCACTCTCACTCAAATTTCTTATTCACGTATAAGATTTATTAAAAATCGTGTGCAACACCTAGTATATGATCCAGCGGAATGTACCCTATCATACGACTATCTTTACTATTATTCCTATTATCTCCTAACACAAATAAATGTCCAGCCGGTACCCGCCATATTTGATTTTCCTGTTCCGACATTTTCTCATATAAATAAGGTTCTTGTATCTTATTTCCATTTCGATATAATACTCCATTTTTATACGAAATCGTATCTCCTGGTTTTCCAATTACCCTTTTAATATAATTAACTGAAGAATTTTCAACAAACAACTGACCAATATTAGTTTCCAACAAATCATTCCACATAGTATGTTGTTCCTCTAATTGACTGTCTAACACCACAATGGAACCATACGCAGGAACGTTCCCTATCACATGAGACCACTTTGATACGAGAACCCATTGTTCATTGTGCAATGTTGGATTCATGGACTCTCCTTTTACACGATACGGTTGTACTACAAAAACTTGTAAAAGGATAGTACTAATCAAACTTATTACTATATATTTCATCCAATTTTTTATCACAGCATATACCCGCATAACTCTCCCTCCATAGCCTGGTAGTATCTGCTTATTTCTTTTTCTCCTGCTTAAAAACATCCTTAAATTCAGCATCTTTCACCGTAATATTGGCTTTTTCAAGCAACTTTTGAATAAACTGTTGTTGCCATGCTTGATCTTGTAAACGTTTTTGTTCTAATGTTTTACGGATATTTTCTTTTTCTTGTTCATATGGTTTCAATTCTTTCTTCTCTGTTAACTTAATGATATGATATCCAAATGTTGTCTTAACAGGTTCACTTACCTCCCCCACTTGCAACTTGTATGCGGCATCTTCAAATTCTTTTTGCATTATGCCGGGGCCAAATACTCCAAGATCCCCGCCTTTTTCTTTGGAGCCTGTATCTGTAGAGTATTGTTTGGCTAAAGTTGCAAAATCTTCTCCTTGCTTAATTTTTTCTTCCACTTCTTTAGCTGTTTTTTCATCCGCCACTAAAATATGACTAGCTCTAATTTCTGGTTTATAATTTTCTTTCAACTCTTTTTCGGTAATAGACTTTTTAACAGCATTTTCTAATGCCACTTGGGCTTTTAATTGTTCTTTTAGAGCTTCCTCATTGGGCAAACCAAATTGTTTAATTAAATCCGTTACATTTTTTTGATTTGTTTGTTTTTTTAATTCTTCTAATTTCTGATTTACTTCTTTCTCTGAAACTGGATAATCATGAATTAGCACTTTTTTCACCATCATCTGATACACCGCTATTTTTCCATATTGCTGTTGCAAATTTGTCCCAAGCTCCTTTTGGGTAATCGCTCCAACTTTTGATGTAACTACCTCTCCTGTGTTTCCACAGGCTGCAAACAATATAGCGCTTCCTAATAAAACGCTTGCTAATTTCACTTTTTTATACATTTATAATCCCTCTTTTCAATTTCTACAATTCTTTTGACCTTATCCTTCAAATAAACTGTAATTTACGTTTTCTTAATTGTTTTCGTAAAGTACTCTCATCACAACCTAAAAATTTTGCGATAGCTCTATAAGTAACATGCGTTTTCTGTAATTTAACCGCTTCCCCGCATAAATAATCCCATTTTTGCTCACTCTCTCCAGATGTTTTTTCTAAAGAATCTACTTCAGAAATTAATAGCAATGCTTTGCCAGCTTCTTCGATCCAAGATCCAATTGAACATTGCTTATAACAATACGTATAAGAAGCACTCTGAAACGAACAAGTTTGACAATATAAATCCTGTACGTCCAAAATCTGTATACGTAGCTGCTTTGCATTCATATAGTGTTTCCGCCTCTCTACACATATTTAAATTTCTAATGATTTATTAACCATATATTTAAAATGAAAAATAGCTTCTCTTGAACAATACTACAAATTAAGCATCTTTCTTAAAGCAATTAACCTTTTGTCAAAAGTATTTTTTCATAACATGACGCTACATCAAAATTCTTTTTCTGTGATAAACTAAACATAGTGTCTTATAACGCCTGAATGAGATATAATATAATACGTATAAAAGTTCTTTCAAAACCATCTTCACAAACCCATAAAGACACTCTCTTTTCTTTTTATCTTCCAGAAAAGAGAGTGTCTTTATATACTCATTATTATTTTCCTTGTTCTCATCAGTTACAGCCAATCCTCCTTAATATATTGTATTTTTTTGAAATACTAACCATATAAAGAACCAACAATAACGTATGGTACCATTTCGTTACAATTCACCTATTTCTAATAATGCTTTGTATAACAAATGGCCATATGGATAAAGAACATTTTGCCACACTTACAGGTACTCTTGACTAAGATCATCAAAAGTCACGAGATGATAGGGATAGAAGATTTGTTAGTAACTAATCTAATCTATAAAAGATAGTACAGTAACGCAAATGCCATAAGAAGGTCAATGCTAATAAATAATTAATTATTTATGATAATCTGTCCCCTTTTCATCTGACTTTGCAATCAAATCGTTTCATTTTCCTCAGAATACTTTGTGAATATTTTCTATTAATGTTTGATTTTTCCATCTGCTAGTAGCTTTGCCAAAAGCTACTGGTAATTCGATGTTACTAACGCTTACACAAGCCCCTTATTCTTCCAATAACTCTTCGTAGGTACTTTTATAAAAATCAAAGACTTCCTTCTTACGCAAATCTTCGAGTAAAAATTTTATATCGTTGGACCTTAGCCTAGGAGAGTAACCCGCTACAAGAGCTGGTAATGCTACCTTTTCTGAGTAGTAGCAAATATAAGCTAAGTCATATTCAGTAAGTTTTATCATGACGACTCCTTTCTCCTTTATTGTATATCATGATTTCGAATTTAAGTTGTATGTATTTTCCTCTTGACAAGCGCATTATTATCATTTAATTCTACATTTATAAGTAAAAAAGGACTGGCTCAAGTAAGAGCTTGTCCATCTGTCAGAAGCCAATACGTTTTAATTTTGATTAAAAATAACAAAGATTATTATCAAGAAAATAATTTAACTGCTATTTTTGTGAATAGATAGAAAAACTACATAATTTGCCTGTGCAAGGAAGGGTTTTGTTGACATGTTTTTATAATAACATGCGAGAAGCCATATGCTGAGTTCAAAAAGGCTGTTTGATAAAAGGTAAATAACTGAACATGACGAATGATGAAACCTTTTAACTGAACATCCACTCTAATATGAGACTGTATGCTCGGGAGGTCGTACACTTCTGTTTTAACTACTCATAATACAAATTATCTACCCGAAGTTGCCGTTTAACTGTAGCATTCAAAATGTGTCCCTTTACTTCGCAACTTTTGACCACTTTAGTTTCTTTCCTACAACAGCAATGTTTTCATTCTTTTATATTGTGGCGTAAGATTATATATTCTCATTCTTAGATTTTAAAAACGGGTTTTGTAAAAAAACATGTATAAGTATCCATAAAGTGACGAGCAAACACTTGAAACATCATGCGAGCCATTTTTTATCCAAACAAACTATATCTTTCTGTAGAAAAGAGATTTACCTATAAATTCGTAAATATCTAGCTATATGAAACATTTATATTTACGAAATCAAAATTAAGAGATAAATTAAAAGACGCCTTCTTTAATAACCTGAAAGCGTCCGGTTTATATAAAGTTTTTCAGTTACTATTTAAATATATGACGTGTAATGAATTAGTATGATATTTTCATCAATCATATGATATCCTCTATTTGTCCATCTTTATAATTATATATAATTACGTTTAATGTATTTTAGCATGTTTAAACTAGAATTTCTGGGAACGTAAACAATTTTACATTTATAAAGAGTAATTTATAATCTATACAAACACAAAGTACATACTATAATCATTCATATGCTAGTATTATTTTCATTTGATTTGTTTAGAATGAGAATCAACACTATATCAATTTGAACAAATAATCCTAATACAATTTATGAAAAACAATACTGCACACCTAACATGTACTATACTAGCCGAGACATCTAATAAGGGACAACACTCATCACTATTGGAGATTGTCCCTTATTATCTCCTTTTTTATCTTATTTTCAAACAATAAGTTTTTTCATTTGTATTCATGATTCCCCCACTTTCACTTCGTTTAGACGAGAGGGATTCCTAAATAAAAAGTTATAATGAACTCTAATTTATTAGGCTAGCTTCGCGGCTTTTGGCAAATCGAACAAGATCTAGTTATGGTAATTTTATTCTGTTTCCTACAACAGCAATGTCTTCACTTGTTTGTTTTGTGGTGTAAGATTGTACCTTGTTCTTCTTAGATTTGAAACGCGGGGTACCGTTTTGTATTTTGAAAAATCATGTAAACGCACCTACAAGATTACGAACAGACGACTGCAACGCAATACAATCCACAATAAATTATTTCAATGTCCGAGCAATACTATGAAGATGAAAATTCTTTTATTTTTATAAATAAATGTTTTTTGAACATAGAATTAAACAAAAAATAAAATTCTATTTCACATCATATTTCACTATTATAGATGCACGTCCCTCTGCAACCTGTAGCATAATTTCTACAGTGATGCACACAGGTTGCAATATATATGTATGCTATATTCTTAAAAATTATGTTTATTTTTCTCCTATATATAATATATATACCAAATCACCAAAAACTTTTTGGTGTTAAATACCAAATTGTATTAAAAAAAAATACATAATGAATCTATCTCACTATTAGATAGATACTTATTCGCATTTTTGATTCTTAATTAATTTATCTATATATGGTAAATAATCCAATAGGATTTCCTTTTTTGTGTGTACTTTATATCCGTATAACTTACAATCATCTAGTGGAATTGACTTCCGACCACCTTGGTTAGCATTTTTTATATATTCATTCACCAGATGAAAAGACATTAAATAAACTATGTTTAATGTACGAAATTCTAATAAAAAAAAACACACTGCCCCCATTTTTTCCGCCTGCTCTAAATATAAAACCTGATGTTCGCGAATATTTTTCAGCGGAAAACTATTAAAATTCATTGTTGATTTTGCCTCAAAAGCCACAGCATATCCATTGTATACACCCTCATAGTCTACAGTGCTTTTTTTCACATACAGACCTGATACAATGCGCCTTCCTTTGCTTTTTAATACTTGTATAGGTGTAGGTCTTTTAGTAATTAATGCACGACTTTTTTGTTGATAAATTTCATTAGATTGATTAATTTTACTTTCTAACGATAGTCCGTTGTTTTTTTTCTCCATAACATTTTCCTTTCTCTTTAATTAGAGCCTCATTAAATACAGCCTCTATATATTCTAAGATATGTGGTTGTGCTTTATTTATACCATCAATTTTAATTTTGGATTCCAGTCATGAGACAAACTTTTTCTAGCATACTTGTAAGAATGTGCTAGATATTAATTTTGTACGTAAGGGGGATATTCATGGCTATTCAATTATTCGTACCAAAATTCGAAATATCTGAATGCTTACAAGAAATTCAACAATGTTTAGAAAAAGGATGGACCGGTTTAGGTTATAAGACCGTAGAATTTGAACAAGAATGGAATAGATACACGGGGTTCCCTAATTCTCATTTTGTTAATTCAGCTACTGCGGGACTTCATCTAGCTGTCAAAGTTTTAAAAATGCACCACAAATGGAACGATGAGGATGAAATCATTTCTACACCACTAACATTTATATCCACAAACCATGCTATTAAATATGAAAATTTAAAAGTCATTTTTGCAGATGTAGATCAATACCTTTGTCTAAATCCGCAAGATGTTGAAAATAAGATTACCAAAAAAACACGAGCAATTATGTATGTTGGAATTGGTGGGAGCACTGGCCAATATCAACAGATTGTGGAGCTATGTAAAAAGTATAATTTACGTCTTATTGTCGATGCAGCCCATATGGCTGGAACGCGTTTAATGGGAGAAATCCCCGGGAAAGAAGCTGATGTCGTTGTATATTCATTTCAAGCAGTAAAAAACCTGCCTACAGCTGATTCTGGAATGATTTGTTTTCAAAACAATGATTGTGATAAATTATGCAGAAAATTAACATGGATGGGGATTGACAAGACCACTTATGAACGAGTTAAAAAAAAAGGTGCTTACAAATGGATGTATGATGTAGAGCATGTTGGCTATAAATACCATGGGAATTCTATTGTTGCAGCTATTGGATTAGTACAGTTAAAATATTTAGATCGTGATAACGCTTATCGTAGACAACTTGCAAAGTGGTACGATGAACGACTAAGTCCTTACACTTCTAAAATAATGATTATCCCACAGCCTAGCGGGTGTGAATCTTCTTATCATACTTATATAATTCAAACTAAAAATAGAAATGAATTATTATTAGCATTAAATCAGGCCGATATATATCCTGGTGTACATTATAGAGATAATACCCAATACCCAATGTATGCTTATGGAAAAGATACGTGCCCACGTGCTCACGAAATATCTGAACACGTAATTTCTTTACCTTTACATCTTCATTTATCAAAAAATGATGTAGATTATGTGTGTGAGCAAGTTATTAAATATGTAGAGCAGTAGGTGATGAAATGATATATTATTCCAAGAATAAAAAATTATCAATTCGAGACATTAAAGAAAGCGATATAGAAATAATACGAATATGGAGAAATCAAACCGATATTAAACAGTATTTTATTAATACCGATACAATAAATAAACAACAACAACAACAATGGTTTATTGATTATTTAAAAAAAGCAGCCGATCAAATGTTCATGATACAAGAACATGAACATTTTAAATCAGTAATTGGAACGACCGCCCTATATAATATTGATACAAAAAAACATTCCGCAGAATTTGGAAGGTTAATGATTGGACATATCCCTGCTCAAAGAAAAGGATTTGGAAAACAAGCTACAATCTTAACTTGTAAATACGCTTTTGAAAGATTAGATATGTCTGAAGTTTATTTGTACGTTTTACCTCATAACATCCGTGCTATAACACTTTATAAAAAAATTGGATTTCTACCTATTAATATGCAAGATAATAAAATGTATATGGTACTAAATAAAAAAAATTTCTTAATTAATAATACTGATTGAGAACATTTTATTTATTTTAGTTGTATAAATATTTGACAATATTTCATTAAATTTTATTGAATTAGTACAATAAGTTTAAAACATTATATAAAAGTAAACCACTCCCCACGTAGCTAACACCTGCAGTGGGCGCTAAGTGGGGAGTGATTTACTTTACTGGCCCATTATATGTACCCAGCTATTCCGAGGAGACTCTCAACCTAAGACTCCTTTACTTTGGTTATTTTCTATGACTTAGAATGATTAGCTATTGACGATTTTACAGTATAGACAAAACTTATTCCTTCCCTATCATGACGATGTCTCCTAACACACAATTGAAATAGAGGGCTTCTACCAGGAGAATGTAACAGAATTTTACAAATCTTTTCGATTTTTATATAAATAATCAAATATTAAAGCCTTTAAAGTAAATATGATATCTTCATTTTCACTACATTGGTTTTAAAGAACCATTTTTGTTAAAAAAATGGTATACAACTCCAAATATATCACATACTAAATTACATCTAAACATATTGTAAATGAATATACAAAAAGGAAGAATGATTTTATGCAACATCCACCCACACTATCTTATAGCTTAAGTCTCAATTTGAAAAACTTACAATATCGATTATCACCTAATTTCGATATCATATATCGAGAATTTGATATTCCAGACTTCTCACGACATGCTGTTTTGATTTATTTAAAAACAATCACAGATGTACAAATGCTACAAGATTATATCTTGCGTCCATTATTACAACGTTCCATAAAACCAAAATCTAAAAACGCAAATATCACTGTATCTACTGTTACAAATCGTATTGAATTATGCGATATCCAAATTTTTTCTGAGTTAGATACCATCGTTTCTCACCTTTTCGCAGGTTCCTGTATATTATTACTAGAAAGTATGAACATTGCTTTTATCTTAAATACTTCTAAAACAATGAATCGTGCTATTTCTGAGCCAACAACTGAAAGTAGCATACACGGCTCAAAAGAAAGTTTTGTAGAAATACTGTCTATTAATGTATCCATGTTAAGACGCAACTTTAAATCTTCTCATTTATCCATACAAAAATCATCAATAGGTGTGCAAACACAGCGTGATGTAGCAGTAATTTATTTAGATCATCTTACAAACAAAAAATTCGTAACCGCAATAACTGAAAGAATTTGCGCTATCGACATAGATGATATTTTAGACAATAGTTGTTTAGAACAACTTCTTAGTAATAACCCCTATTCACCCTTCCCTCAAATGATACAGACTGAGAGGCCGGATCGGGTTATACAAGGTCTACTAAAGGGACAAGTTGCTGTTATTTTAGATGGTTCACCATTTGTGTTACTCACTCCCATTACCTTGGCATTATTATTACATACTCCCGAAGATGATACAGAAAGATGGTGGATTGGAACGACCTTCCGCTTACTACGCTTATTTTGTTTTTTATTGGCACTGCTACTACCAGCCTTATACATCACTTTTATTTCTTTTCATCCAGGGCTTATTCCATGGCAATTGATCATCTTTATTCAATCTAGTAGAGGTGGCGTTCCTTTCTCAACATTTATAGAAACATTTATAATGGCATGTACCATCGAATGTCTAGGAGAGGCTGGAATTAGGCTGCCTAGATCAAGCGGGCAAGCTGTAGGCATTGTTGGTGGACTTGTTATTGGACAATCTGCTGTAGAAGCTGGGCTTGTCAGCCCTGTTACAGTAGTTATCGTTGCCCTAACGACATTATGTTCTTTTGCCATTCCTCAATATGGATTAGGGCTTTCTATTCGATTATTACGGTTTTTATTCATTATAAGTGCTGCTATTTTCGGACTATATGGCATTATCTTTGCATTTCTATTTTTATGTGCCCATCTGGTAAAATTACAAAATTTCGGAGTGAATTATTTAGGATATTTTGTTCATTATCAATCTCAAGACTGGAAAGATACTTTCATCCGTCTTCCCATACAGTGGAATATATTTCGGAATGCCATTTTTAAAACCCAAAATCGTAAACGTATCAACTTAAAAAAAAGAAAGAAGGGTGTACAATGAATCCAATGGTCAAAAAAAAAATTTCTACTTCTCAAGTAACAATTGCCATCTCGACAGCTTTAATAGCAGATGGTTTTATTGTCAACTCTCGGAGCATTGCTCAAAATATGCAAACACCTGATGTATGGATATCATTCTTTCTAGGTGGACTCGTCAGTTTAATTTGTGGGTACTGTTGTGCCAAATTGGCTCAATACTATCCTCGCCAAACCATTTTTCAATTTGTACAACTCTTACTTGGAAAGCCAATAGGTATATGCATAGGGATTATATATATACTATGGTATACTATGGTAGCTGCCTATCAAATTCGAATATTAGGGGAATTTGCTCAGCAATTTTTATTAAATCGTACTCCTCTATTTATAGTCATGTGCCTCCCTATTCTTGTTGGCTCCTATTTACTGCAAAGTGGGATACAACCTATGGTAAGATTCTTTCAATTATTTTTCCCTCTCACAATTTTTGTAATTCTTGTCATTTTAGCTAGTGGGTTTATTACTTTTCAATGGCAGTATTTACACCCTATATTAGGAGATGGAATTTCACCCGTTATTCACAGCGTACCTTTCACCTTCTTCTCTTATTTCGGTTATGAAACCATTCTGATTTTTGCATCTTTTATGGATAAACCCAAGCAAAGTGGAACAGCAGTTCTATTAGGAGTTAGTATCCCTTTATTATTATATACACTCCATAGCTTTGTTCTCGTGGGAACTTTATCTGTCGAGGAATTAAAAGTACTAACATGGCCTACTATGGAGTTTGCCCAACGAATTCAAACTTGGCACTTAGAACTTATATTTTTCGTTATTTGGATTATTCAATTATTTACCACCTATGTTATTGGGCACTTTATTGCTCATTTAGGCTGTTGCTATTTAATCAAAAAGCAAAAAAATATTTCTTTATATATCCTAATGGTGATTGCATACCTTCTAGCTTGTATTCCTAAAAATTTAAATGAAACTTTATTACTAGGAAATTGGATCAGTAAAATAGGCATTATATGTAGTGTAATATTACCTTGTATATTACTTTTAATTTCATTTGTACGGAGACGATATTTATGTCATTAAAATTAAAACAATTATGGTGTATATGCAGTATTTGTTTTCTTTTTACAGGCTGTTGGGACAGCCATGAAATTTTGTCTTTGGGATTCGTTGATGGAGTAGCTATTGAGTATAGAGGGACCAAAAACACCCGACTTATTTTACAAGTAGCTCAACCATCTTCTGATAAAACTAGCGCTAAGTATTTAAATGTTTCTCAAATTGGCCCAACAATAGTAGCAGCACTACATAGAGCAACTTATTATTCCAATAAATTATTGAATTTCACACATGTTCATACAATCCTTATGAATGAAGAATTAGGAAAATCCAAAGATTTCACAAAAGTATTAGATGCCTTTTTAAGGAATAATGAATTTAATCGAACTGCATATATGGTATTTACGCAGTCTTCGCCCGAAAAAATATTAGAAAATAGAAATTCTGATATATCTACTCCAGCAGTTTCTATTGCTACACTAATCCAGCAAGCTCATGATTCTCTAAATAATCCAGCTATAATTACATTAGGTGAATTTTCTAAAAGAA
>WPCI01042926.1_pt1 | contig 11983 bp, 15 predicted proteins | sample 5399871 | NCBI WGS metagenome assembly WPCI01 (sample SAMN12869469, study PRJNA574797) | sludge metagenome | isolation source: wastewater treatment of pH7 | place: China:Beijing | collected 2019-05-20
CGACACCGACCGCGCTGCGGACGTGGCGTCCGGCGTCACCGAAGATCTCGAGCAGCACGTCGGACGCCCCGTTGGCGACCTGAGCATGTTCGGTGAAGCCAGTAGACGAATTCACGTAGACGACCACCCGTACCACTTCGCGGATCTCGTCCACGTGGCCGAGCAGCGAGCTGACCGCCGCCAACGCGTTCAGGACGGCGACCCGGGCGGCCGCCTGACCCTCTGCCACGCCGAGACCGCCGCCCAGGCGTCCGGTCACGATCTTGCCGTCAGCCGAGACCGGCAGCTGGCCGCTGGTGAAGACCCGCGAACCCCACTGCTTGGCAGGAATGTAGGCGCCCAGCGGGGTGGTCCTGATCGGCAGCTCGATGCCGAGTTCGGCGAGACGTTCACTTGCGAGCATCAGGACTCCTTTGACAACGGACGCTTGAAGTAGCCGACCAGCGAGTCCGGGTTCGGGCCGGGCGCCAGCTGGACGAGTTCCCAGCCGTCGGCACCGAAGTTGTTGAGGATCTGCTGGGCGACATGACTGAGGACAGGAGCCACGAAGTACTCCCACTTGGTTGGCTGCGGAGCTTCACTCATGGGTCAAGAGTAGTTGAATCCATCCACATGCCCGGCTGGTCCCGCTCCTGGCCTTCAGGGGTGGAGTCCGAAGGCGGGCTCCTCTGAGCTGCTCGCACCGCCACGCTAGGAACCCCGTGCCAAAGTGGACTCATGGCCAACGACACAACGATTCAGATCCCAACCGTTCAGCTGCACGACGGTGGCGAGATCCCCCTGGTCGGCACCGGCACCCTGTTCGCCAAGGGCAACGAGCTGGCCGACCTGCTCGCTCAAACGATCCGCGACGGCTACCGGCTGCTCGACACCGCCGCCCAATACGCCAACGAGGGTGCGGTCGGTGAGGCGATCCGCCGCTCGGGGGTGCCGCGCAACGAGATCCTTCTGACGACCAAGGTGGCCGGCATGGATCAGGGCCACCACCTGACCCGCCGGGGGCTGGTCGAATCGCTGCGCAGGCTGAACACCGACTATGTCGATCTGCTGCTGATCCACTGGCCCAACCCGTCGCGCGGGCTTGCCGTGGAGACCTGGGCCGAGATGCTGGAACTGCAGGCCGAAGGCCTCGTCGCCCACGTCGGCGTCTCGAACTTCGTCGCCCACCAGATCGAAGAACTGCACGCCGCGACCGGGGTTTGGCCGGTGGTGGACCAGATCCAGCTCTCCCCAGCGCTGGCCCGCACCGAACTGCGTGCCTTCTTGGACACCAAGGGCATCGTGGCCCAGGGTTGGCGTCCGCTGGGCGGCCATGAACAGCCGATGGGTCAGATCATCACCCGCAAGATCGCCGCCCGACTGGGTGTCGACGTCTCGCAGGTGGTGCTGCGTTGGGCAGTCCAGCAGGGCGCCGTGGTGATCCCCTCGTCCGGCAACCCCACCCGCTGGCACGCCAACGCCGACCTGTTCGGCTTCGAACTCACTGCCCAGGACATGATCGACCTAGCCACCCTCGACCTGGGTGAAGACGCCGCCTGGGACGCCACCACCCACGAGGAGTGGTGAGGCAACCCCGGCACGAGGGCGTCGGTTCGGCTCAGATCACTTGTCGCAGTAGCGCCTGCAAGTCGTCCAGGCTCGGCTGCACCGGGTTGGACGCGGTGATGGGGTCATCCATGGCGCTGCGGGCAAGTCCAGCCAAGTTGGCATTGGCGTCGGAGGCGTCAACGCCCTCTTCCCGGAGCTTGGTCGGGATTCCCAGCTTCTGGTTGAGCTTCTCGACGCCTCCGGCGAGTGCCTGCACACCGGCTCGTCCGTGCGCAGCAGGTGATACCAACCCGCCCAACCTCGCGTACCGCGCCGCTGCGGGCTCGCTGTGTTCGGCGTTGTAGCGGATCACGTGCGGCAGCAGGATCGCATTCAACCGCCCGTGCGCAATCGGGTAGCGGCCACCCAGCGCGTGGGCCAGCGAGTGCGTGATGCCGAGCCCGACGTTGTCGAAGGCCATCGCCGCCATGCAGGATGCGTTGTGCATGTGTGAGCGGGCGTCCATGTCGTCACCGTTGGTGAAACAGCGTTCCAGATTCGCAAAGACCAACTGGACGGCCTTCTCGGCGAAGGCGTCGGAGAAATCGCAGGCCAACCGGGCCACATAGGCCTCCACCGCGTGGGTGAGGACGTCCATGCCGGAGTCTGCGGTGATCTTCGGCGGCACGCTCCGCACTGCCTTCGGATCGAGAATCGCCAATCGTGCCACCATGTCGGGCGAGACGATCGGAATCTTGGCATGGGTCTTCTCGTCGGTGATCACCGCATATGAGGTGACCTCCGATCCCGAACCGCTGGTGGTCGGGATCGCCACCAGCCCTTGCTCAGCGCCCATACCGACGTCGAGTGCCGCCTTGTGCATGGCCTTGGCCGTGTCGATGACCGAACCCCCGCCATAGGCGACCACGACCTGCGGTCGCGCCATCAGATAGGCCGTCACGCCCTGACCGACGGCCTCGATCGTGGGATTCGGGATGACTTCGGAGTAGACGACCGGGTCACCCAAACGACGGACGACTTCGGCGAAGACGTCGGTGGTCGACAAGAACCCGTCGGTGACGACCAGCACCCGCCGATCAGCGAACTGGTCCAGCACCGTCAATGCCTCGGCTCCCAGCCGCACATGGGTACCCAAACGGAATTCGATCACGATTGCTCCTCCTCGCAATGCTGGCTCCGATACGCGCTGGGCGTGACGCCGACATGCTTCTTGAAAGTACGGGTGAAGTAGTTGACGGGCTGGAAGCCCAAAGCTGCTGCGATACGCAGTATCGGCTTGTCAGTGTGGACCAGCATCGTCTTGGCACGCTCCAGTCGCTTGTTGGTGACGTATTGGATGAAGCTGGTGTCTTTGGCTTCCCGGAACTTGCGCGAGAAATGCGATTCGGACAAGTTGAGGTACCCGGCTGCCCGGGCAACGGTCAGATAACTGGTGGGGTCCTTCTCTATCTCGTTGAGCAGTGTGTCGATGGTGCGGTCCTGCACGCTCAACTCTGGCTCCAGCAGATGGTGCAGCCGAACCAGCAGCCGCTCGCAATAGGCCTGGCACTCGTAGCGGTTCATCGGCGAACGACGCTGCGTGCGGTGCCGGATCACCACCTGCGAGATCTCACGACCGTGCTGGACGCCCTCACCGGTGGCCAGCCCGATCATGATGTCCTCGAACTCAGCGAGCTGGCTGGGCTTGACCTTCAGGCTCCACCGAGGCAACAGACCGTCCAGGTAGTAGCTGAGCGCCTCCAGGTTCCTGGCCAAGTTACGCCGCCGGAGGTTCAGCGCGATGACGCGGGCGTCCAGTCGCGGCGGTTCTTGCGGGACCATCGGGATGAGCGGCAGCGGTTTGGACGCCCCGGCGAGCAGCGGCGCCATCGGGTGGTCGGTCGCCGGGTGCGGCGATGGACGCAATCGGCCGAAATAGGGGCCGGCAACCGCCGGCGCGCCCAGCGAACGTCGCCCCAGTGCCTGATTGGTCAGTTTGACCACTGCATCAGCCGCCGTTTGGAGCTTCTCCAAGTCGACGACGTTGACTTCGTCGAACAGCGTGGGGAACTCGTCCAGCCGGGCAATGCCGTTGGGCATCGTCAGCAGCCGCTGCAGTTTCTCCTGATCGCGTCGCAGCAGCACCTGACCGCACAGAATCGCACCTAGATAGTCCTGACCAGCCATGATCGACACGGAGAAGTCGACGAGCCCGACGTGGCATTGGTAGACGAACGGCCGGCCCTCAATCGCCGACTGCAGACCGCCGTGGGCATCACAGAGCATGCACCGACGGGCAATGTCGGGATCGCGGCGCAGGAACTGGCACAGGGCACTGAACTTCGAGGCGGTTGTCACCGGGGTGCCCATCGCATCGACGGTTATCATGCCCAGCCCGGTGTCGGCGGCGAAATCGTCTTGAATCCGCTGCAGCTCAGCGATGTCGACCAGACATCTCAGGTCGAGGCCCTCGGCGCTCGACTCAAGCCTGACTATTCCAGACACAAGACCTCCCGGACCGATTCGAAGCCCTCACCGCTGACCGAATCAACCACCAGCACCGAGTCGATGCCTTCTTGCGACAACCTGGCGCGCGCGGTCTCAAGTTGCCGTGGGGTGGCCAGCGCCGACTTGGTCACCACCCCGATGACCGGGCAACTCAAACAGGACGCGAAGCCGGCCGGGATTCGGGCGGTCGTCGTTGGATCCAGCAGCAGCGCGACGACATCGACATCACAAGAAGTCGTCTGCAGGGCGTGCCAGAAGCGTCCCCCCTCCCAGTACTCGCCCGGGGAATCGACAACCTGGCCGAACAGTTCCAGGGCCTGCGTCTTGGCGTACTCGATGGGCTCCGCGAGCAACCGCTGCCGGAAGGTTGACTTCCCGGCACCGACTCCACCGACCAGCAGCACCTTCTTCACTGTTCACTCACGACCTCGTGATCTCGACCGTTCCCCAACAACGCGAAGTAGGCCCAAAATGTCGCAAGATTTGGTTGACAAGGTCATGGCTGAAGTCATGAAGAAGATGGGTGCAGATCCTGCGCCCAAGGCGGGCGGCGGTCGCCCCAGCGCCACCGAGTTCGTCGGTGTGAACCCGATTGGTGACAGACCCCAAAGAGGTCGTGATCGGGCTGTCACCGGCGTTCAGTTCCGCCATCTTCGAGACGATCATCGGGCTGCCTCATGGCGCGGTGCTCAAGGAGATCTGCGCCGGCATCGAGGAGGAGGGCCTCAAGCACCGCATCGTCAAGGTCTTCCGGACCGCAGACGTGGGGTTCATCGCACACGAGGCCGCGAAGTTGTCCGGCTCGGGGATCGGTATTGGCATCCAGTCCCGCGGCACCATGGTGATCCACCAGAAGGACCTGGCTCCGCTCAGCAACCTGGAACTGTTCAGTCAGTCCCCGCTGATCGACCTTGAGACCTTCCGAGCGGCCGGGCGCAACGCTGCCCAGTACGCCAAGGGTCTGTCGCCTGCCCCGGTGCCGGTCCGCAATGACCAGATGGCAAGGCCGAAGTATCAGGCTGTCGCTGCCCTCCTGCACAACAAGGAAACCCGGCTGACAGACCAGAAGAAGTCCACCCAAACCGTGCGGCTCAGCTACAGCTAGGAAACGACATGGACCAAGAACAGTTGATTCGCCAGATCATGGCCGAGGTGATGAAGAACCTCGGCAATGAGCAGGTCACCTTCGCCAAGAAGCCTGCGTCCACGTCCTCTGCTGGACGGGTGGGCGTGAAGGACTACCCGCTGGCCGAGAAGCATCCCGACCTGGTCAAGACCAGCAGCGGCAAGACGCTCGACGAGCTCAGCTTCGACAAGGTGAAGTCCGGCGCACTCAAGCCGACGGATTTCGTGATCTCGCCGCAGACCCTGGAGATGCAGGCCCAGGTGGCCGAGGACGCAGGTCGCTCGACACTGGCCCGCAACCTGCGCCGGGCCGCCGAACTGAATCCGGTGCCCGATGACCGGCTCCTCGAGATCTACAACGCGCTGCGTCCCTACCGTTCGACGAAGGCCGAGTTGTACGAGATCGCCGATGAGCTGGAAAACCAATACGGCGCGAAGGTCTCGGCGGGTTTCGTCCGGGAAGCAGCCGATGTCTACGACAGCCGCGGCCGGCTGCGCGTCGACTGACGGAAACGGTTGAGGAAGGAGCCCGGAAATGGGGATGGTGGCAGGCATCGACATCGGCAACGCAAGCACCGAAGTTGCGCTCGCCGAGCGTCAAGGCGACAAGCTGATCTTCTTGGCCACTGCCATCATCCCCACCACGGGCATCAAGGGCACCCGGGACAACCTGAGCGGCGTCTTCCAAGCCCTGACCAGCGCGCTCGATCAGGCTGGGCGTCGTCTGGACGAACTGGAACTGGTGCGCATCAACGAGGCGGCACCGGTCATCGGTGACGTAGCGATGGAGACCATCACCGAAACGGTGATCACCGAATCCACCATGATCGGGCACAACCCGTCCACTCCCGGCGGCCTGGGCATCGGGGTGGGCACCACCATAAGGTTGGACGACCTGGCGAAGACCGTCGGCGGCGGGCCATACCTGGTGGTGGTGGATCGCAGCCACAGCTTCGACGAGGTCGCCCGCGTGCTGAACGAGGTCGCCGGCCGAGTCCAGGTCACCGGCGCGATCATGCAGCGCGACGACGGCGTCCTGGTGCACAACCGACTCGACAACAAGATCCCGATCGTCGACGAGGTGACCAAGATCGAGAAGGTGCCGCTGGGCATGCTGGCGGCGATCGAGGTCGCCGAGATGGGACGCATCGTCGAGACGCTGTCCAATCCGTTCGGCATCGCCACCTTGTTCGGCCTGGACGCCGGCGACACCATGCAGGTCGTGCCGTTGGCGCGCTCGCTGGTGGGCAACCGTTCGGCGGTGGTGATCAGGACGCCCAAGGGCGACGTCAAGGAACGCCGCATTCCAGCCGGGACGCTGACCTTCCACGGTCGGGCGGCCACCCACGAGGTGGACGTCGACCGCGGCGCCGAGGAAATCATGGCTGCCTCCGCCAAGGCCCGGCAGATCCAAGACATCACCGGCGCCCCCGGCACCAACGTGGGCGGCATGATGGAGAACGTCCGGGTCACGATGAGCCGGCTCACCAACAAGTCACCCCAGGACATCCACATCACCGATCTGCTCGCGGTCGACACGCAGGTGCCGCGCCAGGTCGCCGGCGGGATCGCCGACGAGTTCTCCATGGAGGCCGCCGTCGGGATCGCCGTGATGGTCAAGGCCGACCGGCTACAGATGGAGACCATCGCCGCCGACATGGCGTCCGAGATCGGCATCCCGGTCGAGGTCGGTGGCGTGGAGGCCGACATGGCCATCCGCGGCGCCTTGACCACCCCGGGCACCGCCCCGCCGGTCGCGATCCTCGACATGGGTGCTGGTTCCACCGACGCCTCGGTGATGCGCACCGACGGCTCCGGGGTATCAACCCATCTGGCCGGTGCCGGCAACATGGTGACCTTGATGATCCAGTCCGAGTTGGGACTGGAAACCTTCGACGCCGCTGAGGACGTCAAACGCTACCCACTGGCCAAGGTCGAGAGCGTCTTCAACATCAGGCATGAGGACGGCACCGTCCAGTTCTTCAGCGAGCCCCTGCCGCCGCACGTCTACGCACGCGTCGTCGTCCTCAAACCTGAAGGCATGGTCCCGCTTAGCCTCAATCTGCCGGTCGAGACCATCCGGCAGGTGCGCATCCGCGCCAAGGAGCGGGTCTTCGTCACCAACGCCCTGCGTGCGCTGCGCCAGGTCAGCCCCACCCAGAACGTTCGTGACATCGACTTCGTGGTGCTGGTCGGCGGATCGGCGCTCGACTTCGAGATCCCGCAACTGGTCACCAAGGCCCTCGCCGACTACCGCGTGGTGGCCGGACGCGCGAACATCCGCGGCACCGAAGGGCCACGCAACGCGGTGGCCACCGGTCTGGCGCTGAGTTGGGGGCAGCGATGAGCAAGGACTCCCCGCCCAGCATTCGGTTGCACGCACATGCCGCAATCAGCGACCAGCAACTCACCGAAGTGCTGCTCGGTATCGAGGAAGAGGGCATCCCAGTCGAGGTCGAACGCTTCGATGAGTTCGACCCACTGGTCTTGGCGCATCAGGCGGCCATCACGTCCCGGCTGGGAATCGGGCTCGGTATCGCGTTGGACTACGCGGTGATCACCACTGAGAAGCTGCCCGAGGCCAAGCCGTATCTGGCGACCTGGCTCAACGCGGACGCCGGCATCGATCGAGCCATCGGGACGAATGCGGCCCGGATGGTCAAGCGAACTCCCTTACGCCCGCTGAGTGGGGAAAGGAATCCATGATGGAAGCACTGGGAACCATCGAGACCGTGGGTCTGGCAGCGGCCTTCGAGGCTGCCGACGTGGCCTGCAAGACGGCCAACGTCGAACTCATCGGCTACGAACTGGCCAAGGGCGGTGGCTTCGTGACCATCAAGGTGGTCGGCAAGGTGGGCGCAGTCAACTCGGCGATCGCCGCCGCGAAGGCCGCCGCCGAGAAGGTCAACCGCGTTGTCGCCACGCTGGTGATCCCAAGGCCGGCGAGCCAGATCGAGCCGCTGATCCGCAATGCGGCGACCCGCGGCTACCGCCCCGAGCCTGCGGCCGTCGAAACGGTCGCAGAGCCCGCCACCGATGTCGAGCAAACCACTGAGGTGCCTGCCGGCGACCAGTCCGCACCTGCTCGCCGGACCACCCGCAAGAAGGCGGCACCGAAGACCGCGGAAACCGAGCCGCTGCCTGAGTCTGGCGCCGAGCCCCCTGCCGAACAGGCGTCCGACAACCACTAGCCCGCCGAAGTCACCCTGACGAAGGCGACCAGCACCACCACCACAGGAAGGAAAACCACAATGAGCCAAGCATTGGGCCTGGTTGAGACGAAAGGGTTCGTCGGCGCAGTGGAAGCCGCCGACGCCATGGTCAAGTCGGCCAACGTCTCGTTGATCGGCAGCGAGAAGATCGGCGCCGGCTTCGTGACCGTCATGGTCCGCGGAGATGTCGGAGCGGTGAAGGCAGCAGTGGACGCCGGTTCGGCGGCCGCCGCCAAGGTCGGCGAACTGGTCGCCCAGCATGTCATTCCGCGTCCCCATGCCGATGTCGAGAAGTTGCTTCCGGGGTCCTGACCGCCATGAACGAAGCAGGCCTCATCACCCTGATCGCGGATCGGGTTGTCTCCCGCATCATGGAAGCCGACCCGAGCCGCGTGATTGTCGGCATCTCGAATCGCCACATCCACCTTTGCGACGCCGATTTCCGCACGCTGTTCGGGTATGAGGCTCCCACGGTCAGGAAGATGGTGCGCCAGCACGGCGAGTTCGCAGCCGAAGAGACGGTCACCCTGCACGGACCGAAGGGCAGCATGCCCCGGATCCGCGTAATGGGCCCCAACCGGGCGCAGACCCAGGTCGAACTGAGCCAGACAGACTCCCTCGCGCTGGGCATCAAGGCGCCGGTGGCTCAGTCCGGCCAGCTCGCGAGCGCCGCACCCATCGACATCGAGGGCCCGGCCGGTCGGATCAGCCTGGACCATGCCGTGATCATCGCCGGCCGGCACATCCACATGGGGCCGGGCGACGCCAGAGCCCTCGGTCTTGCCGACCAGGATTTCGTCAGTGTCCGGTTCGGTGGACCGCGGGGAGGCACGCTCAACAACTTCCTGGTCCGGGTGAAAGACTCCTACATTCCCGAACTCCACCTCGACACCGATGAAGGCAACGCCCTCGCTGTCAGGACCGGCGACTGGGTCACCATCTGTCGGAAGTGATATCGATGACCGCCGACTACCGCCCGCTGCGCCGGCTCGCACACCTCGTGCGAACCGGCAAAGTCGACGCCGCCACCGGAAAGCTCCGGCTCGGCGTCGACTTGGGCACGGCAAACATCGTGCTGGTCGTCGTCGATGGTCGCAACCGGCCGGTCGCGGGCGGTTGGCGCCATTCCAATGTCGTGCGCGACGGCATCGTGGTCGATTGGCACGGCGCCGTGCAGGCGGTCCAGTCCATCAAGACCGAACTAGAGACCCGGACGAAGGCCCGCTTCAACCGGGCGGCCGTCTCGGTCCCACCCGGTATCGACCGAGGCACCACCAAGGTCTTCACCAATGTGCTGGAAGCGTGCGGCCTCGACATCGCCGAGGTGGTCGACGAACCGGTCGCGGCGGCCACGGCGCTCGGTCTGCGCGACGGCGCGGTGATCGACATCGGACATGGCACCACAGGTGTCTCGGTGATGAATGGCGGCGAAGTCGTCGCCTCCATCGACGAGGCGACGGGCGGACACCACATGACTCTGGTGCTCGCCGGCGCGCTGAAGATGAGCTACGAGTCGGCCGAGGCATTCAAGGTGGACCCCGGCAACGAGGCGATCGTCTTCGCCACCATCCGTCCCACCCTGGAGAAGATGGCGACCATCGCCGCCGAAGCCCTGGCGGGCAGGGACGTCGAGGCGATCGCGCTGGTCGGCGGTGCCAGCTCCTTCCCGGGTGCGCCCGGCGTCTTCGCCGAAGTGCTCGGACGCCCGGTGGAGCGACCGGACGAGCCACTGTTCCCCACACCTCTCGGCACTGCAATGCGGAGGAAGCATGCCTGAACACCAGTTGCGTGAGTTGATACGCGAGGTCGTCGCCGAAATCCTGGCCGCCCAACGCGGGCTCGCCGGGCCGGCTCCGGCGGAGCGGACGAACGGCTTGGTGCTGTTCACCGGTGCCGCGCTCGGCTTCGAATCGGCACTTCAATCGTTGAGCCGGCTCAACGGCAGGTTGGCGCTGGACTGGACGCAGACCCCGTCGGCCGAACGCATCCTCGATCAGCAGCGCATCGCCGCGATCGGCATGACGCCAGCCAGCAGCTCCTTGGTGGTGGGCCATGACATCCTGATCATCCCCACCCTGACCGTCAACCTGGTCGCCAAGGTGACCCACGGCATCGGTGACTGCTTGGCGTCCAACGTGATCTCGGACTTCATCATGCGCGGCAAACCGGTGGTCGTCGCCACCAACGGGGCCTGCCCAGACAGCCCTGACAAGCGCAGTTGGTACCCACACATCCCAGAGCAATATGCCGCGATGCTCCGCAGCAATCTGGCGACCCTGCAGTCGTTCGGAGTGCGGCTCAGCGATGCCGACCGGCTCGACGCCGCAGTGGTGAAGGTGCTGGAACCCAGCGCCGGCCAGCCCGCGGCTGGCGAGGCCGTCCCCACCGACGCAGTGGTGCACCCCGACCGCGTCATTACGGCCGAGACCGTCCACGCAATGGCACCCGGCTCGACGGTCACCCTGATGCCCAACGCGATCATCACCGATCTGGCTCGTGACGCCGCCCGACAGGGACGAATCACGCTATCGAGGAGGAGCTGAGATGTACCTGGCGAAGGTGATCGGCACCGTGGTGTCGACCAGCAAGGACGAGCGCCTGATCGGCTTCAAGCTGCTGCTGGCTCGGCGTATCGACGAGCAGGGCGAGCAGACCGGCAGTCCCGAGATCTGCGTGGACACCGTGGGGGCGGGCACCGGCGAAGTGGTCATCGTCACCGAAGGCTCCAGTGCCCGCAACGCGGTCGACCGCCCGAACAGCCCGGTGGACGCAGCCATCGTCGGCATCGTCGACACCGTAGAGATCGATCAGGTGAGCTGAGATGCCCGCCATCTACACCCGCACCGGAGATCGGGGCGAGACCGGTCTGTTCGGTGGTACCCGGGTCAGCAAGCAGGATCCACGGGTGGAGGCGTACGGCACGGTGGACGAGGCCAACGCGTCCCTCGGGCTGGCGAAATCAGGTCTCGAACCCGGCGAATGGCGGGAGCGCGTGCACCAGATCCAGCATCGCCTGTTCGTGTTGGGCGCCGAACTGGCCAGTGACGAAAAGGGCGCCGCGATCCTCGACAACAAGGTCTGCACCGACGACATCGTCGACTTGGAGCGGCTGATCGATGACTGCCTCGCCGTCACCGGCCCCCAACGTGGCTTCGTCGTCCCCGGACGCGACGCCCGCTCGGCAGCCTTCCATGTTGCCCGCACCACTGTCCGGCGGGCTGAACGGCGGACGCTGACCTTGGCCGAGACCGAGGCCGTGCGTCCGGAACTGATCAAGTATCTCAACCGACTCTCGGATGCCACGTACGCCTTGGCTCGGTTGACCGAGCACTGGGCTGATCTGGCCCTCATCGAGGCGACCGTGCGGAAAGCCGTGGCGACGCAATTGAACCAATCCGGCGCTCAGACCGAAATCGCGGCGCAAGAGCTCGGCGAATTCGACCTCGCCACCGCGAAAGCGCTGGCCACCGCCGCCGAGACGAAGGCGCTGCTGGTCGGGGTGCCGATCGTCTTTGCGGCGGTGGACGCAGCAGGCAACCTGATGCTGGTGCACCGGATGGCCGACTCGCTGCTGGCCAGCATCGACATCGCCATCAACAAGGCATGGAGTT